>Ga0181555_1001819_pt1 | contig 18365 bp, 15 predicted proteins | sample 011ome_15_FD_145601 | JGI IMG/M metagenome (GOLD analysis project Ga0181555, IMG submission 145601) | Coastal salt marsh microbial communities from the Groves Creek Marsh, Skidaway Island, Georgia - 011504AT metaG (spades assembly) | ecosystem: Environmental > Aquatic > Marine > Intertidal zone...
AATGCCGACTGAGCATTTTGGTTTATTGTTGCTTGTGTTGTGCTTTTAAAATTATTAGCAGTTTGGTTGCCAATATCAGGATAAGGAGTATTCACGGGAGGGACAACTACTTGTGCAGCAGCACCTCCTTTCCAAAAGCGTTTTCTTCTAGAACCACCTTTTCCAATTAGAGCCATTTGTTTATTCACAGATTGTTCCTGCATTGCAAGAGAAGCTGAACGAGCACTATTCGCGCCTGCTGGATAAGGTGGCAATTGTTGTGGAACCATACCATATTTATCCGCACTAACTACATTACTATTATTTTGAGACATAAATATACAATAATTATATATTATAAAATTATACGAATATATAAATAATATTATTAACAAACTATAGTTTAAATATAGCGTTCTAAATACTATTTATAAAAGATGAACGATGAACAACGACTTCATTTACAAAATATGATTAGTGCGAATAATGTGGAAGATCAAACTGGATTAATTCGTGAATTAAAGCATAGTGTTATTTTAAGAGAAGAGGCTTTCAACTTGGTTCGCATTAGAGAAAAATATAATGGAGACCAAGACTTAATTATGGGTGATGCGATTACCGAATGTAATTTTCTTTTTACTTATTATACTGATATTTATAACAAGATTCGAAAGAATGAAATGGATTTACAAATACTTAATAAATTTTTGGATGTATTAAGAGATATTGAAGATGGCAAGTTAGATCAACATGAAGGATCATTTAAGGTTGGAACATTATTAAAGGAAATATATGTTGATAGTGCTTTACGAAAAGCAGACAAATTAAATGAAGAACATGATAGAAAAGAACCTGAGTATAAAGGCCCTCAAGTAGAAATATCTTGGAAAGATTTTAAACGTCTACAAAGTAAATATTAAAAAATAATATATTAAATATAAAATAATATATTTATAAATAAATGTTGTTAGAGTTTGTACTTATACCATACAATACAAAGTGTGAAGACTATGCGAAAACACTTATAAATATATTAAATAAATGTAAAAATGTTTCTATCACAATTGATACAAAATATGAGCTATCAGTTACAAATAGGCAAAATAAACATAAGACTAGTGATAAAAACTTTATTTTAATTGATGAAATATGTATTATAAATAATGAAATAATTGTAAAATATTCGGATAAAGGTTCCAGAGCAAAACGATATGATAAAGACGATTTTATTGAATTGTTAGAATCGTTTAATACAACAAGTGAAAAAGAAGTTGATTCAGACGAAGAGTGTAAAGATGAGCGTGATAATAAAAATGACGATACTTATAATGATAATGAAAATAATAGTGGATGTTTAATTATGTAAAATTACAATAATAACGATAATATAATAAAGACAATTTATTATATTAAAAGAGTACACAAAATATAATAATCTAATTATGGTGATATTAGTTATTGTAGAATCGCCTTCTAAATGTAAAAAGATTGAAGAATATTTAGGTCCTGGATATAAAGTAATGGCTTCCTTTGGTCATTTACGAATATTAGATGGTCTTGAGTCAATTGATATAAATAATCAATTTCGTCCAAAATATACATTAGCAAAAGAGACAATTAAATTAAAACAAATAGAGAAGTTGCGAACTGAAATCAATAATGCGTCTGATGTTATATTAGCTTGTGATGATGATAGAGAAGGAGAAAGTATATGCTGGCATATATGTGATTTATTTGATTTATCTGTTAGTTCAACTAAACGTATTATATTTCACGAAATTACAGAAACTGCCATAAAAAAAGCCATTTATAACCCTACTAAAATAAATATGGATTTAGTTCATGCACAACAGGCTAGACAAATTTTAGATTTGTTAGTTGGGTTCACAATAACACCTATTTTATGGGGATGTATTAGTAAAAAGCACGACGGAAGTTTATCAGCTGGGAGATGTCAAACACCTGCATTGCGTCTAATATATGAAAATTATCTAGATATACAAAAAAACATTGCAGGTAAAGAAGTTTATAATGTAACTGGTTATTTTACAAATTTAAATCTATTATTTGAATTAAATACGCAATTTACTTGTAAACAAGACACACAAGATTTTTTAAATAAGTGTATTAACTATTTATTTAAATATGAAGTATCTTTGCCAAAGAAAACAATTCGCAAATCGCCTGAACCGTTAACTACATCTAATTTACAACAATTAGCAAATAATGAAATTCATATGTCACCAAAAGAAACTATGAAGTATGCTCAAGAATTATATGAGGCTGGTTATATTACTTATATGAGAACCGATACTAAAAAGTATAGTATAGAGTTTATTAATTTGGCAAAAGAGTATATTAAAATTATGTATGGTGAGCAATATATTAGTCAAACGATTGATTTATTAGCATTAAACTCACAACAACAAATACAAACACAAATACAAACACAAATACTAAAAAATAATGATAAAAAAACGAAATCAACAAATAATGCAAATGCTAATACTAAATTAGAACCACATGAAGCAATTCGTCCTGTAAAAATAAATCAGTTAACTATTACAGATGAAACTATTTCTCAAAAAGCAAAAAAACTATATGAACTAATATGGAAACGTACATTAGAAAGTTGTATGCCATCAGCCCAATATAATGTAATTAGTGCTAAAATGAATGCACCTGATAACTTGTGTTTTGTTTATAAATGTGAACAAGTTATTTTTCCAGGATGGCAAGTGGTCAAAAAAGAATATGAAGAGGTTGTAAAAGCATTTTCTTATTTACAATTGCTTGAAAAAAACACTGATTTTAAAGCAAAAAAGATTGAAGCAAAATTTTCTCTTGTCGAATTAAAATCGCATTATTCAGAAGCTCATTTGGTAAAATTGCTTGAAGATAAAGGAATTGGAAGACCATCTACATTTGCATCATTAATAGATAAGATTCAAGAAAGAAAATATGTCGAAAAAAAGAATATTGATGGTCGAGAAATAACAAATGATGATTTTATATTAGAAGACAACAATACGATTACGATAATCTCAAATAGTCGAACCTATGGCAACGAAAAAAATAAATTAGTAATAACATCATTAGGCATATTAGTTATTGAATTTTTGTTAGATAAGTTTGATACATTTTTTAATTATGAATATACACAAAATATGGAAAATACATTAGATCAGATAGCCAAAGGAGAATCAATTTGGTATCAATTATGCGAAACATGTCATTCTGAATTGCACCTACTTGTAAAAGATATTAAAACAAATAAATTTTGCATTCAGATAGGAGATAATTATTCATTAATTATTGGTAAGCATGGTCCAGTTGTAAAGCATATAGATGCAAATAAAAATGTTTCATTTTTACCAGTTAAAAAAGATTTAAACTTAAAAGAGTTAGAAACAAAATCACAAACAAATAATATTGTATTGGAAGATATTTTGGAAAATAAGGAAGGTGCAAATAGGTATGAACCAATTGGAAAGTATAAAGGACACGAATTATTTATTAAAAAAGGAAAATTTGGATTGTATGCTCAATGGGAAACTAACAAAGTCTCGTTAAAAGGCGATTTAGGCTCAACACCAATTGAAAAAATACAATACATTGACGTATTAAGATTTTTAGAAAAGTATGGATTATTAGATACAAGTAAACCAATCGGATTAGTAAGAGAATTAATTGGTCAAGATTTAAGTATACGTAATGGTAAATACGGAGATTATATATATTATAAAAAACCGCGTGTTAAAAAACCTGAATTTTATAAATTGAATGGATTTAAAGGCGATTGTCGTACTTGTGATAAGGACTTATTAATAAACTGGATTAAACAGACATATAAATTCTAGCAACTTATCTATTTATATTTAAGTAAATTTTATTATTATTTGCTTCCAAAAGTCTGATATTGATCCAAATCAAACGCATTTTTGATATTATAGGAACGATCTTGTTGAGGTCGTAATAATGTTAGTTCTAACATAAAATTATATGGAAAACTACCAAAATTAACAAGTTGTCCATTATGATAACGCAACTTTATTTTTAATCTGCGAATTCTTTCGGCTGCAGGATTAAAATACTTATATGGTCCCATATAATTATTGTCAAACCATTCAGATATTGGTGTTGTTGGGATAGGTATTTGAGCAAAACAAGCATTTGGAACTCCATTTGTTTCATTTGTCGACAATGTAAATTTAGAAATATTATATGGAGACGTTTCATCAATACAATTTAATCCAGCTATTTCCATATAAATATAAGATGGACCCATAAAATTAATTTTATTTGGCGATTTTAAAAAATAGGGAGTTGAACCAGGCAATACTTCTGAGTTTTGTAGCCAATAGCCATTGTCACCCGCGACATTAATGTTTCCATAAAAAAAACGTGGCAATCCATTATTGCTATCTATGCTTGTTTCTAACACATATTGGTTATATTGTGTATTTACTGCTTGTATCTCTGCAACATTTTGAGATGTACTAACACATCTAGTAAATCCTAAATTATATGGAAGCCCCCAATTAGATGTTTCGGGCAATGTATTTTTATTTAAAACACAGTTATCAAATGTTGTTACATTAGTAGAGGTGGTATACATACTTGAGTTGTTAGTTAAAATAAATTTATCAGATGTATTACCAAACCATAAACATTGTTGAACACTATTATAAACAATTTTAAAACGATTATAAATAGTAAATAAACTAGCAGCAGTCGAATAAGGTGCTCCTTCAGGAGATGCGAAAAAATCTAAAAGAATAGTGGTTACCTGTTCATTAAATTTGTTAGTTATTTCAGTTGCCATTTGCTCTGGATTATAAAATCCCGGTTCAATATTAATAATATATTCATAATTTAAATTATTGTATAGTCCTGCAAAAATACCTTCGCTTAATACATCCGAAAAAGAATGTTCTCCTGGATTATATAATTGGATAAACTTAAAAGACATAGAAATGTTATTATTAGAAACCGAAAATACATTATAATTTGATGGAAATGACCAAGAGTATAATTTGGCAGATGCTACATTTAAGTAATCTTGTGGTAACTCAATTTCAAATTCAGAGGAATTAGGATATTTAAGAATATCTCTATCTTCGGAAGATATAGTTATGTATTTTTTTTCTGAAAAATATTGGTTCGCATTAGGAATAATAGGATGATTATTAGCTAAATTGTATTGACTCATATATTAAAAGAATATATATTTTTATATATTTAAACCTAATTGCTAATTAATAAAGAAAAAGGATTTAAATAAATCTTTACATATTTTATATTGCAATGTCAGTTAACTATAATGGTAAAGTTCAAAATGTAACATCATATATTAAAACATATACTCCAAATATAAATGCAAGTGCAGGGTTATCTAATTTATGGTCTACTAGTAAAATTGCAGATGATGATAATGCTAACGCTAATGTAATTATTCCAGCATCACCGTATTATTCAAATTTGTATATACCTGGAAATTTATATTTAGATGGAAATTTTATTAATGCATCTGATATGAATTTAAAGCAAAATATAATGCCATTAAAAAAAGAGCAAACTAACAAATTGCTAAATTTAAATACATATTCTTATACATATAAGTCTGATGAAACTAACAAACTTCATTTTGGTTTAATTGCTCAAGAGGTGGAAGAAGAACTCCCTGAATTAGTTATTGAAAAGCCACATACTGATGCAAATGTAGATACAAATACAAATAATTATAAAGGTGTTAATTATTTAGAGTTAGTTCCTTTGTTAGTTAGTGTTGTTCAAACCCAGCAAAAACAAATAAATGAATTACAAAATAAATTAAATACATTTATAAAGAAATTTTAATACAATAATCAATAATCCAAGGATGTAAAATTATATATATAAAAAATAATATACGTATTATTTATGAGATTAGAACCAGAATTATATAAAAATTTATCAAATATATCATATGCTTTACTAGTAGCAGGGTTTATAATAGTTATTGTAACTACTGGTATTACAAATCAAAATTCGTTAGCTGCACTTATAAGCGGATATGCTACTTTGTTAGTATCCCTGTTATTTATATTATGGTTAAATTGGATAAATATGGAAAATATACCTTTATTTACACTAATAAAAAATATATTTCCCTTTTTAACCATAATGACACTCTTGATTTTGCTTATAACGTTTTTATCAGTATATTTTGATAGAATAGCAAGCGACCATGTATCTACATATTATTATACATTTTCAAATTTATCAACATTATTTTTAATTATTCAATTAATTATATTATTTAGAGAGTTAGGTACAAAGAGTTTTGAAGTAACAAAGATAATTAGTCCAAAGATATTTTCTATGTTAATGCTTTTAACAACGATAAATGCCATTATAGTTGGAACATTAGGAATGATATTGAAATTTTATATAACACAAGGATAGATAAAATCTAATAAACTAAAGAAATAACAAATTTGTTATGTGATTTTTATAAATTTGTATGTTAACCCTACTTCATAATCCGTTTCCCAAATACCTGAAATTTTTAACATAAATTTATTATTATTTGATTTTACTGGAAAACTAATAGAACTCTTACCATATTCTTCATCACTAAAAATACGAATCGACCCACTTGTTAGTTGTTCATATATTTTATGTTTTTTTACTTTATTTTTTACAATCAACTTATTTAAAATGGCTTCTTCTACACATCTAATTTTTTGAATTAACTGAGCATATTCAGAGACATCAAAAATGCATTTTATTTTATTATAATATTTTTCGGTAATAATATTATCAATATTAACTAACAAAAATACTCCATTAAGCATAAAGATATTGTTTGAATAAACGATTCTAATAAAACTACCATCATTCATAATATTATTTTTAATAGGGTCTAAAAAATATACATAATTTGAGTTGTATTGTTCTAATGTTTTTACTATATTCATTTATAAATATACTATAACTAACCTATCTACTCATTTCAAAATGTTTTTAAACCATTGTTTAAAAATATTTATTATAGAATATATACAATTGCGTTACAAACTAACAAAATTAGTACGAATATGTATAATTATATTTAAAATATATATTTAAAGAAACCAGTATAGTAATATCAATTGATAAAATGAAATTTCAAGAAACCCATTATGAAGAATATATTCATTCAGTTAAAAAATATAATTTACATCCAAAATTGGAAGATTTATACGACCATTTTCCAACAAACTTAGACAAAATAGGTAATCTAATATTTTATGGTCCAGGTGGTGTAGGCAAATATAGTCAACTTTTATGTTTTATTAAGAGATTTAGTCCGACTGAATTAAAATATGAAAAAAAACTAAATGTTTCTTATGACAAAAAGCAATATTATTTAAAAATTAGTGATATACATTATGAAGTAGACATGGCACTTTTAGGATGCAACTCAAAGTTGCTTTGGCACGAAATTTATCAACAAATTGTTGATGCAATTACAGCAAAAACAAATAAATGTGGAATCATTGTGTGTAAAAACTTTCACGAAATACACAATGAATTGCTAGAAAATTTCTATAGTTATATGCAAGATAATAATTCTAGTGCGTTGCATATTAAATACATTATTTTAACTGAGCAAATTAGTTTTATACCTAATTCAATTATACATTGCTGTGAAGTAATTCATATTGAAAGACCCAAAAAAAACAATTATGTGAATTGTCTTAAAACTAACAAAATATCTACTAAAAATTCACTCATTGATGTTAGTCAAATCAATAATATAAAAGCGATTGATGTAAATATTTCAGATTTATATGTTCCTCATAGAGTTTTATGTAATAAAATAATTAATGAAATAGATAATATTAACGAATTAAAATTTCAAGGATTTCGCGATATCTTATACGATTTGCTTATTTATAATTTAGATATTTATGAGTGTGTATGGTACACATTAATTCATTATATGCAAAATAATAAAATTAAACAAAAATATGTATCAGATATATTAATAAAAACATATGAATTTTTTAGATATTATAATAATAACTATCGACCTATTTATCACTTAGAGAATTATTTCTTTTATTTAATAAGAATTATTAATGAATATGAATAATAACAATACTATCCAAGATTATTTAGATGTCTTAGAATTAAACTATGATGAACTAACAAAAGATAAAATTAAAAAGCAATATTATAAATTAGCATTAAAATATCATCCAGATAAAAATGGAAATAGTATTGAAGCAAATGAAAAATTTAAAAAAATAAATGAAGCATATTTATTTTTTATAAGTGAATATAATGATGTAAATGATACTAATAGTTGCAACAATTCAAATACTAATTTCGACTTTGTTAGTTTGTTGTCTTCTAAGAATACAGAATTTTATATTAATTTGTTAAGTAGTTTTATTTCTTCTATTATAAAGGGTAATTTAAATAGCACTATTGTATCTATTGTAAAAAACATAGTTATCTCTGCGAATAATACATTGACTAAAAGTGTATTAACTGATCTAAATACATTAGACAAATATCAATTAATTGAAATATACACTTTATTATCTAGATACCAAGACGTATTTCATATTAAACAAGATACTTTAGAATTTGTTAGTTTGTTGATTAAAGACAAATATAAAAATGATGAGATAATTATGTTAACACCATCTGTATCAGACTTATTAAATGATAATCTCTACAAGTTAAATGTAAATGATACTATATATTTGGTTCCATTATGGCATAATGAGTTATACTTTGATGCAAAAAATAACAATACAAATAATACAAATATCAATAATACTAATAATACTAATAATAAAGAGATTATTGTTTTATGTAAGCCTAATTTGCCAAATGGTATTTCAATTGATGAAAATAATAATTTATATTGCAAACTATCTATTAATATACACAATGAACTAACAAATCTACTATATAATTCTCCATTTGTTAGTTTGTATATTGAAGAAAAAGAGTTTTTTATACCATTACATAATTTACACATTGTTTCAGAGCAAATATATAAGATAAAGAATAAAGGTATATTGATTGTTAATGAAGAAAATATATATGATGATACTTGTAGAGGAGATATTATAGTTAAAATTTTGTTAGTTTAAAAATAGTTTATGTTAATTATATAAAATATTTTTTTAAACGAAGTGAGTTTTATAAACGAATTACTATTTGTATTTACGTGTACCAAATTGGCGATGATACTGATTTTTCTTTTTTGTTAGTTTATGTCCACCTTTAAGTCCAGAATTTTTACAAATTAGTTCTTTGCCCTTTTTATTTGGATTTGTAACCTTTAATCTTGAAACAATAAGTGTTTTTGTATTACTTGAATAACCTCCAAATGCAAATTTATTTACGCATGCAGTATCACCTAATATAGTCATTGCCGCAAAACGGCAAGCGCTTGGTCTATCACGTGCTATAAACATTCTTAATGTATTGCCATCTGTTTTCGCAAAATTCCATTTTATAATAGTCGGGTCCGCATAATATGAACCATCATTTAAATAACCGCCATTTTTACAACACACATTTATTTCTTGAAATAAATCACCGCTTCCTTTGTAATAAATACTTGCTAATATATTAAAGAAAAAATTAAAGTTCGTATGTTTACCATCGACTTGTAAGTTAAAGAAATTTCTGAAAAATCCAGGCGTATCTTCATATAATGAATTACTAGTAGTTAAGATATTTGTAGTTCTTTGTTTTTTTTGTTTAGGTTCTAAATTCTCGTTATTATTAGTTAAACGAATACTTGTGCGAACAATTTCTTGAAAATCATTTATACTTGTGTTATTTAACTTTTCAACCTGTTTTACAAATAGTAAAAGTGTATTTTTAAGTACATTATATGATATAAGTGGACTTTTTGATGATCTATCCATGTCTAAATATGGATTTTTTATTCCCAAACTAGAATATACATTTTCAGGATTTATATCCCCCATAGGCGTTTTTATTGTAATTTTATATTCTAATCTGTTTCTCTGTATTTGATTTTTTGAATTATTTTCTGAAACAAATGTTGCTTTTCCATTATATATCATTTTATCCGATGAGTTTTGACTAAGAATCGTAAAATTCATATTGCCTTGTTCTATGCGTTTAGTAGAAAATTCATATGCACATTGATACATTCCATCTAATATGGATGATGTTGAACAAAAAATACGACTTTTAATTCCATTATTCAAGACAGATGCCGCATTATCAATTATATATTTACTATTTGTTAGTCTACCTACATCTACTTTTTCACCACAATATATTTCTGCACCATTTTCAACTAGCATTTTTTTATTTGTAAAGAATTTTTCACAACTATTATATAGATGCTCATCTAAATAAAAAATTCCACATACATTTTTCCAGAGATTTCCACTTTCATGAGGCCATTTTGATTCACATAAAAGTATTTTAATTTGTTCTTTAAGTAGTTCATCTGAATTATTATAATTACCATTTAAAAATGATTCTTTAATAATGAGTTTTCCATTTTTGTCACATATATTTGTTAAATACAAGATGGTTCTTGCTACTATCTCATTAAATCCTTGCCTAATATTTCGTTCACCGTCGGTTAGTTTGGAAGAGGAAGAATATAAAGATGATGATTCATTTAATGATGGAGTTGTACGTTGCATATCGTTAGTATTTCTGTCAATTTTTCTTTTTTTTGATACATACTCTTTATTTGCATCTTTAATTGAAACAACAACATTTTGTATATCTGTTTCTTCTCTAGTGTTAATAATAAGATTTGTTAGTTTCTTATAAGGATTATAAATAGAATTTTCAAAAAAGTTTAGAGCTCCTTCTTTTGGATATGCATCTGCATTAACTATTTTTCCATAACGTGCTTTTCTTAAACTCGGAATAAATGAATCTGGTATACTATCATTATTTTTATAATCAATATCAGAAATTGTTTTATATTGTCTAGCTCTATCTAAAATATTCTTTAACTCGCTTACCATTTCATCTCTCTGTTTGTTATATTGGTCTATTTCTTCTTTATCTATTTCTCCATCGACTGTATTCCTAAATTTCATAAATGTTTGTCCCAAACGCGTCAAATTGGCATCTGTTAAATATTTTGTTTTGTATTCATCTAATTTAGCTAATAATGGTTTTACTTTTCCATTTATGTTAGTTAGTTTATCATTTTGAATTGTTTTACGACCACCTAATTGTTCTCTCGTTCTCTTTCTACCAATAATAGGACCATATTGTTCTTCATTGGTTATTGGTTGGCTATTAGTTATTGGTTGGCTATTCTCTATTGTTTGATTAGTTATTGATTCATCCGTGTCGAAAACACTGATTAATTCATCAAGCACATAATTTGTATACAAAAATTGATTAAGTATTTCAAACCATTCATCAAATGGCAAAGCAAAATTAACCATATTTGTTGATTCATTATTACTATTTGTTTCTAAAAATTGTTGAAAATTTTGATTTGTTGAATACAAATAAGTAACAAAATCGCTTGATAAATTCACAAATAATGTGTCTAATAACATATTTACTTGCATATTATTATCCCCTGATGCCTCTACAACAAAACCAAATGCACTCTTTAATAAATCTGATAAGCCCCAAGAAGTGCTTGTATTTTCATATATTTTGTAATTAAATGTTGCAAAAATACAACTATTTTTAAAATCATTTACTATTTTATAAAAATTATCATAAATTTCCTCTTCTGATAACGAAGGCATTTTTAAACGCATTTGATATACATTGCTATTACTACTAGTATTACTACTTGGTTGCATTTGATGTGTTTCTGTTTGCCCACCTTTTAGTTTCTTTTTTTTCGAACTCATTGTAAATGTATTTACAAATTGTTGAATAATATCTGAATTTCTTGACCACCTATCAGGACTAGCATCACTCCCAAAATCATGTATGACATCGTGTCCCAATATATTTAACATTAAAAACTTTATTGTTGATGTATCATACTTTAATATATTGCTCATATATATTACTAAATAAAAAAGTATTTTATTTTATACAATGATACAAAATAAAACGAAAAAATATATTACATTACAAGTAACAAAACATTCACAATTAATTATTATTTTATGTATAATTTATTCAGCAACCTTCTTCTTGGCAATAACCTTCTTTTTGGGCTTTACTTCTTCAATCGTAATAGTTTCTTCAACAACTGGTTCTGCAACAGGAGCAGGGGTAGGATCAGGTGTAGGAGCTGGGCTAGGAGTAGGAACAGGATGAATAAATTCGTGTTCTTGTTCATCATCTGAATCTGCAACAATAGTAGCACCGTGAACTCCATCGGGATCAACATCATCTTCAGGAGGAGGCATTGCCTTCATCTTTTCCTTATCAGATGCCTTAGGCTTCAAGAAACAAGTACCTTCAACAACTTGCTTAGGCTTTTGAACCATTGCCTGCTTTAAATTCCAAGTGATAGAAATCTTACCGTTTACAAACCATAATCCACCACATTGAAGCAAACAAATTACGTGTGACTTAGGCTTTAAATACTCAAGAGGAGTTAAATGAGTGTTAACCTTTCCATTAACATATAGAGGTTCTCCGTCTTCATCATAAATCTCGGGCTTCCAAACACCAGACCATTGAGGAATCTTAACAGTAAGAGTAGGAGCCTTGTTTTCATCAACTTCGACGCTACCCTTTTCCTTCTTAGGATGTCTTAACATCACATTAAACTTTTCATCAATAACTTCAGCACTCTTAATTTCCTTACCAAACCATTCCTTAGAATTAGCCATTGCATCAGCCTTAACCTTGGCTTCTAATGCACGCATAGACTTTAAGAACGCTTCCGCATCAGGAGATGAATATTCTTTAGAGGGAAACTGAAGAGCCATAGTCCACTTTCCAGTAGGTTTTCCAGTGCCTTGTTCCTTTCCTTCCTGTGCACCCCAAGTCAACATCAAAGGTGTCGAAATAGTTAGCGATTCCTTAATATACTTGTTATATAGATTCACAACCTTTCCACCACTAGCGTGAGCCTTAGGCGCAGAATAGGAGAATACAGAGGTATCAATATTAGTTCCGTCAATAATCGAGTCAGTCATCTTATTAGTTGTTATACTATATCTATTGGATTATCTTTAAATCAATTTTTTTTTTAATTATAAATTGAGTTTTAAAAAACTAATAAATGCGCTCAAAATTAGATAACTTTAAATAATAATTTACATAATATATTTAAAAACGATACAAAAAGATATTTTATAATAATATAATAATGAATAGTAATGCTAATTTGGCGAATAATACGCCTATAATTAATAAAAATGGCTTGCCAAACTATAAAAAATATGTTAGTTCGACATCATTAAATTGTGAGGATTATTTATGCAAATTATACATCGAAAACAAAGACAATAATAAATTATTATTAGAAAACAAAGGTTCATCAAGTAAAAAAATATCAGATCAAGAGTTTTGTATACCTAAATATAATGAGTATTTTTATTTAAATAAAAATAATTATACGATACCGCAATTAAAAAGCATAGCAAAAGAATATAAATTAAAAATAGGTGGAAATAAGCAACAATTAACAACAAGAATAGTAACATTTCTTTTTTTTTCTAATAAAGCAACTAAACTCCAATCTGTCGCAAGATTATATTTACAAAAAAAATATAATTCTTTTCATGGACCAGCTTTTAAAAATAGAAGTATTTGTGTAAATACGTTTGATTTTCTCTCTATGGAAGATTTAGTCGATATACCATATTATCAGTTTTTTAGTTACAAAGATAATGATGATGGATTAATATATGGGTTTGATTTATTGTCATTATATAAATTACTTTATAAATCATCTGGTCCAATTAAAAATCCATTTAATACAAAACCATTAACTTCGGATATACTAACAAATTTTCGTTCTTTAATACGCATTAGTAGATTATTTAAAATGCCTATTGTTACAGAAATTAAAGATGACCCACCAATTGTAAATACATTAAACCAAGAACACGCAATTGAAACAAGGACCACTCAGTTATTTCATAATATTGACCTTTTAGGAAATTATTCACAATCAAGTTGGTTTATGTCACTTAATAGATCACAATTAAACAAAATGATGAGAGAGTTGATTGATATATGGCAATATAGAGCGCCTTTAAGTCTTGAAACAAAAAGAGCCATTTGCCCACCAAGTGGAAGTCCATTTACAAATTTTAGTATGACTTATATTCAAACCTTAGATAATTTTAACGATGTGAGAAGCCAAGTTTTAAATGTGCTCGAAAAATTTATAAATACTGGAATTGACCGTGATTCCAAGGCATTAGGCGCGTTCTATGTTCTTGGAGCATTAACTTTAGTAAATAATGACGCTGCACAAGCATTGCCATGGTTATTCCAAGCGGTATGCTATATTTAGTAGGGTCAAAAATTGAATAAAATTAAAAAGTTATTTTATTTATAATTAATAATTAAAATACTTTAGACCATAGACAATAACAATAATATATATTAGGCCGTAAACTATTTAAAAAGATGTCGCCTTATAATAGTATAATAGAATGGCCAAATCAACCAAAGCTACTAAGACTACTGACTCTGTCGAATCCGCTACTAATACTCCTGTTGTTGAACAACAGACCGCCCCCAAGACTGCCAAGAAGGCCGTGAAGAAGACTGAAGCACCTACTACTACTCCCGTTACTGCTTCCGTCGTTGCCTCTCCTGTTGCCCCTGCCGAAGAAGTTCACGAAGCCGTCGAAGTTTCTGAACTTGATACTCAATCCAACGAATTTGTCTCCAAGCTTAACCAACTCAGTTCTTTGATTGCTAGTTTGAAGAATGAATACAAGAACTTGAAGACTAAGTGGTCTCGTGAATTGAAGGTCGCCCAAAAGACTTCTTCCAAGAAGAAGAGAAAGACTGGTACTCGTCAACCCTCTGGCTTTGTTAAGCCCACTCGTATCTCTGATGAACTCGCCTCTTTCTTGGGCAAGGACAAGGGCACTGAAATGGCTCGTACTGATGTCACCCGTGAAATCAACAAGTACATTCGTAGTCACAATCTCCAAGACAAGGAAAATGGTCGCAAGATCAACCCTGATACCAAGCTCCAAACTCTTTTGAAGTTGAAGAAGACTGATGAACTCACTTACTTCAATCTCCAAAAGTATATGAGTCACCACTTCCCCAAGACTGAGAAGCCTGTTGTTGCTACCGCTTAAACTAACTAATAAAATCAATAATAAAAACCAATAAAAAATCATAGAAAAAACATTTAATGTAATTTTAAAAATTATATTAAATATAGTAAAAAACTTATTAATTAAATAAATATAAACCCATCTTCCTTCATAATACATTCTATTTCGCTTTGTCTTATAGGACCGTTTACAATCTTAATTGATTTAAATATATCTAAATTACAATGTTCTTCATTTAAATCAAACATCTTATTAATTTTACTAAGCAAGTCTATATCATTAATATAATCGCTTGCACTATGTAACCATTCATAAAATGAAATACGTTTTGTATCGTCTTTTATACTTTTATATTTATTAAAATGCTTAATCGTATTATCTAAATTCACTATAATTTTACTTGCATCATTTACGTGTAAGTTATAATCAGTTCCAGATAAAATACATATTTCTTTAAATTCTTTATGTGTCATATTTAATTCTCCGAGAATACCTTTCATATCGTATAATACGACCGAATGCCCCACTAAGCTAAAATAACGCAATACTCTTGTACATCCATATACAAATAAATCCATATCTTCACTTAAACAAGCCCAAACCTGTTTTTTAATAACGAGAGATGCACATAACTCATCTGCTTCACCAGGGGCATCATAATAAGTAGCACCATAAGACCGAATTAATTGCTTTACTTTTTCTATTTTTTCGCGACTAATTTGAACAATTTGCTTTTTTAATTGGTCCATATTAGCAATAATTTCTTGTTTATCGTCATATTCCATTGTATTTTGAAGCAACTGTTTTAATTTGTCAAATTCTTCTATTGCTTGAACACGATCTTCTTTTCGTTTAATAAGCAATGCCTTTTTTTCTTGGGGAGGTTTGCCATCAAATATAAATATAGGGATGACATTATAATACCTAAATATAGATAACATTAAATACATATTCTCAAGCAATAATCCATCTGCTTCATATTTATATAAATAAATACTGATATCCACAGCAATTTTCTTACCAGATAATTCAGCAACATTGGTATATTGGATTGAATTAGAACAATTCTTTCTTAGAAATTTATTTAAGTGACGAATTCCCATTTTTAGATTTTAGATTTAAGTGTTAGATAAAGGTAGTATAGTAGTAAATTGTTATCTATTTAATGAAAGAATTTATTTGTTTCAATTTTTTATACAAATTTATATTATTATATACAGATTATATATAGAAATATGGGATTAAGCAAATATACACAAAAAGGAGGTTTGCAAATAGATTCTGGAAATGCGAAAGAAGCATTTGAACATTTTATTGCCAATTCAAGTATTCATTTATTATCCCGTGGTTCATTTGGACTTACATTTGTTGCTAAACTTAGCCCCGGGGCAACAACGAATTATAAACATATTATTTGGTCTAGATATGACGTACCTGTTGACTCTATTTTATTTAAAATTTCGTGCACATTTGATGAATCAAAAGGGGAAGATACGGAAAAGTTAGATTTAAGTCAAAAAGGACACGAATATCATTTGAGGTCGGTTGATGTAAATGAATTCAAAAAGGAGGTAAATACGCAAATAGATATTTTCTTCAAATCAATTACCTATTTACAGCCTTATTGCCCTGGGATTGTTTACGCAAATGACTATAAAAATACTCAAGAAACATATGTTCTTATTGACAAGATAACTAACAATATAACAAATCCAATTCATTCTGGAGTTATGCGTTCAATTAAACAAGCACTAATGGGAGATGAATGTTCTGGTGTTGGTTTTATTGGTATGGAATTTTTAGAGGGATATGATACAATTTATAATTTAGTTGATCCTAATAATAAAGACAAGCAAGCGCAAATCATATCATACAATTATCATATGATTGGGCTTTATATTATTATGAAAGTCGCAGTAGATACAGGTTACTCTCACGGAGATTTTCATACAGGTAATTTACTAATAAATCCTAATGAATTGGGTTATTTTGGAAAATCAACAATTAATGGAGTTCAACTAGGAGCACCTATGATGATAGATTTTGGTCTTACAGTTAAAATACCTCCTCAACAACATGCATTAATAAAAGAGTATTATGCAAAGGCGCAATATTCAAAGATATTTAAAATATTATGTGATTTGGGTAGATCAGATGGATTTGATTTATATAGTCACGATTTTTATGAATGGGTATGCCATAATTTAGATTGGAAACTTCACATGGTTAAAGCAATGGAATATTTAATTCAAAAAAGAGAAGTGGGTATTAATAATACAATAAAAGTATTTGAAAATTTACATAATAATGTATCAAGTACATATCCACGTTTACCAATATCTAATCAAATAAAAAACAAACTATTTTCTGGTATGATTGATCCTACTCCAATGGTTATAAATGATGCAAAAATACAATCTGATGAAGACATGATGCAAATATATTATAATAATACTGAAGAAGATGATTTAGACATTGAAGCTATGTTAGGTGTAAAGCATAGAACACCTTTGAGCATTGGTGGGAAAAAATCTAAAAAGAGAAAACATACTAATATGAAACGAAGAAAGAGTTGCAAAAGATAATTAATTAATTATTTGTTAGTTTATAAACCTTGACAAACTAACAAATAAATAATAATAACAAATAAATAATAATAACAAATAAATAATAAATACTCCTATAATAATCTATTTGTTTCATATATATTATTTACATCACACAAAGTCATTCTTAGATTATTTAATAAATAAATTTCCGAACTTGTTTTATGTTGTTTATTCATAATACCGAGCAAAAATAAATGAATACAATTCATATCTTTTAAAAATGCCCTTTTTTTATAACGTTTTTTAATAAAACTACAAAAATCTTTTTGATGAATAATCGTTTTTTTAAATTGAAATACGTTTGTATTATTTACATGGCACCATAATATAAATTCTTGATAATGTGAGATTAATATTCCTGTTATAATATAGTAAGCAAATACATTTGTATTTTCTTTATACATTTGTTCTCTAAGTTTTGATGAATAGTTGTCATTTTCATATAAATGTTCATAAATTAAATTCATAAATAATAACACTTTGTTTGCTTGAATTAATGAATATGTAATTTCGTAACCCATATATTTATTAAACTCTGTAGTAAAAC
>Ga0181555_1001826_pt1 | contig 18314 bp, 10 predicted proteins | sample 011ome_15_FD_145601 | JGI IMG/M metagenome (GOLD analysis project Ga0181555, IMG submission 145601) | Coastal salt marsh microbial communities from the Groves Creek Marsh, Skidaway Island, Georgia - 011504AT metaG (spades assembly) | ecosystem: Environmental > Aquatic > Marine > Intertidal zone...
CCTTGAGCACCTTGAGGTCCTTTTGCACCAACAGCACCTTGAGCACCTTGAGGTGAAGAACCTTGAGCACCAGTTGCACCACCAGAACCTTGAGCACCTTGTGACCCTTGAGGTGAACTACCTTGAGCACCCTGAGACCCTTGTGGCCCTTTAGCACCTTGAGCGCCTTGTGGACTTGAACCTTGAGCACCAGTTGCGCCTCCACTACCTTGAGCACCTTGTGAACCTTGAGGTGAACTACCTTGAGCACCTTGGTCACCTTTAGGACCAGTAGCACCTTGAGCACCTTGAGGTGAAGCCCCTTGAGCACCTTGAGGTCCTTTTGCACCAACAGCACCTTGAGCACCTTGAGGTGAAGAACCTTGAGCACCAGTTGCACCACCAGAACCTTGAGCACCTTGTGACCCTTGAGGTGAACTACCTTGAGCACCCTGAGACCCTTGTGGCCCTTTAGCACCTTGAGCGCCTTGTGGACTTGAACCTTGAGCACCAGTTGCGCCTCCACTACCTTGAGCACCTTGTGAACCTTGAGGTGAAGAACCTTGAGCACCTTGTGACCCTTTAGGACCTTGAGCACCTTGAGCACCTTGTGGACTTGAACCTTGTGCACCTTGTGGACCTACATTACCTTGAGCACCTTGAGAACCTTGTGGTGAACTACCTTGTGCACCCTGAGACCCTTTAGGACCTTGAGCGCCTTGAGCACCTTGTGACCCTTGCGGACTTGAACCTTGAGCACCTTGTGGCCCTTGAGCACCCTGAGCACCTTGTGGACTTGAACCTTGAGCACCTTGAGGTCCTTTTACACCTTGAGCACCTTGAGCACCTACCGTAGCAGAACCTTGAGCACCCTGAGGCCCTTGATTACCTTGAGCACCTTGAGAACCTTGTGGCGATGCACCTTGAGCACCCTGAGACCCTTTAGGACCTTGAGCACCTTGAGCACCTTGTGGACTTGAACCTTGAGCACCTTGTGGGCCTTGAGCACCAGTAGCACCTTGAGCACCTTGTGGACTTGAACCTTGAGCACCAGTTGCACCACCCGAACCTTGAGCACCTTGAGCACCTTGAGGTGATGAACCCTGAGCACCCTGAGACCCTTTAGGACCTTGAGCACCTTGAGCACCTTGAGGTGAACTACCTTGAGCACCTTGTGGACCTTGATTACCTTGAGCACCTTGAGAACCTTGTGGTGAAGCACCTTGAGCACCCTGAGACCCCTTAGGACCTTGAGCACCTTGAGCACCTTGTGAACCTTGTGGACTTGAACCTTGAGCACCCTGTGGCCCTTGAGCACCTTGAGCACCTTGAGGTGATGAACCCTGTGCACCTTGAGCACCTTGAGGTCCTTTTGCACCTTGAGCACCAGTTACATTACTACCCTGAGCACCTTGAGGTCCTTTTGCACCTTGTGCACCTTGTGCACCTTGAGGTGATGAACCTTGAGCACCCTGAGACCCTTTAGGACCTTGAGCACCTTGAGCACCTTGAGGTGATGAACCTTGAGCACCCTGAGACCCTTTAGGACCTTGAGCACCTTGAGCACCTTGAGGTGATGAACCCTGTGCACCTTGAGGTCCTTTTGCACCTTGAGCACCTTGAGCACCTTGAGGTGATGAACCCTGTGCACCTTGAGGTCCTTTTGCACCTTGAGCACCTTGAGCACCTTGAGGTGATGAACCTTGAGCACCAGTCGAACCTTTTTGACCCTGTGGACCTTGTAATGACGCTCCTTGTGCGCCAGTATTACCCTTTGGACCAGTAGCACCTTGAGCACCTTGAGCACCTTGAGGTGAAGAACCTTGAGCACCTTGAGCGCCAGTCGCACCTTGAGCACCTTGAGAACCTTTAGGAGATGAACCTTGAGCACCCTGAGACCCCTTAGGACCTTGAGCACCTTGAGCACCAGTTGACCCTTTTGGTGATGAACCTTGAGCACCTTGTGACCCTTTAGGACCTTGAGCACCTTGAGCACCTTGAGGTGAACTACCTTGAGCACCTTGAGAACCTTTAGGGCCAGTAGAACCTTGAGCACCTTGAGCACCTTGAGGTGAAGAACCTTGAGCACCAGTAGCACCACCTGCCCCACCAGCACCTTGAGCACCTTGTGAACCTTTAGGAGATGACCCTTGAGCACCTTGAGCACCCTGTGACCCCTTAGGACCTTGAGCACCTTGAGCACCTTGAGCACCTTGTGGCGATGCACCTTGAGCACCAGTAGCACCACCTGCTCCACCAGCACCTTGAGCACCTTGTGAACCTTTAGGTGAACTACCTTGAGCACCCTGAGACCCTTTAGGACCTTGAGCACCTTGAGCACCAGTTGACCCTTTTGGTGAAGCACCTTGAGCACCCTGAGACCCTTTAGGACCTTGAGCACCTTGAGAACCTTGAGCACCCTGTGAGCCTTTAGGCGATGAACCTTGAGCACCTTGTGACCCTTTAGGACCTTGAGCACCTTGAGCGCCTTGAGGTGAAGCACCTTGAGCACCTTGAGCACCAGTTGGACCTACACTACCTTGGGCACCTTGAGCACCTTGAGGACCAGATGCAGCTGAACCTTGAGCACCTTGAGCACCTTGTGACCCCTTGGGTGAAGCACCTTGAGCACCCTGAGCACCTTGTGGGCCTTGAGCACCTTGCGGACCCGTACCACCTGTAGCACCTTGAGCACCTTGAGAACCTTTAGGACCTTGGGTTGATGAACCTTGAGCACCTTGAGCACCTTGTGGACCGGTGTTATGGAACAACAAATGACCTACATAGTAATTGTGGTCAGGTTCTACTTCTATACTTACTATATCTAACGATTCTTCTACATATCTTAATGAAAGAATGTGTAAATCGTTGTGTAATTCTTTTTGTTTATTAAATGCGTTGATTGGTGAAACCCATTCACCCATTAGGGTTAGGATTTTAGCATCAACTGATGATTTTACCTTAGAACCATCTGATAGGGTAAACTCTAAGTGACTATCAATTACGTTTGTGGTCTTAGATACAACTTTATTGTCTCTAACCACTCCATTTTCGACATCAAAACCTTTTACTACATCACCAACTTTGATTTCACCAATTTTAGTGAGAACTCCGTTGATTTCAATTAAGGTATCTTTATGTAATCCGTGTATTAATTCCATATCTTACCTTACCCTATTAATTATTTAACCTATATACAATTTGAATTGCGTATAAGTCGGAAGAGTTACCATTTTTATTCATATGAATAGATATTCTATCATCTTCACTAAATGAATAAGATGACCCGAATGTAAATTTCTTATTAACACCTGCAGCACCCATAGCAACTGTAACTGGCGACCCATTTGCGGTTGCGTTTACAAAAAGTTGTAAATCAACATCACCAGTTGAACTATTGTCGTTCTCAGGTGAAATTCTGATGTGGTCAATGTATCCATCACTTGGTGCAATCCAAACACCCATCCACCTATCAAGTGGCATCGGGTCAATTACCCCACCAAAAGAAATATGGCCATCAGTCAATCCCTTAAAGTCGATATATGTTTGTAGTGGTGTTAAAGTACCACCATTTGATTCCAAACCACCGATATCTGAAAGAACTTGAGCGCCTGTCCTATAATCTACGTTACCAGCACTATCAAGAACGAGGAACTTATCAGTATCAACACCTGCATTCGGAACTGACCCAATGTTAAGTGCGTTTGCGATGGACACTTTCCCTTGATTGAGACCATCTATTTTAAGTTTCCAATCATCTTTTGTAGCATTACCATTATCTTGTGTACCATCGGTTGAGAATAGAAGTTCACCACGACCCCAATCGTTGGAATCGGTGTTTACATAGAAGATACCTGCCTTTGCACGAGTATCATCATCAGTATCCTCTACCTTCATACGGAAACCTGCGACATTTCCAGCACCACCATCATATGGCGCATCCGTTTCAAGCAACATTTGTGCATCTGAGCCGGATTTGAAGTGTGCAGTGTATGGGAGACTCGTTGTAGCACCTACTACAAGTTTACCACCCGAAGGAATTGTAGCATTACCTACTGTGATTGAGTTTGTGGTTGTATTACCATTTGTAGTTACATCATCTAAGTCTAATGCGGATGATGCACCACCAATATCTGAAAGAACTTCAGCACCTGTTCTATAATCTACGTTACCTGCACTATCAAGGACAAGGAATTTGTCGGTATCAGTACCTGCGTTTGATACTGAACCAATATTTAATAACCCATCAACTCTTAAATCATCTGAAAATTGGAATCTTGAGTTTGCGTGATTCCAAGTAAGTGACTCATTAGCACCTGCAATTGTGATACCAGCTCCATCAGCAGCTGCTGATGTGGTTGACCCACTTGCAAGTGTTATGTTTTTGTCTTCTACGTTAAGTTCAGTAACTTGTAGTTCAGTTCGTGTACCTTCAACTGTAAGGTTACCAGTAAGTGTTAGGTTAGCAAATGTAGGTGAGTCTCCACTTTGGATACCCAAGTCTATATTGTTACCATTTATTGAGATTGTACCTTGTGATGGTGATGTTATCGAACCACTTATAGTTCCACTTGGAAGAATAGCGGTGATATTACCAGTTGTAATTGTACCAAGAGTTGTAATGTTAGTAGAACCTGCCCAAGTTGATAATGCTGTATTTTCAACAAGATTAAGTGACAAGTCTGATTTAACCTCACTATAACTTCTACCTATTAAATCACCATTTGAATCAAATTTAGCATAGTCGTTGTTTGTAATTGTACCTGCTGAGTCTAACTTAGCATTCCAAGAGGTTGCCGATGAGATGTATGAGTCTGAAATCGATGTTCCGTTCCAAACACCTGTTGTAATTGTACCAAGATTTGTAATGTTAGTAGAACCTGCCCAAGTTGATAATGCTGTATTTTCAACATTACTTAACCCAATGTCTGATTTTACATTTGCTCCGGTTCTAAAATCAACATTTCCCGCAGAATCTAATACTAAGAATTTATCAGTATCAGTTCCTGCGTTTACAACGGAACTTAGGTTTAGTGATGATAACGAAGCATCATTACCTGAAATATCAACTGAAACATCTAAAGAACCACCTATAACTACATCACCTGCAGCATCTATTGTTATTCTATCTACAAGTGTTCCACCTACACGGGTTCTTAATCCAAATTTAGAGTCACCATCAGTACCGTCTGCTTGAAATCCAAAGAATCCCGATTGAATATAGGTACTACCATCATAAGCAAAAGCATTTACTGCTCCAATATAATCATTATTAGCAACTGCGGAAGGAGATGCTGCTGTATTATGTGATTTGAAGAATCTTATGTCAGGGCCATCGGAAGTATTATCGTGTTGAGCTACTTTAACTTGTGCTTCTCCACTCGATTCACCAACTATGTCTAATTTTACTTCAGGAGTTGATGTTCCGATACCTAATCTTTGATTAACCGTGTCAATAGCTAATAAGTTAGAAGATGTGACTTGTGTATTAGCTCCAACAATAAGGATTTCATTTTCAGCTCCTAAATTTCCAAGTTGTAATGCTGACCCGGTAATGCTACCTACAACAGTTATATCAGTTGTAGTGGTGTTACCATTATTTGTTATATCCTGTAAAGTTAAATTACTTGCATCCGAATCTATGGATGCTAATGAAGCAGATACACTACCCCATCCATCGATATTTACATCAGTAGAGTTTATTCCACCTGATGATGTTATTTCATTTAATACTGCGTCACTACCTGAGGTAATGACCTTTTTCCAATTTGGCATATGCTCTTCCTATCTGCGGTTGGTAACACCTTCGTGCCCACTTCCCTTTCGGGCCTACAACCAGGTTATACTACTTGTTGTTGATTAATCTTCTATAAATAGTTATTACATAAATAAAAACCCCCACCTTTTGGTGAGGGTTCTTAAAATTATTCTTGATTTCCTTCTTCTTGGACAATATCACCAACTTGAGGTCGGGATTCTTTCGGCATCATTGATAATTCTGCCTCCATTTGAACTTTTTTCATCAAATTTGCAACCATAGGTGCTTCAACACCTGTAATTGGTAATTTTTGAAGAGCAATAATGATGATTTTCCAATCATTTTCACTTAAACCTTCGTATTGTTTCATAACTTATAATTTATTTTAATTTATCTATCTCCAATTGGAGTTTCACGGCTAATTTATAAACCGATTCTACTTGCTTCCCCTTGAAAGTTGCTTCTCCCAAACCGATGAGAAGTGCCTCAAGCTCACCTTGAGTGAGCTTGAGGGTTACTTCTTTTTCAGTTTGAGTTTCGGAGTTGGGTATTCCCAATCTTTTATGTAAACTCATATATAACCTTTTTAACATTTGACACTCTAATTAGATTATGCACCTACTTGAATCCAAATATCATCAGCGTTATCTACTGCAATAGTACCAACTTGTTGGAAAGTTGCAGCTGCCATATTTGCATCACCAGCACCAGTCAATATTTTGATGTTACCAAGCTTTTCAACGTGAGTTGCCGAAGTATCTGAAGATGCAATATTTTGAGAGTATCCGAATACATTTGCAGGTGAGTCAAAGAAGATACCTGAACCTTCGTTAGCAGTTCCATCAGAACCACCAAAGATAATACCACTATCACCTGAGTTAGAACCAGAGTTCAATAGGATGAATTGGTCTTCCACGTTCAAGTTAGCAGTTTGCAATTCAGTTCTTGTACCTTCAACAGTCAAGTTACCAGTTACTCTCAAATCAGCGAATGTTGGAGAGTCGCTAGTTTGAAGACCCAAGTCTACATCTGAGTTCACACCATTGATGGTTGCTCTCAAAGTACCTTGTGAAGGTGAAGAGTAAGTTGAACCAGAAACTGAACCTGCTGGAAGGATAGCAGATACATCACCTGCAGTTACCGTACCCAGTGTAGTTAATGTTCCTGAAGTTGAGTTGATGTCAATCTGAGCAGAACCTGAAACCAAGGTCGGTTTGTTCAATATATTTGAGTACTCGATAGAGTCAGCAGTAATTGAACCATCGATGTTTGCAGCTGCAATGTAAGAAGCAGTGTCAGCAGTACCAGTCAAGTCACCAGTTACATTACCAGTTACGTTACCAGTTACGTTACCAGTTACGTTACCAGTTACGTTACCAGTCAAGTCACCAGTTACATCACCAGTTACATCGCCAGTCAATGTACCACCGATTACTAATGAACCACTAATAGTTACTTTTCTATTGTCTCTACCATCAACTTTAAGTGCCCAATCATCTCTTGTAGCATTAGAGTTTGTTTGAGCAATACCAACTGCAAGAGTCAATTCACCACGACCCCAGTCAGCAGTATCGGTATTTTCATAGAAGATACCTGCTGCAGCTCTTGTGTCATCATCAGTATCTTCAACTTTGAATCGGATACCAGCAGTATTACCAGCACCACCATCGTAAGGTGCATCAGTCTCTACCAACAATTGTGCGGCAGAACCTGACTTGAAGTGAGCAGAGTAACCAAGTGATGAAGTTGCACCAATCATCAACTTACCAGCAGGCATTGTTACATCACCTACTGTAATTGCGTTAGTAGTAACACTACCATTAGTTGTAGCATCATCAAGGGTTACTGAAGAATCGATACCTGCAATATCAGAAGCAATAGAGCTTGAGAATGAAGTGTAGCCAGTTGTATCACTAATTGTAACTTGAGATGAACCTGAGATTACACCTTCGGTGTTCAATTTAGTTTTTACTCTTGAGTCTGTGTAGTAAAGGTTAGCTGAACCTTCAGATACATCATCAGTATCAAGAGTAACAACACCAGCAGCGCCATTTACACTTGTTACCAAGTTAGTATCATCCAACAATGCTGACAAGTCAAGAGTGAATGTAGTTGCGTCATCACGAGTGAATGTTACAACACCAGTGCTTGAGTTAAGAGTACCACTGGAAATTGCTCTTGCATCTTCATCAAGGTATGAAGATAGGTCGACTGTGTCAGTTGTCCCATCACCTTTTGTCAAGGTAAGAGTATCACCTGACAATGAAAGTGCTGTTGTGGTAGCAAGTGCTTGGTCTGAGCTTCCGCTTACATAATCACCTAAATCTGAATTTAGTGCGTAATCTTGTAAGTCAGTAATATCACTCTCGGTAATATTCAAGAATGTTTTAACTTGAGTTGCAGAACCTGAAACTACTGAGTTATCATTTAATACTACAACCACATCGCTATCAGTATAGTGAGTCAAGTCACTAATCTGAGATTCAGTAATTGTAATTTGAGATGAACCTGAGATTACACCTTCAGCACTCAATTTAGTTTTTACTCTAGCATCGGTGTAGTAAAGGTTAGTTGAACCTTCAGATACATCATCAGTATCACCTTGAACTGATGCTAAATCTACTTGAGATGAACCTGAGATTACACCTTCAGCGTCCAATTTAGTTTTTACATCAGCGTCAGTATAGTGAGTCAAGTCACTAATCTGAGATTCAGTAATTGTGATTTGTGATGAACCTGATACCGTACCTGAAGGTAGGATTGCAGAAACATCACCTGAGGTTACCGTACCCAATGAGGTCAAGTCACCACTTGTGTTGTTGATGTCAATTTGCTCAGAACCAGAAACAATACCACCACCGATTGAAGCGATGAAACCCGCGTCGTTATCTAGCTGTGAAATTGAACTCCCTGAGACAATGACCTTTTTCCATGTTGCCATTTAATTTCTCCTGTTTTGTGTTAACACATAAAAATTGATATATCGTTCGAAACTTGTTTTGTTTTTTATTTCTTTAATAAGTATATAATCGACACCTAAAAAATTAATCTATCCCAAAATAAAATGCGGATGCTGAGTAAGCAATCGTACCACCTTCTGCCGATGGGAGAGTAGATGATTCTTCTAATTTGAATACACCATTGTTAATTGTCAATGACCCAGTAATTTCTAAGTCATTGGTTGTCGAGTATACTGACCCCGTTTGTGAGAATATACCACCCTCACCAGCAAGTGCATTTACTGCATCAATGAAGTGTTGTGATGATGTGTCTAATCTAAGTGTAGCATCACCAGTAGATGCACCACCACTAAGACCACTTCCAGCAATTACCGAAGTAATATCACCACTACCTCCACCAGAACCTGCGAATGAAAACTCAGAAAATGATGCTGAATAGTCGAATGTATTTACAAAATCAGGTTCAGATACACTCGCTTGGTATAGTTGAGATGATGCACTTACCATAACAACTTGACCATCGGTGAAGTAATTTACCGACTCACTTTGTAAAGACCCTAATGTAGGGTATACCTTAAATGCACCTTTTATCAGGTCAATGTCAGCGAGTGCTAATTTACTACTCGATGCTGGTGCTGTTAATTGGGCTTTTGAACTAAATGCTGGCATTTTTACTATCTCCTATTATGTTTGAGCTGACCCAGATGATGGGATTACTCTGAGTTCCATACTTGAACCAAACGCGTTAAATCCAGTTCTACCAACTATAAACCAATCGGTAAACCCATCAACTGCACTATCTAATACAATCTCGTGTACAGTCGTACCTTCAGTTGTGTTTGACCAACCACCACCATCGGCCTGAATCTGCATCACATATTCATCTAAAGTAGAACCACCAAATGATTGTGCCATAGAAGTTGGTAACCCACTCAAGTTATCCGACCCACTTGGGATTACTAATATAACCTGACCTGTATTGGTTGTACTTACTTGTCCTAAATCCTCTATAATAGCAGTTACTGACCCAGTAGCAATTGGACTTGCTACCAACGTAGCAGTCTTACTTGCAGCAAGAGTTATAGAATTAGTACCCAAGTCTCCTGTTTTTAACAAATAAGTAAATGATAGAGTATTTGCGTTATATGCTGTGATTTTAGGTGGTGTATCACTATTAACCGTACTAATTCCCATAGAACCTAAATAATTAGCTTGAAGCCCAGTATCACTACTGTGGTCAGCGATATAAACATACAATAGTGGGTCAGGTGTTACTGGAGGGCTTATGGTTAAAGTTCTATTATACTGAGTTTCTTGATTGTAATCATCGAACACACTTGCAGTATATGAAAGTACCACACCATCCGTAATATCTTGTAAAGTTCTCAATTCATATGAAGAACTATTTGAGTTTTGAGGTTCTAAAGACATTGTTGTAGCAGAATCCCCACTTAGTGACATTGAGAATGGAGTTCCAGACTCAGGGTCACTCAATGTAGCAGATACTAACAAACTACCACTTAATACTGGCGCCGTTAGTGATTCATCAGTAAATGTAGCAGTTGCATCTTGATTGTCAGTTACATTAACAGTAATTGAACCAGTACCCTCATTACCATATTGGTCTAACCAATATACATTTGTAGTAATGTTAGTACCATTTTGGTAAACCGACCCACTAATATCACCACCAAGAACTAAATCACCAGTAGATGAATTGATATCAATGTATGGGTGACCTGCACCTAAGTTAAATGATTGTGCAACTTGAGAACCATAGTTTGGTGAGTATGCAACTCCAACCGAAGCAACAGTTCCTGCAATACCACTTGAGTTTGTTGTGATATCATTACCAATCACAGCAGATTCAATAATATAGAATGTACCATTCTTAGTTAGAGTACCACCACCCGCTTGAGCAATTGTTATTGAATCGTTATATTCACCAACATTAAATCCGTTACTCTGACTCAGACTTGCTGTGTAGTTGTATGTACCAGCACTTAGTGATGAATTAGCAAAGATTTCAAATGTGTTACTACCACTATAAGAAGATGATAACGATGCAGCTGCCGTTCCTGAAAGAGTAAATGTTGATTCATCAATCACATCACCTTCATAATCAGACCAAACCAACTTAGCCAATCTTGTTCCAGATGTAGCGAGGTTTGTATTCAAATTGTTACTATCAGGCGTATCGGTAGATACAAATGGTGCTTGGTTTTCAGTTACTTGAATTGTAATTGTAGAACTACCAATATTATCGTATTGGTCTCTCCAAGTAATCAATGAAGTAAATGAGTCACCAGACCCAGTATTACTTCCACTAATATCTTGAGCCAAACTTAAAAGACCAGTGTTAGTCACATCCAACATTGTATTGGATGATGTGAATGATGCAACAGCAGCTCCATTATAAACTGTTGAGTATGAAACACCCAAATCTGCTTGAGAACCTTGGAATCCACTTGAACTGATTACAATATTTGAACCACTTAGTGCAGATTCGATTACATATAAAGTACCATTTGATGTGATTCCACCAACTGGTGCTTGTTGAATGTTAAGAGTGTGAAATTCTTCATTGGTTCTAAATCCGTGTACATCCTCAATACTTGCTGTAAATCCATATGAACTTGCACTTAGATTATTAATTGGCTGAACTAAGTAAGTATCACCACTCTTAATTGTGTTTAATTGATTACTTGGGTCGGTAAATGTAAATGAGTTGTGGTTAAGTGCATCACCTTCAATATCACTAAATGAAATTGTACTTAATAAACTACCACTTCTACCACCATTAGTGTTTAGGTTAGCGGATGTATCACTAAATGAAATAGATGGTGCGTTATTAATCGCAACATTTACTGCTAAATCAATATATTGTTTAGTTGTTTCAAATCCATGCTCAGACGCGGTTAGTGCAACATTGATTGTATTAGTACCATCATATGAGTAAATAGAACCACTAATATCATTTTTAACTCTTAATTGAGTAGATGAGCCTGTTAATGAAGTTACTTCAATCAAATCTGAATCAGATGATACTTCCCATCTCTGAGATGCGGCCGAAGACCATTGTGCGATTGTACCACTTCTACCATTTGAATTAATGTATAATGAATCACCATCAACTGCAGATTCAATCACATAAACATTAGACCAATTATCAGATACCACACTTTGTGCATCATCATCAATTGGAATCGTTATAAGACCCGTATCAAGAGTATTGTTGAATGCGTCATTTACTGAAACTTCGTATTCATATCTATCTGCCACATCTGCGTTTAAGTAAACACCCACCTTACGAGTTACCGTACCACTTGAATTCATTTGGAATGGGTTTGAATGTGGGTCGTATAATGAAGTACCACCCATTGATGCGGTTACGTTTGTACCAACACCATTTACATATGCACGTTTTAAGGTAAAGTTTGAGAATGTGATTGTATCACTCTCATTATCAGTAGCACTAATAGTTCCTATGGTTGTACCATCACTTGAATTCTCATTGATAGTAGATAATGTTTGATTATTAACTATTGTTGGTGCGATATTATCAACAATATTAATTAATACTGGCAGATATGAAATGGAATCACCATCATCACCACTTTGGTAATGTTCATCACTTGCTGTGATTGCTAGGTTGTATGATGTTGTAGTTTCATAATCAAATGACGCAGTATTTTGAGTAATCACAACATTTGTTGCGTTAATTGTTACCGACAATTCAGATGGAACTGAACCAGTTTCTATTGTGATTGTATCACTATTTGCATCGGTAAAGTAAATTGTACCAAGAGTTGACCCGTTTGTAGAGTTTTCGTTTGCACTAGCAGTAAATGATGTAATAATATTACCACCTACTGAACTTTCTCTAAATACTGGCGCTGAGTTAGGAATTACATAAATGTATACAGACCCAGTTACTACATTGTTTTGACCATCCGTTACCTTCACCAAGAATGGGTGAGATAGATTAGAACCACTTGCGTTCGAAGTGTTCATTGATGAAGTCAATAATGTATTAGCCGTAACCACACCTGCTTCGGAAATTGCAAAGTAACCATCAGTATAAGATGATTGAACTTCCCAAGTAGCAGTATCACCTGGTGTTACATCAGTTACAGTTAATGTGCCGATTGTTGAGCCACTTGTTACGAATTCCGCAACTTGCAATCCATCTTGGTCAATTGTAGGTGGGTCTCCAAATGAAGGAGCTACACTACTACCAAACCCAGCAGCGGCGGCCGAAGTAGAGACTGCTGTTGTGAAATGTGCAGATGATGTATCAAGTGAGATTACATTTGAAGTGATATCAATACCATTACCTTCAGTATAAACCTCACCAACACCAAAACCACTTGCAGCAGCAGATGATGAAATATATGAATCGGTGACTACATCGGTAATTTGGTCAGAACCACTTACAACACCACTTGGTAATTCGGTTAAGAAAGAACCAGTATCATCAGAAGTCAAGTAAGAACTTGTAGCAGTAGTTAAAGAGTCAACTTCAGTTTGAATTGAACCTGTAAAAGTATTTAATGCTGAAATATCAACTGATGAACTTATGAATCCAAAATCAGTAATTTGTTGTGATGATGAGATAGTTCCACTTGGAAGTGTATCACCCCCAGCACCAAATCCACTTGCTGCAGCTGAGGCTGAAATATACGAGTCGGTTACTACATCGGTAATTTGAGTAGAACCACTCACTACCCCACTTGGAAGTGATGTTAAATAAGAACTTGTAGCAGCAGTTAAGGAGTCAACCTCAGTTTGGATTGACCCAGTAAAAGTGTTTAATGCTGATATATCAGTAGAACCACCGCCAGCACCAAATCCACTTGCTGCGGCTGATGCAGAGATGTATGTATTATCTATTATGGATTCAACTTGAGTTGAACTTGATAATAATCCAGATGGTAATTGGTCTGATGAACTTATTAATCCACTTGGTATGTTTGTAATAGTAGACCAGTCAGCCGAACCACTACCAACACTTAATGCATCAATTCGTTGATTTGTAGAATCTAAACGTGACACAAGAGATGATGATAGCGATGTTGATGACCCACTAATATCAGATGCGATTTGTTGTGAACTACTTATCAGTTCAGGTTTATTCGAAATATCAACCCAATCAGTCGAAATCGAACCAAGGTCAGATGCAATTGATGCTGATAGTGCTGAAAGTTCTGAGTCAGTAGCAAATCCGTTATCTAAATCCGAATCAAATGCCTCTAAAGCCGCAACTCTACTTGAAAACGAAGCGGAGTCGGTTGGGTATGTATTTTCTCTAAAGTTATTATTAGCAACGATAGCATTTTTCTGAAATGCAGAAATAGTAGTTGGTTTATTTCTAACTTGGGTGTAATTTACCTGAGCAGATGAGGATATTACCCCATTCGATGCGGTAATATCACCACTAAATGAACCACTAAATGAACCAGTGTAGTCAAATGACATATATTTCTCCGATAATTATCTTAATTCCCTCACTTAATAAATAGTGGGAAACTTCACGGAACTATTGAATTGAATATAATAATCTTAAAACTTCATCCAAGGACTCGTGTCTATGATTATCTTTGAGGGTTATTGTATATACATATTGGGATTCTTTTAATTTCGGTACATCGTGGATAGCAGAATCGTTATTAAATTTCAAATCAATCTGCTGACCATCTCCACATAGTATCATTCGAGAATCTTTACCCAATCTACCCAACACCATTCCAAGCTGTTGTTTAGTCAAATTTTGGAACTCATCTACAATTACAATTGCGTTATCAAATGTCCTACCTCTGAAGTGTGATAGTGAAACTAACTCAATAGATTCATCATTTTCCATCTTATCCAATATCTGAGGTTTGTTGTAAACCTTTCTCATATTAGAGCGGATTGGAACTAACCACGGCTCCATCTTTTCTTCGAGTGAACCTGGCAAGAACCCATTATCCTCATTGGAAACTGTTGGTCGTGTTATTACTATCTTATTAACCTCTCTCTTAAAAAAGGAATCCAATGCTACTTGAACTGCCATTAGCGTTTTACCACTACCTGCTTTTCCTAATATAAAATTGAATGGGTGATTTAAGATTTCAGACTTTGCTAATTTCTGCTCTTCTGACAATGAGAGTGAAAACTTAATGTTTCCCTTTGGAACTCTCTTTTCTACGTTCTCTGGCATACTTGATGTCCTTTTATATTGTGTAACAATCTTTGGTATAAATATGATAGATATAAACAAAAAAGAGGGGCCGAAGCCCCTCTCTCTTAAAGATTATGTTAATCTTGCAATTATGCGAAGATTTCCAAACCGTGAACGTATACTTTACCGTAGAACTCACCACGAACCATTTGCTTAGCGTAACGAGTCATTACACCTTTTCTTGGTTGGAAGTTAGTTGGGTCGTATACCAACGGAGTCATAATTAATGGAATGTATGGAGCGTAAACAGCACCAGTTTCCAAGAATTGTGAACCTTTGAAGCCCATCAAGATTACGTTTTCTTTCATATATGGGTTCTTGTATACTTCGTAACGATTAGCGAATGAACCTACTTGAGATACACCCATTGCGAATTGCATTTCGTTACCAGTACCGTTAGCAGCGAATCCTGGGATTGATTCCAAGATAGTTGCTACATCTGGAGAAACCACCATAAAGTTAGCGCCACCTCTCATAGTCTTAGCGTGGATTTGGTTAGAAACTCTTTGCAACTGAGTACCAAGAGTCTGGAACCATTGTTGTTGAGTGTATCTCTCAACAGCAGCGTTAAGACCTGATGAAGTGAAACCTGAACCATTCCAAGAGTAACCGATACGAGCTGACCAGTGACCTTCAGTCAATGCGTTTTCCATCAACATATCCAAGATTTCGAGGTCGATTTCTTGTGAGATGTATTCAGACAACATTGAAGTCAATTCAGCTTCAGCGTCGATTGAGTGGTATGCGTTCAAATCTTGTGCGAATTCAGGAGTCCATTGTGCTTTCAACTTACGAGTCTTAGCAACGATTGGCACAGAGCGTAGCTCTACGTTCAATTCTGGAATACCCAAATCAGCGTTACCACCATCGATATCAGCTTCGAAATCACCACGAGTGATATCAGTTGGTTGTTTTTGGAACTTAACAGTAGCGTTACCAGCCAATGCTTCAGTAGCAGAACCTGATACTACGAATACTACATTGTTACCTGACAATTTAGTGTATGCAGGGTAGTAGTCAGCGATGTCAGCAGCTTCGATAGAGAAAGCGCGAACACCTTCTGAATCGTAACCATCCAAGTTAGCAACAGGAACAGCAACAGTGTATAGGTCAGAAGAAGCCCATACAGACGCAGAGAATGCTGAGTCGTAGTTGATGTCACCCATAGATGCCAATGATGCAGTTACACAAGAAGCTTCAGCAACGATAGATGAAGTATCTTGAATAGTGTAACCGAAACGACCAGCACCATAAAGACCTTCAGAAGCCTCGTTAGCAGTTTCGGTGATACCGAATACTGAGTCAGCTTGTGAATCTTTACCAGCACTTGTTTCAAATCCTGGCTGAGCAGTACCGTACTTGAAGTCCAAGTAGAATACAAGACCAGAAGGCAAGTTCATAGGTTGTACAGAAACGAATTCTTTAGCAGCGATTTCGCTGAAAATACGTCTTACCAATGGAAGAGCGACACCTGCCCACTCTTCAGAGTTTGCTTGAGTACCTGTTTGTGATGCTTCAGATACCAATTGTTTTGCTTGGTTTTCCAACAAAGTTGCGATACCAGCTCTTTCGAAGCCTTCAGTACCTTCCAAAAGACCAGTCTTTTCCCACTTAGAGATAAGACCTTTTGCCTCTTCAGACATTTTCTTGTTGAAACCAGCAGATTCGTTTAATAGAGAATTTGTGTTCATCTTATTAATCCTTTTCTTTTAGTTTTTTTTAATTATTTAATCAACCCTGCAAGTTTCTTAAATCTATCAGCAACTACATTACCTTCAGAGATAATCTCTTTAGATGGTGCAGATGACTTCATAGGTTTAGATGCAAGTGATTCTTTAACAACTGTTTTAGGTTTTTTAGCAACATTCAAGTTTTCACCCAATGTAGCAAATACCAATTTTACTTCTCTCAAAGATTCAGCTCTATCGAAGTTTTCGATGACTTTCATCTTCTGACCTTCGTTCAAGTCGAATGTTCTGAACAACTTGTTAGTGTAAAGAAGTTTAGCGTTCAACAAGTTTACCTCGTTGATAGTGTTTCTCAATGATTCGATAGTAGCGTATGCTTCTTCCAATTCATTTGAGTCTTCTACTGCTTCTTCCTCTTCTTCATTAACTACTTCTTCAGATACTTCTTCTTCATCAGCCATTTCTTTCAAAGTTTCAATGATTTCTTCCAAAGACAATTCTTCATCTTCTTCTTCATCCATCATTTCTTCTTCGCCATCCATTTCTTCTGATTCGTAAGTTTCTTCAACTTCTTCTTCAGCTTCTTCACTTAAAGATGCTTCAAGTTCAGCGATTACCGATTCAAGGTCAAGTTCATCCTCATCCTCTTCTTCGTACATCTCTTCAACTTCTTCTTCATCTTCTTCAGCAGCTTCTTCTTCTGAATCTTCTTCAGCTTCTTCTTCAGAATGCATTTCCTCTTCGTGAGACTCGATTTCATCAGAAGCGATATCAGATACCTCTTCTTCTTCATCTGAATCCAACTCTTCTTCCATCTCTACTTCTTCACCTTCTTCTTCAGACATCTCATCTTCCATTTCAGTTTCAAGGTCCATTTCTGGTGCCATTGAATCTTCCATTTCATCTTCGATTTCTTCTTCATCATCTAACTCTTCAGCGAGTTTGTGAGAAAGCATAGATTGAAGTTTTGGAGTGAATGCCTCTTCGAGAGCCATTTTTGCGTTCGCAAGTGCAGTTTCCTTTACGGCTTTAGCGTCAGCGATTGCTTCTTTTAACAAATCTGATTTCATTTGTTATCTCCTAAATTAAACTTTTGGATAATAAGATTATTGAGAATCTTAATAGAATATAAATAATAATAGTAACCACTCATTAGATGGGAGTGGTATTAATTTCTCTAATAAATAGTAGGGTAGAGATAAAAACACTAAAAGTGTTTGTTAATAATTCTCTTCCCTCCTTCTTCTAACCCATTCAGCTCTCTTAGCATCGTTCATTTTCTTTCTACGAGCTGTGGTTGGTTTGGTGTATTGTCTATTTTGTTTAATATAGTCAATGATACCATTGTCTTTCATAATGCGCTTCCACTTTCTAATTGCGGCTTCAACATTACCATTGATAACTTTTACGCCATTAGCGTGACCATAGAGATATTGCTCTTCTCTTGGTTTCTTAAATTTCTTTTCTGCCATATATAATTTTTTATAAAACAAAACACCTACCGAACTAACGATAGGTGTCTATAAATAGTGTTTACAAATTTAATTAAGATATGTTATCTAAACCTTCTTTGAAATCCCCAATCAAATTTCCCAATTCTCTTTGAGTTTTTGGGTCAAGTTTTTTGATGTCTTTAATGTGTTGTTTGATTACCTTTGAAACATCGACTGAAAAGTTTTGTAAAATTTGCATCTTATCCATTACTT
>Ga0181555_1001841_pt1 | contig 18242 bp, 17 predicted proteins | sample 011ome_15_FD_145601 | JGI IMG/M metagenome (GOLD analysis project Ga0181555, IMG submission 145601) | Coastal salt marsh microbial communities from the Groves Creek Marsh, Skidaway Island, Georgia - 011504AT metaG (spades assembly) | ecosystem: Environmental > Aquatic > Marine > Intertidal zone...
TAATTATTATAGACACGCCTGATGCCACCTTTATTGCCACCCAAGAAAAAGCTCAAGAAGTTAAGAGTATTGTTGAATCTTTACAAGCCAGTGGCCGGTGTGAGAGTAGTGCACACCGTAAAGTTTATCGCCCATGGGGTTGGTATGACTCTATTGAATCGGGTGAGCACTTCCAAGTAAAAAGATTACACGTTAAACCCGGCGCCAAGCTCTCACTACAAATGCATCATAAGCGCGCAGAGCATTGGGTAGTGGTGAGTGGCACGGCAACCGTTACTAATGGCGAGCAGACATTCAGCCTTGAAAAAGGTGAATCTACCTATATCCCACTAGGCGTTACCCATAGCCTAGAGAATAAAACTAATAAGCCACTAGAAATCATCGAAGTACAAAGTGGTGTCTATTTAGGTGAAGATGATATTGTAAGATTTGAAGATATATACGGTAGAGAGGGGTAATTGATATGAAAATATTTATTATTGGAGGTGCGGGCTACATTGGTTCACACATGGTTAAAATTGCCCATCAAGCAGGTCACGAGGTAATTACATTAGACAATCTGTCAACAGGTCATAAAGATGCCGTCTTGTATGGAAAGTTCGAATTTTGTGATATATTAGATGCGGTCAAATTAAATGAATTATTTGTTAAGCATAGGCCTGATGCAGTAATACATTTTAGCGCTTATTCTTTAGTAGGCGAGTCAGTGATCGATCCATATAAATATTACCATAACAATGTTTCTGGGACGCTGAGTTTACTTAAGACAATGATCGATAACAATTGCAGAAAGTTTATTTTTAGCTCAAGTGCGGCAATTTTTGGCAATCCAGAATACACGCCAATTGATGAAAATCATCCGAAAAATCCTATAAATCCATATGGTAAATCAAAATTAATGGTTGAAGAAATTTTAAAGGATTTTGAATCTGCTTATGGTCTAAAGTATGTATCCTTTAGATACTTTAATGCTGCAGGCCATGACCCAGACGGAGAGCTGAGCGAGCGGCATAACCCCGAAACGCATTTGTTACCTATTATTATGCAAACAGCAAATGGGGAGCGAGAGTCAGTGAGTATTTTTGGCACCGATTACGATACGAATGACGGCACTTGCATCAGAGATTATATTCATGTTAATGACCTTGCCAATTCACATCTAAAGGGTGTTGATTATTTAAATGATATAAACTCTGAAAGTGCAGCTTTTAACTTAGGTAATGGTGAAGGGTTTAGCGTTAAAGAAGTCATTCAAAAAGTAAAAGATATAACTAAAAAAGATTTTAAGGTGATAAAAGAAAGCAGAAGAGATGGCGATCCGTCAATTTTGGTTGCTAGCAACAAAGAGGCAAAAAAATCGCTAAACTTGCAATTACAGTTTTCTGAACTTGAAGATATAATTAACACACTAAATAAAAAATAATCTAAATATGAAAAAAGCATTAATAACGGGAATTACTGGTCAAGACGGCTCTTATCTTGCAGAGTTTTTACTAGAAAAGGGTTATGAAGTTCATGGTATTAAACGTCGTGCATCATCTTTTAATACCCAGCGTATTGATCATATCTTTCAAGACCCACATGATAAAAATCCAAGCCTATATTTACACTATGGTGATTTAACAGATAGCTCTAATCTAACTCGAATACTAAAAGAAGTAGAGCCAGATGAGGTATACAACTTAGCCGCACAGTCACACGTTGCAGTATCATTTGAAGCACCAGAATATACAGCTGATGTTGTTGCAATAGGTACATTGAGATTATTAGAGGCAATTCGATTTTTAGGCTTAGAGAAAAAAACACGTTTTTATCAAGCCTCAACTTCTGAATTATTTGGAGAAGTGCAAGAAATTCCACAAACTGAAACCACGCCGTTTCACCCAAGATCACCCTATGCAGTAGCAAAAATGTACGCTTATTGGATTACGGTTAACTATCGTGAATCATATGGTATGTATGCTTGTAATGGTATTTTGTTTAACCATGAGTCTCCTAGACGTGGAGAGACTTTTGTTACCCGTAAAATCACCAGAGGGCTTGCTAATATAGCCCAAGGTTTGGAAGAGTATTTATATATGGGCAACATTAACGCTCTACGTGATTGGGGCCATGCTAAAGACTATGTGCGTATGCAGTGGATGATGCTACAACAAGATAAGCCAGATGATTTTTGTATTGCTACTGGTGTGCAATACTCTGTACGTCAGTTTATCCAGTGGTCTGCACTAGAGCTTGGTATTGCTATTCGTTTTGAAGGCGAAGGTCTTGACGAAGTTGGTATTGTAAAATCTATTAAAGGTGATAATGCACCCGCATTAAAAGTTGACGATATTATTTTTAGAGTGGATAAACGCTACTTTAGACCAGCAGAAGTTGAAACACTTTTAGGCAGTCCAAAGAAAGCAAAAGATGAGCTAGGCTGGGTGCCAGAAATCACTGTACAAGAGATGTGTGCTGAAATGGTGCGTGAAGATCTGAAAGAAGCTAAGCGCCATGCCTTATTAAAAGAGCATGGTTATGAATTACACATTACCAAAGAGTAACTAACCCTGGGCTTTATATGAAAATCTTATTAACAGGTTCACGTGGAATGGTTGGCAATAATATTGCTAAACATTCTCACGCCCAAAATCATAAGATATTGACACCTACCAGTACAAAGCTAAACCTGTTGGATTCTGAAAGTGTACAAAGCTACATTGACACCAATAAGCCAGATATGGTTATTCATGCTGCCGGTATTGTTGGTGGCATTCAAGCCAATATGGCAGAGCCTGTAAAGTTCTTAGTTGACAACATGCAAATGGGGCTTAATATTCTAATGTCAGCCAAGACTTGTGGAGTAAAGAAGTTCATGAATCTTAGCAGCTCATGCATGTACCCAAGAGATGCTCAAAATCCATTATCAGAAGACCTTATCTTAAAAGGTGAGCTTGAGCCTACTAATGAAGGTTACGCTATCGCTAAGGTGGCCAGTACTCGGCTTTGCGAGTATATAAATAGAGAAGATGAATCTTATCTGTATAAAACAGTTATTCCTTGTAATTTATATGGCCAGCATGATAAGTTCGACTCTGAACACTCTCATATGATTCCTGCTGTTATTAGAAAAATTAATGACGCTAAAAATAATAATTTAAAGTCTATTGATATATGGGGCGACGGCCTAGCAAGAAGAGAGTTTATGTATACAGCTGATTTTGCTGATTTTATATATTATGCTATTGATAACTTTGAAGTAATGCCACAAAACATTAATGTTGGCCTAGGTCATGATTACACTATTAATGAATACTATCAAAAGATAGCTGACACAGTTGGTTATCAAGGTAAGTTTACTCATGATTTATCACGCCCAACGGGCATGCAACAAAAATTGGTTGATGATACCAAGTTAAAAGCGTTTGGATGGCAGCCTCAAACCACACTAGAACAAGGCATTCAAAAAACCTATGATTATTTTTTAAATGAGGTGGAAAAGTGAGTAACTATCCATTGGCCACAAGTACCTGGGATGACAAAGAGCTTCAAGCCATACAGTCAGTTATTGATAAAGACATCTATAGTATGAGTGATAGTGTTGCTCAATTTGAGCAACACTTTGCCAAGTTTATAAGTAGAAAGTACTGTGTCATGGTTAGCTCTGGATCGGCTGCTAACTTAATTGCAACTGCAGCACTTTTTTACACCAAGAATCCAATGCTTAAAAAGGGTGATGAAGTAATTGTGCCAGCAGTATCCTGGTCTACTACTTACTTCCCACTGCAGCAGTACAGACTAAAGCTGAAGTTTGTTGACATTGATCTAGATACCTTGAATTACGATTTAGATGCGCTTGAGTCTGCGATTACAAGTAATACCAAGATGATTATGGCGGTAAATATTCTTGGTAATCCAAATGATTTTGATGTTATTAATAGCTTTATCAAAGATAAAGATATTTTTATCTTTGAAGACAATTGCGAATCAATGGGCGCTGAATATAAGAGTAATCAAACAGGTACATTTGGTATTGTTAGTACATTCTCAACCTTCTTCTCGCACCATATGGCGACAATGGAAGGTGGGTTTGTTGCCACGGATGATGAAGAGCTTTATCATATTTTATTATCGTTAAGAGCGCACGGCTGGACTCGAACCTTCCACAACAAAATCATGTGTCTAATAAAAGTGATGACTGGTTTGAGGAGTCATTTAGATTTGTACTACCGGGTTACAACGTAAGGCCAGTTGAGATGAGTGGTGCTATTGGTATAGAGCAGCTTAAGAAGTTACCGTCATTTTTAAAACAAAGACGAGAAAATGCAAAGTTGTTTGTTGAACTATTTAAGAATCATCCAGATTTTGTTATTCAAAAAGATATTGATAATAGTTCCTGGTTTGGATTCTCTTTGATTATTAAACCAGGGTCAAATCTTAAAAGAAAAGATGTGATTGGAAAGTTACAAGAGAACAACATCGATTGTAGGCCAATTGTTACAGGAAACTTTACAAGAAACGAGGTTATGAAGTTTTTTGATTATGAAATACATAAAGAATTAAAAAATGCTGATTATCTTCATGATAATGGTTTTTTTGTTGGAAATAGTCAGGTTGATTTAAAAAATAAAATTAAATATTTAAAGGAAATTTTAAGATGAATAAAAAAGTATATGTATCACTAATAGCTGATTTGCTACATGCAGGCCACATTAAAGTTTTAAAAGAGGCGGAAAAGCATGGAGAAATTGTTGTAGGCTTACTTACTTCTACCGCAATAAATGAATTGAATGATACTGCCTATCTAAAATATCAACAAAGGTTGGATGTTTTAAAAAATTTATCTATGGTGACAGAAGTTATTGAACAAAACACTGCGAGCTACAAAGGTAACCTAATGCAAATGAAACCTGATTTCGTGGTTCATGGCGACGACTGGAAGAATGGCAAGCAATCTAAATACAGACAAGAAGTGATTGACTTATTAGGCGAATGGGGTGGTGAGTTGATTGAAGTGGAATACAGTTCTGATATCAGCGATAAAAATCTTAAAAATCAACTAATGAAATTGGGTGTAACAACTGTTCATCGTTTGGGTAGATTAAGACAATTAATTCAGAATAAGCCAATTGTTCGCATCTTAGAAGCACATAATGCATTAAGTGCATTGATTGCAGAAAATACAGTTGTCGAACGTAATGGTGAAGATGTAAGTTTTGATGGCGTATGGTCAAGTTCTCTGACAGACTCAACTGCAAAAGGTAAGCCAGATATTGAAGCAATTGATATGACTTCCCGTATCAATGCTGTTAATGATGTTTTCGAAGTAACCACTAAGCCTATGATTTTTGATGCTGATACGGGTGGTAAAACCGAACACTTTGAGTTTACTGTTAAAAGTTTAGAAAGAACAGGAGTAAGTGCTGTTGTTATTGAGGATAAAACAGGACTCAAAAAGAACTCTTTATTTGGTAATGATGTTTCACAAACTCAAGATAGTATTGAAAACTTTTGTGACAAAATATCTCGTGGTAAAGCGGCGCAAATTAGTGATGATTTTATGATTGTTGCTCGTATTGAGTCTTTAATCTTAGAGGCAGGCATGGAAGATGCATTAATTCGTGCTGAAGCTTATATTAAAGCCGGTGCTGATGGAATTATGATTCATTCTCGACACAAAGATCCAACAGAAATTATGGAGTTTATGCAAAAGTTCAGAGCAACTGATACAATAACACCAGTCGTAGTTGTACCAACGAGTTTTAATTCGGTAACAGTGGAAGAATTTATTGAAATGGGTGTGAATGTTGTTGTAACAGCAAACCATATGTTGCGAGCTGCTTATCCTGCAATGTTAAATGTTGCAAAATCTGTGCTTGAAAATGGTAGAAGTCTTGAAGCTGAGCCAGATTGTATGTCAATTAAAGAAATATTGGAATTTATTCCTGGTACAAAATAATGGCACTTAATACAGTGGGTTTTGTTAATGAGTTAATTAAAAATAATTACACACATCTTTGTGTCGTTCCTTGTAGTTTTGCAAAGAATGTCATTAATGAGGCAATCAATAATAAAAATATAGAATACTTACCAGCAGCCAGTGAGGCTGTTGCCTGCTCTATTGCTGCCGGCCTTAAGATGGCTGGCAAAAACCCTATTGTGATTGTGCAGTCATCAGGACTAACTAATATGGCAAGTTGCATTACTAGCCTATTAAAGCCTTACGGTATTACATTTCCTATCATCACCAGTTGGAGGACTTACAAAGAAGGTGACAGTGAGATACAACACCAGCATTTGGCTACTGAATTACCGAAATTAATTAGTGCTTATGGGTATCGGTATCATATTTTGGATAATCAAAGCTTGAATAATGCCATTGCTCAAATCAATGATTGCAATGAAAGTCATGCAATTTGCGTTCTTAAAAAAGATAGTTTTGATAAAGTTGAGCTGAAAATCGAACACACACTTGACTTGTCAGCCTACACACCTAGAAGTAAGTTTTTAATCTTATTGAATGAGAAGTTCAAGGGTAAGAATACCTTGTTTATCGGTACAACAGGTAATGCAGCTAGAGAGATGTACAGTTTTATGCCAGATACAAGTAACTTCTATATGGCCGGTAACATGGGTGGCGCATTAAGTGTTGGCTTAGGCGCTGCTAAAGCAGGCAAGAAAGTAATTGTTTGTGGTGGTGATGCTGAATTTGTCATGCATATGGGTGGTTTAACTACAGCTGGTAGATATGCGGATGAAGTCGATTTAACTTACATCCTTCTTGATAATGAGCAAAACAAATCAACAGGCGGCCAAAATACTTATCAAGCACATTTAGATTATATCAATATTGCCAAGAGCTCTGGTTTTTATGTGACTGCTGGTGTGATTAAAACAGTGGGTGCCCTTAACTCAGTTATTAAAGATGTTAGAGGGTTGAAATTTGTGCATGTTAAGTGCGGTATTGATAATGAAACACCAAGACCGCCATTGAAAATAGTAAAGGTAAATAAATTTTAACCATGAATAACTGGAAAAAAATTTGGAATAAGGATGATAGAATCAATCAAATCATGCTTGAATGTTTAATAAAAGCAGATGGTTTTGATAGTGGCGCTGGAAGTTTCACTTTAGCGGATTGGGAAAAATATACACAGGACCATTTTAAGAGGCTTGGTGTAAACTCTAGCGATACTATTTATGATGTTGGTTGCGGCAGTGGTGCATTTGTATATTCATTGTATTTACAAAAACATACTGTAGGGGGGGGTTGACTATAGTATGAGTCTAATTAATTTAGCTAAAACCATTATGCAAAGTGGGAATTTTTCTTGCGATGAAGCAATTAATATAAGTACAAGCAAATCTTATGATTTTATTTTAAGTCATAGTGTATTTCATTATTTTAAAGATTTGGAATACGCTAAATCTGTTTTAGTAAAGATGATTCAAAAGTCGAATAAAAAAATTGGTATTTTTGATATTAATGACAAAGTTAAAGAGAGTCAATATCATCAAATAAGAATGAATGATATAAATAAGAAAGAGTACAAGGAAAAATACAGTGGATTAGAGCATTTATTTTATGAAAAAAGTTGGTTTAAAGGAATAGCAAGAGAATTTAACTTAAAAATAAGTATATTTGACCAAACCTTTAAAAACTATTCAAATTCAAGCCTAAGATTTAATGTGATTATGGAAAAAATAGATGACTAAAAGAATAATGATGGACATGTCTGCTACCTTGATTCACCATGGGCATATTCGCTTGTTAAAAAAAGCTTCTGAGTTTGGCGAAGTTGTTGTTGGTTTAACTACTGATGAAGAAATTCTAAGTAAAAAAGGTTATCAAGTAGAGCTAGAATTCGCTCATAGAAAAGAAACACTGGAAGCTATTAAATATGTTAATGAGGTGGTAGGCACTCCTTGGCAAATTACCGAGAATACTTTAGATGAATTTGATATAGACCTTTTAGTGCATGGTGATGATAATAGTAATGACATTAGCCAAGATAGGCTTTTAATCTTACCAAGAACACAAGGCGTTAGCAGTACAGAGATTAGAGATAACGCACAAAGGTCAATAACACAAAAAAACAATCGTAAACTAATGCTAACACCGGGGCCTGCAGTTGTTTTGTATGAGAACTTACAATATTTAAAGCCTTTATTTGGTAGAGGTGATGATGAGTACGCTTCTATGTCAGAATCTGTTATTAATTGGATCAAAAGGCTGAGTGGGCAAGATGAAGTGGTGGCAATGCAGGGATCAGCAACTTTGGCATTAGAACTTGCTGCACACAGTTTTGTTACAGGCAAGGTTTTGTTAGTTTCAACAGGTTATTATAGTGATAGATTAGAAAAATTATTACCTAATGATTGCGAGTTAACAATTTGCGAATATGAAGAACTGGATAGTATAAAAGGTAATTTTGACTGGGTTCTATGTGCTTATACTGAAACTTCAGTAGCATTTAAAGTAGATTTAGAAAGCGTTAAAAATAAGGCAAATGAATGTAAGGCAAAATTGTATGTTGATGCTACAGGATCAATTGGATTGGAAGATAATCATCAATTAGCTGATGTAATGGCATTTAGTTCGTGTAAGGGTTTATTTGGTTTAACGGGGGCGGGGTTTGTCGCGTATAAGTCTGATTTAAACCCTAAGGACCTTGATGCTTTCTATTTTAATTTAAACACTCATAAAAACAAAATGACTACAGGTCCTTACCATGCTATCGCTTCACTTTATGGCGTTATTGAAAAGCATAATATCTTTAAACAGCGTGTAGTTAATAGTAAAAATACGATTTTAGAAAAATACCAAGATATTGTTCGTGAGAGTAATCAACCATTGCTTTGCACTTATTTAGAGGGCGAAGTGGTGTCAAATGACGACAATATTGTCTTATATTCACCTCGTTCTGAATTAAGCGGTTCGGTGATTTGTCATTTTGGTGAAATTCATACTAATATCGTTAATATTAACAATAGAATAACAATTAAGTTTTGAATAGAGGTTTGTCGATAATAGTATTGGGTAGAGTGTTACAAGTTTTAGTAGCACTTGTAGCCATAAGAGTTTTAACGACTTTCTTGTCTCCAGAAGAGATTGGTAACTATTACATTATCTTGGCATTGCTTGCTTTTTTTAATTTGGTTTTATTAAATCCTCCTGGTATGTACTTTGGCAGGCATTTGTTGCAATGGCAAAGAAGTAAAAACCTATTAAATGCACTGTTTGTATTTGTCTTATGGATAGTAATTGTGGCCATTGCATCAATTCCCATATCTATGTCTGTATATTATTGGCTTGGATATGAGACGAAGTTTGATTTAGATTTATTTTTAATATATATCTTTGTTGCGATATTAATCAGCACTATTCACAGAAATGTTATGTATGGTGCCAACACCTTAGGATATAGAAAAGAATTTGTAATATATCTCATATCAACTTTACTTATAGGATTGATATGTTCAGTAAGTATTGTATATTTTTATCATAATTTTGCTCTTGGTTGGCTAATGGGTGTTGTTCTGTCTGAAGCTTTAATGTTGTATTTAATTTTTAAATTTTTTATTCAAAAAAATAGATTAAATATTAAAAAGATAAAAATAACTTTGAATAAAGACAAGATAAAAAAGATATTAGTTTTTTCTTTGCCAATTGGGTTAACAACATTCTTAATGTGGGGACAAAATACGGCCTACAGGTTTTTGGTTGATTATCAATATTCAGCGGAAGTGCTGGGATATATAGGCGTCGGACTTGGAATATGTACGTCAATTTTTGCTTCGATAGAGGGTATATCTATGCAATATTTTAACCCTATATTTTTAAAAAATATTCTAGATGCTTCTAAAAAGCAAAGAGCTGAAGCTTGGAATAATATAGCTAAACAAATTGTGCCTATCTATATATTGGCTGTATTTTTTACCATAGCTATGTCAGAAGTTTTAATAAGTATATTGGCAGATAAGAAGTTCCATGATGCGTATATATATATTATGTTTGGGGTGGGGATTGAGTTCTTTAGAGTAATGACAAATTTGCTTAATAATGTATCACAGTCAGAATACAGAACAACGGATACAATTAAGCCATATTTAGTTGGTTTTATCATATCTTTAGGCTTGTTAAGTAGTATAGATTTCGGAACAAATTACTTTATGATTCCGCTAGTTTTGGGTCTGGCTTATTTTTTGGTTTTTATTTATATGTATTTAAACATGAAAAAAATATTAGACATAAAGTACGATATTAACATAGTGAAAACTATACTTTTCTCACTGCCGTTTCTTATGGTTTACTCTATAGACTTGACAGATATAAATTTGGTTTTAAATTTATTAGTGGTATCTGTATTTGGATTATATTTTTTATTTACTGTATGGCTTTTTCATCAGCACAGCTTAAAGGGAAATATATAGTATGAAGGTATTAACAATCTTTATTGATATGATAAGGGCAAATAGATTATCAACATTTAATGGCAATGTAAAAAAAGATACCCCATTAGATGTTGCCTTTAAAGAGATGGGTGGAACGACTTATACAAACTGTTTTACTCCTGGACCAGACACACCTAGAGGAATATCAACATATTATACTGGGGTTAATCCATATAAAAATGGCTGCAATACAAGGTTGAAATGGCCACAATATTTTTTAAATAAAGAGCTTAATACTATATTTGATATATTTATCGAAAAAGGATTTAAAATCGATTGTTTTGCATCTCCTAAAGAGCGAGATACTGGACTATACCCAAGTCATATAAATGATATGAATGTACATAATAAAGATTATGACTTGGATAAATATCTGTCTGAATTGAAATTACAAAACGATCATTTCTTATTTTTATCTTTACCAGATTATCATTGGGCTTTTGATGATTTTGGTTACTCAGTGTCTGGAGAGAAAAAAGCTTACAAAGTAACAAAAAGTGTTTTGGATATAGTGTTTAAAAATTTTAATAAAGATGATTTTGACCATATCTTTATATTTTCAGACCACGGTTTTAAGTTTAATGTTGAGCGAAAATTAGAGCCTAAGGCGTACATGCTTGACGAAGACAGAACAAACAGTATTATGATGCATAGAGTAAAAGGGCAAGAGGGTTTAATTAAAAATGATAAATTATGTTCATTAGTTGACCTATATCCAACTTATAAAGAAATCCTTGGCATTAATCAAACAAAAAGTTTTTCATTACTGTCAGATAATGAGCATAAATTTATTGTATTAGAAGACCATATAAATTTTACACCATCAATAAATCAAAATATTGAATTATGGGCATTAGTAAATAAAGATTTTATCTATATAAGGGAGCTGGATAAAGTAACTCTGATTAACAGGAAGACAAGGGAGGTCTCAAATGCAATCATTCCACAATACGATGATATTCTTAAAAATAACTCCTCATTTGGCACTTATATAGATGAATATGAAAAAGTATTTAGATATAGAAATAATATTTTGTCAAAAGATACTTATATGAACGGTGAAGTAAGGAAAAATTCAGGCAATGTTAAGAAATATTTTAATATTTTTGTGGATTTATTAATATATAGGAAGCCAATGAACGTATATCAAAAAAGTATAAAATTTAACCAGAAAAAGAAGGGGGTTTCTTAGGATGCTCTATATAAGAAATTTTAAAAAGTTGTCAGAGGTTTTGGGGTGATAAACAGAATAAAGAGAATCATTAGAAAAATAGTTAATAGTTTTGGCGTAGATATCATAAAACTAGAAAAAGCTACAGGCTTAGACAATCCATACTGTCAATATAGTAAAGTTAAAGGTAATATTATTGATGTTGAAATGCTTGGAAAAATGTCATTATCAATTCCTGGGATGATTACTCCAGAAGCAGGTAAGTTTCTTTATTCTCTATGCTATATGCAAGATTTAGAGGGTGATGTTGTAGAAATTGGCTCTTGGCAAGGCAGATCATCAACATTCTTAGCAAGAGCGGTTAAAGAGTCCTTAAATGGAAATTTTTATGCAATTGACCATTTTGGTGGAAATGCGGGTAAAGAGGAATTTTATGCAATAAACGGCAGTCTAAGTAGTTTAAAAGATAATTTTAATGACAATTTATCCAGATTTGGGTTAATAGATACTGTCAACCTTTTAGATATGGTTAATACAGAGGCTTGTGAAAAAATCAAAGGTAGAAAAATTAGATTTTTATTTATAGATGGAGATCATACTAAAGATGGTGTTAAAAAAGATATAGAGCTATTTTTTCCTCAATTAGAAAAAGGTTCAATAGTAGTTTTTGATGACTATTTTGAGGGTTTTTCAGGCTTAATAGAGGCAGTAGATGAAATTTTAGAAAAGTATAATTTTGATAAAGTTTTCTACCATAGGCACACTCTGGTTATAAAACTATAGATGATTAAAACAATACTATATATCGCATTTCAGTACGATAATGGCAAAGAGGAGAATGGTGCAGCTCTTAACTATAAGGCCTGGTATGAAAATTTCATTAAACTTGGTTATAAAGTAGAAGGTTTATTTTATGAGGAGCATTCAAAAGAAGATCTACAAATTGAAATAATAGAAACAGCAAGGAGGATAAAGCCTGATTTGGTATTTTTTATATTACAAAAAGATCAGGTAGATATAAACACTCTTAAAACTCTAGAAGAGCAAGGGTTTTTTATAGTTAATTTCTTTGGTGATGATCAATGGAGATTTGATAATTGGAGCTCAAAATACGCACCTTATTTTAGCGCTTGTATTACTACCGATAAATTTAGCGTAGATAAGTATAAAAGTATTGGTCAAAACAATATTGTAAGAAGTCAATGGGCATCATTAGAAAGTAATGTCTTGTATAAAAATATAGATTATAAATATGATGTTAGTTTTATAGGTGGGATTAACTCATACAGAAAATGGTTTGTAAAAGAGCTGTATAAAAAAGGTATTAAAGTGCATTGTTTTGGCAATGGCTGGGATAACGGAAGAGTATCTTATAAGCAAATGGAAGAGATATTTTCAACATCTAAAATAAATCTAAACATATCAAATAGTACAAATTACGATATACGCTATTTAGTGTCAAACATCAAACCATTTTTAATTGCATTGCGAGATGTAATCAAGGGTGGTAAAAATAGTAGCCAAACGAAAGCTAGGAATTTTGAAATACCAGCACAAGGTGGATTTCAATTAACTGACTATGTTCCATCTATTGAAGATTATTTTAATATAGGGAAAGAATTGATTTGTTATAGTGATGTTGATGAAGTTAAAGAATTAATAAATTATTATTTAAAACACGGCAAAGAAAGAGAGCGAATAAAAATAGCAGGCATTAAAAAGACGAGAGAAAACCATACATTCAATCATAGGATTTCTGAATTTATGAAGCGCCTTGAAAAAATAAAAAGTGATGGTTTATGAATGCAATAAATAAAGAAAATCTAAGGCAACTTTTAGAGCCACACTTTCGTAAAGATTTAAAAAAAGAAAAGTATAAAGTAAAGTCTTTAGCGGCTACTGAATTATTAACTCATACTAGATTTGATATAGCTTTTAAGCTTCTTTACCTTGAGATGAAAGATAGAGGTGCACTTTTTGCAAAAGAGTTTTATAAGGAGCATATCAGGGCATTTAGCTTAGGGAAGTTTACTGAACCTGGAAATGAAAAGAAAAATAGTATAGAGCAGTTTTTCGGAGAGTTTAATGAAACTTTTGAAGATATAAAAGCCAATGGATTTGATAGTAGTAAAACTTTAGTGCCACTGTCAAAAAATAGCTCAATTGCAAATGGTGCTCACAGGGTGGCAAGCGCCATATTTCTTGATAAAGATGTTAAATCTGTAAAAATTGATACTGATAATCATATTTATGATTACCGTTTTTTTCAAGAAAGAGGCGTGTCAAGCAATGTGTTGGATATTGTGGCAACTAGGTTTATTTCATATTCAACTAATACGCATATTGCTTTCATATGGCCTTCAGCTGTTGGTCATGATAAGGATGTGGAGAGTCTTATTCCTAATATTGTGTATCGCAAGAGTATTCAGTTAAGCAAAAATGGCGCGCATAATTTACTGTCTCAAATTTATTTTGGTGAAGAGTGGTTGGGCAGTGTTGAGGATAATTTTAAGGGTGCAGAAGGGAAACTTGTTGAGTGTTTTAAAAATGATAAGCCAGTTAGAGTTATCGCTTTTCATGCCGATAGTTTGAATGATGTCGCTAAAATTAAAGATGAAATACGTGCAATTTTTAACATCGATAAACATTCAATTCATATTACAGATACTAAAGATGAGGCGGATAGAGTTGCAAGAACAGTATTTAATGACAATAGTGTTCATTTTTTAAATCATGCTAAGCCCAACAAATACGCCTCAACGCATAAGAAGGTCGCTTCTTTCAAAGCATTCATAAGTAACAGTGATGCTTGTCACGACGATGTGCTACTCGATGGGTCGATGGTTTTGTCTGCTTACGGGGTAAGAGAGGCGAATGATATTGATTATTTTACGAATGACAATAACAAGGTTGACATTCAAAATGACGCGTTCGAGTGCCATGATAGCGAGCTGAAATATCATGACATAGAGAAATTATCGCTTATCTATAATCCTCAATATTATTTTTATTTTAACGATGTAAAGTTTGTGTCGTTCAAGCAAGTTTATAAAATGAAAAAAAATAGAAATGAGGTTAAGGATATTGCTGATTGCAAAATGATGGAAGCATTATTGGAAAACAACAAAACCAAGGCAATGTTGAACAAACTTAGGCAATTTTTCTATTATCAAAAAATAAAGACAAGAGTGTCACTTATCAAGTTTTTAAGGCTTGTCGGACTGCATTCCACCCTAAAGTTTTTGTATAGACTAATGGTAAAGAAATGAAAGATATTTTAATCTCTGTTATTTTACCGGTGTATAACGGCGCACCATACCTTGATGAAGCGATTGTCAGTATTTTAAAACAAACGCATGATAATTTTGAGCTTATTGTTATTAATGACGGATCTACAGATGAAAGCTTAGAAATTTTAGAAAAATATGCCATTCAAGATGACAGAATTATAATAATCAATCGTCAGAATAAGGGTTTGGTTTATAGTTTGAATGAGGGTATTCTAAAAGCCAAGGGTAAATACATTGCCAGAATGGACGCTGACGATGTAAGTGATATATCTCGATTAGAAAGTCAGATTGAGCATATCGAAAAATATAATTTAGATATTTGTGGTGGGCATTACTTATTGATAGATGACGAAGGTAGAATTAATGGATTAAATGTTGTGCCAATAAGTCACGAAACGTGTACTTTGTCATTGTTGTTCAAGGTTCCTTTTGCTCATCCTAGCGTTATGATTCGAAAGCGATTTTTAGATGAAAATTCTTTAGAGTATGGTCAATCTGCTTACAAAATAGCAGAAGACCTAGATTTGTGGCTCAGAATGCACAATTGTGGTGCAAGATTTGGTAATGTTGATAGCGTGGTGTTAAAGTATAGAACACTTGGAGAATCTTTATCTAAGGAAAATAATGCACTAATACTTAAAGAAACAAAAACCATGCTCCGTCAGTTTTATAAAGATAACTATCAGCAAATCGCTCTAATTATAAAAAACTTACCGTCAGTGTTAAATGCAGAGGAAAAATCATTGCTAGTACGTTATATATATAAACGCGTTAAAAGGTTTGACTTTTCTCATGTTGGCCTAATGAGGAAAGTAGATAAGAAGATTATTTTTAATAGTATCCTATCTGAGATGATAAGGTGATTTCACATGATTCTAATAGCAAGGCTAAGGTGAGTTATGATATTGGTTAATGCTTTAGGTATAACAAATTCCGGCGGTATTATCGTCTTGGATAAATTTGTATATGAATGTTTAAAAGATCCTTTGGGCCGTAAATATTTGATTGTTGCCAATGATAATGTCAATATTAGAAAATTATTTGACAAGTATAGAGAAAGCATCTTATTTGAATTTTTATTTATTAATAATAAGGGCCTTATACACAGGCTTTTTTATGAAAATGTAATCTTTAGGAGGCTAGTTAAAGAGCATTGTATTGACTTAATATATAATTTTTCTGGAACCGCTCAATTCTTTACTAAAACCCCACAGTTGGTAAAAATTCACAATCTTCTTTTTTATTCTAAAAAACTAGACGGTTTTTATCAAGAGAAAAGACTTTTCTTAAGATGGTTTAAAGATATTTTTGTAAAAAGAATAGTCTTTATTCAAATGTTTAATTTTGCCACTCATTTGGAAATACAATCTTCACATGTTAAGCAGAATTTGTCGGATTTTATTAATACTAAAAGTAAGCTGCTTTATATAAAGAGCGATATTGATGTGCCTGATAACGCATTCCACATACCAAGACAATATAATTTTTCAAAAAAAATAAAGTTTTTGTATATTGTAGGCCCTCATTTTGAAAGTTTGCATAAAAACCTTCAAGATTTTACAAATGCTATGCTGAGTTTAACTGAGGTAGATATTGATTTTGAAATTAATATTACATTAACCAGTGAGCAGCTAAACAGATCTAAGATTTGGGATGCTTCTTTAAATCCAAAAACAAATTTTCTTGGTTACATAAGTGACCAAGGAAAAATGATAGGATTATTTTGCGATAACACAATCCTAATTTCTACTTCTATTATTGAGACATTGGGGTTACACGTAATAGAGGGTATTAAGAATGGTATTATTACCATTACCCCGGATGAAGAGTACGCTAATACAGTTTATGGGGATAATATGTTTCAATATGAGTTGTTCAATAGGGATTCTTTGGTAGACACTATTATGAGTATAATAAATTGCAAGGAGTCTTATAGTGAGAATATTTTATCCATACAAGATGATTTAAGGCAAAGTGAAATGAGTAAATTTAGTAGTATTTTAGATGTATTTGACGAGGTGTTAAATGTTCAAAAATAAGGTTTTATTGATTTCTGGTGGCACAGGTTCATTTGGCGGTGCTGTATTAAAAAGGTTTTTAACTACTGATATTAAAGAAATACGAATTTTCTCGAGAGATGAGCTTAAGCAAGATGACATGAGAAAGTTTTACAATAATGACAAGCTTAAGTTTTATATTGGCGATGTAAGGGATAAAAATTCAATTAACGATGCGATGAGAGGGGTTGATTATGTTTTTCATGCGGCTGCTCTAAAACAGGTTCCATCATGTGAGTTTTATCCAATGCAAGCAGTCAAAACTAATGTTATTGGTACTGAAAATTTATTAAATTCTGCTATTGCGGCCGGCGTAAAAAAAGTAATTGCACTTAGTACAGACAAGGCGGTTTACCCAATCAATGCGATGGGCATTAGCAAGGCTATGATGGAAAGAGTGATTGTAGCTAAAGGCAGGAATGTAAAAGACACTATGATTGCCTGTACTAGATATGGCAATGTAATGGCGAGCCGTGGCTCTGTTATTCCATTATTTATTGATCAAGTTAGAAATGGTAAGTCTATCACTATTACTGACCCTAATATGACACGCTTTATGATGAGTCTTGATGATGCAGTTGATCTGGTTTTGTTTGCATTTGAAAATGGCCAGAGTGGTGATATTTTCGTGCAAAAAGCACCTGCTGCAACAGTAGAGTTACTTGCTCATACGATGAGAAAAATTTTAGGCGTACCTGATCATGAGGTCAAGACTATTGGCACAAGGCATGGTGAGAAACTGTATGAAACTTTATTGACAAAAGAGGAGATGGTGAAAGCGATTGATATGGAAAAATATTACCGCATTCCTGCAGATACTAGAGATCTTAATTACAATCAGTTTTTCGAAGAAGGGGAGGAGGTTATTACAGAGGCAGGTGAATACCATTCTCATAACACCCATAGATTAAATGAAGAGGAGTTAACAGAGTTACTGTTAAATCTTAGAGAAATTCAGGATGATTTAAAGGAGTTTCGGAAAAATGAGTAAACTGAAGGTAATGACTATTGTTGGTACTAGGCCGGAAATCATAAAGCTAAGCCAAGTGATGAAAGAGTTAGATCGACATGTGGACCATACAATTGTACATACTGGTCAAAATTATGACTATGAATTGAATGAATTATTTTTTGAACAGTTGGATATTAGAAAGCCTGATATTTTTTTGGAAGCTGTTAAGGGTACACCATCGGAAACTATTGGAGACATTATTGCAAAGTCCGACAAGGTCTTTGCTGAAATGCAGCCAGATGCCTTATTAATCTATGGTGATACCAATAGCTGCT
>Ga0181555_1001846_pt1 | contig 18214 bp, 17 predicted proteins | sample 011ome_15_FD_145601 | JGI IMG/M metagenome (GOLD analysis project Ga0181555, IMG submission 145601) | Coastal salt marsh microbial communities from the Groves Creek Marsh, Skidaway Island, Georgia - 011504AT metaG (spades assembly) | ecosystem: Environmental > Aquatic > Marine > Intertidal zone...
TTGGTTTTACGAATTGCCCAGATATCTGCCCAACATCTTTAACTGAGTTGAAATTGATCACTGAGCAATTGAATCAACCAGAAAACTTTAAAGTACTCTTTGTCAGCGTTGACCCTGGTCGAGACACTGTTGAGGAATTAAAAAACTATATCCCACGCTTTGGTGACAATATGACTGGATTGACTGGTTCGAAAGAACAAATAAAAAAAGTAGCAGATCAATTCAAGGTATTTTATCAAGCGGTACCGCAAGGAAATGATTACACTATAGATCATTCTGCAGGTATATATATCATTGACAAGAGTGGTCGAGTTAGGATTAGGTTTCCATATGGCACAGATACTTTGTTAATGGTCGAGGATATCAATAAACTATTAATCTAGTGTGAACAAGGAAAGAGATTGATCCTTAAGTTGTTTTTTATAGATTTTATAATTAGGGCAAATTCTTTCTACTTCATGCCAAAATAATTTTGAATGGTTCATATGTTTTAAATGAGCCAATTCATGACTAATCACATAGTCAATGATTCCAGGACATGTTTGAATCAATCTCCAACTTAATCTTATATTTTTATCATTGGAGCAAGAACCCCACTTTGTTTTCGCATTGGTTAATTGAATATTAGATGGCTTTATTTCTAAAATATTTTCATAACAAGAAACACGGTTTTTAAAATATTCAAGAGCAAATTTTTTGACAATATTTTTTACATCACTCACTAAGTTAGTTTTACAGAAAATAATTTTATCTTCATGATTAATTTCTATTGAATGATCTTTTGGAACGACTTTGTATTTTTCACCTAAAATTGAAATTATATCAACTTGTTTATTTTCAGAATTTGTTTGAGAAGATATTTGTTTTAAATATTTGCTAATCCAATCAAATTTTTTCTCAATGACATTTTGAATATAAATATCATCAGTGTGAAAGGGAGTTGAAACTATTAATCCATCTGGATCGATTTTTAAACTAATATTTTTTTTTGATTTTTTTATATGTGTAAATTCAACTAATTCACCATTGATGTATATAGATCTTTTTTCTCTTGTTGGTGCTTTTCGACTAGAGAGTAATTTTTTCCACATTCTTATTAATCCATTTTTTTGCAACCTCATTGATTTGATCGGTTGAAAGTTCTTGTGTATCGATTAAAGGACCTATTTTCATAGTAATTTTTCCAGGATATTTGAGAAAGCTATTTTTCGGCCAAAAATATCCTGCATTATGAGCAATTGGCAAGATAGGACAATCAATTTTTTTTGCTAACCAGCTGCCACCAATGTGATATTTTTTATCTTCATTTAAGTTAGCTCGTGTTCCTTCTGGAAATACAATGATGAAAAAACCTTTTTGTATTTTAGTCAAACCTTGATTAAACATCTGGAATAATGCTTTTTTCCCCGAGGTACGGTCAATCGCGATGGGAGAGGTAAGCCACAGACCCCAGCCAAAAAAAGGAATCAGCAGTAATTCACGCTTTAAGACCCAAACTTGTTGAGGCAGGGCTATTTGAAGGGCAAGTGTTTCCCAAGCAGACTGATGGTTACAGAATACAATACAAGGTTTTTTTGGAATATTTTCAGATCCATGTATTTCAAACGTTAAGTTGCATGAAAATTTCAACCAAGGAATCATTGTTTTTGCCCATAAAGAAATAAATCCGTATCGATATTTTTGTGCAAGCGGAAATGTAAATAATGATAAAAGAGTAAAGGGAATAGTGAAAAGGAACATTCCTAAATAGAAAATAAAAGACCTTACTTTTATCATGATGACTTTATGATGTGCTGTGTAGCATCTTTAAGATTTTTAAAGACTTTAGTTTTTTTTGGGTATTTTTTTTGTTTTAGGACTTGTTGTCCATTTCCAGTTTTAACTAGGATCGGTTGCATTTTAATTGCATCAAATGCCTGAAGATCTCTGAGAGAATCACCAACACCATAAACTTTGTGTAAGCTGGCTCCATAAACTTTTTCTATCTCTAGTAACATTCCTGGTTTTGGTTTTCTGCATTCACATTCATCTTCATCGGTATGAGGACAGATAAAAATGGAATCTATCCTTCCACCCATATCTGCGAGTAAGCGATGCATTTTACGATGAATTTGATTTAGGTTTTCCATTGAGTAGACACCTCTGCCAATGCCAGATTGGTTGGTCACTATAATCACTTTGAAATTATTTTGAGTTAGTTGAGCAATGGACTCTAGACTTCCAGGAATTGGAATCCATTCGTTTTCATTTTTAATATAGTTCGCTGAATCCTGATTTATAACACCGTCTCGATCAAGAATAACTAATTTCATTTTAGGTTCCTAGCACGGATAGATTAGCAATGATATTCATCGCTTTATTCAGATCGGAGAGTAAAAGGTGTCGATTGTGCTTAATATTTTTATTGTCTGCATTAACCATAGTGTCTTCAAAAAAATTATCTATTGGTTCAGATAAGTGAATTAGATTATTTAATAGGCTCTTATAGTTTTTAGCTTCTAGAAAAATTTTATTGTTTTCAGTTACTTTTAGGATGGATTGATAGAGTAATTTTTCAGAATCAGACTCCAATAAGTCTTGATTAACTTTTTCAGTTAATGAATTTTCATATTTTTTTAGTATATTCAAAACTCTTTTATTGGATTGTGCAAGATTCTCACTGATATCAATTTTTTTAAATTCATTTACTGCTTCAACTTTTAAAATAATATCGTTAATAAGTCGTGGCTGGCTATCACACACTGACTGAACTACAAGCGTTTCATAACCACGATCTTTAATAAAATTTTGCAAACGATCAAAAATAAAATCAATTAGATAATCTTTATTTTCTTCTTGGTCGCTTGGAAAGTTTTTATTTATTAGTTCAATTAAATCAAGATTGATATCACATTCAATTAAAATTCTGATGATTGAGATAGCGGCACGTCTTAATGCAAAAGGATCTTTAACACCTGAAGGTTTTTCCCCAATAGAAAATAAGTCAATTAAAGTCACAAATTTATCCGCAAGAGATAACAGTATAGAGGAGTCATTCTGAGGTAGCTCATCTCCAGAGAATTTCGGCTTGTAATGATCTTCAATGGCTTGTGCAAAATCTTCATCCATGTTCGAAGATAAGGCGTAATACTTACCCATAATGCCCTGCAATTCTGGGAATTCACCAACCATTAGAGAACTAAGATCTGCTTTTGCCAGTTGAGCTAAATGAACACTGTTATGATTTGAGTGCAGTGTCGTGTTTTCTTTGATGTAGTTGAAAATTTTACTCACTCGCAAGCAGCGCTCATTCAGAGACCCTAGTTTCTGATGATAAACAATATTATCTAAATCACTGACCATTGAGGTGAGAGATCTTTTTTTATCTTGGGAGAAGAAAAATTCAGCATCAGCTAATCTTGGATAAATTACTTTCTCATTTCCTTTGACTACCAGGGATGGATCTTTGGGTTTTATATTAGAGATCAAAATAAACTTATTGGTGAGTTGATTATCTTTAAGAACAGGGAAATATTTTTGATTACTTTTCATGGATAGAATTAAACATTCAGATGGGATATCTAAGAATTGGCTGTCAAAAGACCCTAGCAATGCATTAGGCTTTTCAACTAAAGTTGTGACTTCTTCCAATAGTTCATTATCTGTAGGACATGAAAAGTTATCACCTAGATTGTTTATCAAGCAAGAAATTTGATTTTGAATTTCATCATAACGCTTATCAAATTGCGGAATGACGTTACCCTTTTCCTCAAGCACCTGTTCATATTGGTCAGCATTCTTTAGGCTTATTGTATCTATGCTCTCAAAGCGGTGGCCATGGACAAAATTGTTTGCTTTAAGTCCCAATATTTCGATATCTAAAATTTCACCACCATGCATGCATATGAGATTGATTGCTGGCCTTGCAAAATTAACAGATGTCCAACCATCAGCTAATTGGTATGACATAACCTTTTCAATAGGCATTCTTTTCAATACTTGATTTAATTCTTTTTGCATAAAATCAACAAGATGAACACCTTCAATATTTTTTTTAGCATATAAAACATCATCTCGAATTATAAAGTTATCAAGCGAATCTTTTAGGTCAAGTAAATTTAAACTCTCTAATTTTTTGATCATTGGTGCAGAAGCTTGATCCTCAACCCAGCCAATTTTTTTTGGCATTAGTTTAATTTCGGTTAATTCATCCGGACTTTGATTCGCGATATGGCTAATCTTAAAACCAATCCGTCTTGGAGTTGAATAGATTTTTAAATCGGCATTTGTTAAAGTAAATTTATTTTGTTTCAGCTGATTAAAAATTTCCGTAGCTAAAAAGTCAGACATCTGTTTTTGTGAGGCTGGAGGAAGTTCTTCACATAACAGTTCAAACAGTAGAGTATTTTCACTCATGCTTTCTGATCCTCTAAATTTTTGAGAATTTCTATTGCATGATCTTTGTTAGCCAAAGGAAATTTTAACTCTGCGCGACTATTAAGATAACTTTCAGCAACTAATCGAGATATATTTCTAATTTTTCCAATATAACTCGCTCTTTGAGTAACACTAATTACACCTCTGGCATCCAATAAATTAAAGGTATGCGCTGCTTTTAAAACTTGCTCATACGCAGGAAGTGCTAGTTTTTGTTCAACGAGATACCTAGATTGTTCTTCATGACTGGAAAAAGCTGCTTGAAGAAATTCGACATTACTATGTTCAAAGTTATAAGCGCTTTGTTCTATTTCATTTTGTAGAAAAACGTCACGGTATTTTGTTGTCTCATTCCATTGAAGATCAAAAACGTTATCAACTCCTTGAATATACATTGCTAGTCTTTCAAGACCATAGGTGATTTCGCCTGTAATGGGCTTGCAAGAAATTCCTCCAACTTGTTGAAAATAGGTAAATTGAGTTATTTCCATTCCGTTTAACCAGACTTCCCAGCCCAAACCCCATGCTCCTAAGGTAGGGTTTTCCCAATTATCTTCTACAAGTCTTAAGTCATTTTTGTTGAGGTCAAAACCAAGTGATCTAATCGATTCAATGTATAAATCAACAATATTCTCTGGAGATGGTTTTAAAACAACTTGAAATTGATAATAATGCTGTAGGCGATTTGGATTTTCACCATATCTACCATCTTTGGGGCGACGACTAGGTTGAACATAAGCCGCTTTCCATGGTTCAGGACCAATCGCTCTCAAGAAAGTTGCCGTGTGGGATGTTCCTGCGCCAACTTCTTGGTCATAGGGTTGGATAATTACACAGCCTTGATCAGCCCAGTATTGTTGAAGTTTAAAAATTAATTCTTGAAAGGTCATTATTTGTATATTTAAAAATTAGATAGTGATTTTACTTTCTTTTTGACCTTCAATAAAGCCGATAAGGGTACTTTGTCAGCGAAAAGTATAAAAAACAATATGATGTAAAGTGGAATATATCCATATTTTGCAAAAATAGTTTTAGATTTATTAGTTTGTGCACTCAGTTCAAGAATGTCTGTAGTGAATATGGGTAGCTGATTTTGCACCTTTCCTTGTGCATCAATATAAGCCGTCACCCCAGTATTAGTCGCTCGGACAATTGGCTTTTGATATTCCATTGCCCTTGCCTGAGCAATCTGTAAATGTTGATGCGCAGCTGGAGATCTGTCATACCAGGCGTCATTGGTAAGATTTATAAATAAATCAGCTTCATTGAATTTATCATATGATGTTTTAAAGATATCCTCGTAACAAATATTTAAACCAATATTGTGATCTTTAATGTGGATAGTATTATTTTTTATTTTAGGGGGTATTAAATTTGAAAAAGGAATATCTAAGATTTTTTCATAAAAAAAACCAAAGTATTCGACAAGGGGAAAATACTCTCCAAAGGGGACTAAATGTTCTTTAAAATAATACTGGTCTTTATTTTTTTCTTTAATGATGGCGCCGTTTAGATAATGGCCATTATCCTCAAAGATTGAACCAATGATGACCGATTTATTTTCGTTAATTTTGTTTTCAACTGCTTCATTAAAATTGTTGGGGTAACTTTTATATATCAAGGGGATTGCTGTTTCAGGGAAGATGATGATTTCACCTTGTGCTTGGTTTAGAAGATCAATATAAACGTTTATTTGTTCTTCCAGTGTATTTGTATCCCATTTTATTGCTTGATTAACATTTCCCTGGAGGAGGGAAATGTTTAAATCATTATCGTCAATTGTTGATTCTTGCTTAAATAAATCTATTAAGAAGTTTGTTGAAATGATTAATGTAATAATAAATAGTGATAACTTTCTTTTATTTTTATCACAAAATGAAATATACAAAAGTGCGCTAATTAGTAGCACTAATAGGGACACTCCATGGCTCCCAATCATTTGATAATAATTATTAACTAAAGGATTATTTGTTTGGGAAAATCCAATTGAAAGCCATGGAAAGCCTGTAAAAATATATTCTCTAACTATTTCTAGAACTATAAATAAACCTATGGCTGAGAGAAGGCTAAGTTTTTTAAAAAAAACAAAAGGCAGAAAAAAAAGACTCAAAAAAACATAAAAAATTGAACAAATAATAATGGCATTGGTGAGGCTAGCACCCCCATAGTTATTTATACATAAAATTAACCAGTACAGTCCAGTGGAAAAAAAGAAAAAACCAAACAGAAGAGATGTCGCTAATTTTTTATCACTTTGGTCCAATATGAAGAAAAAAGTAGGGAAAATAAGATAGGGTAAAAAAAATAAATCAAAGGGTAAAAACGAAAAAACAAATAGTGAGCCAAGTAAACATGCCCATATATAATGTAAGCTAGAAGTCATCTAGCTATTCTACAATTGTGATTTGTTTTTAGAAAACTTTTTCTGGTCTCTTTACGTCGTATTTTTGACCTTCTACGCGATCAATTTCGTCCATGTTCGAGTTTAGAAACACAACAGACTCTATATAACCATCAACAATGTCAATTTCCGTGATTGGGTAATAATTCCCACTATGATCAGTGTTGATATTTTCATAATACCAAGATGAAGCAATGACTTCTTTAGATGATTGTAAAGTAATGTTTACAATTTTTTTTGGCTCTCCCAAAATCTTTTCAACCTCATCTGGAGTTAGTAGACCAATTGTCTCAACAAACTCTAACTCATTCACTGGAAGTTCATCAACAAGAGGAGCTTCAGAGATAGAAATATCTTCATCAGCAAAAGATGAAAAAGAGAATAGTAGGAATAAAAATATAAGTTTTTTCATTATTTAAAAATTTTTTTAATTGAAGTAATCTGGCAAATGGGTCAACTTTTAGTTCAAAATATCTTGATCAACATGATCCAGATTAACTGAAAATCTTAAGAGATATAAGCGCCTACTATCTCTTCGAAGAACTTCTATATCAAATCCGTCAAAATGAATTGGCTCATTTTTTTTTGGTAAGTGGCCAAGTTTTGAAATCACCAAGCCTCCAACTGTTTGATTTTCTTTAACAGGATAATTAGTTTTAAAAAACTCATTAAATTCTTCGAGCTCTGTTGAGGCTTTAATTCGAAAGGTAGCCGTCTCTTCTTGGATAATATTGTCCTCATTTTCATCATAATCAAACTCATCTTCAATCTCCCCGACAATTTGCTCAAGGACATCTTCGATGGTTAAAATTCCAGCAATTCCAGCATATTCATCAACAACAATCGCAATATGGTTGCGATTGCTTCTAAATTCTTTGAGAAGGACATTGAGTTTTTTAGATTCTGGAATATATACTGGTGGCCTGAGAATACCTCGCAAATCAAGGTCTTTTTCTTTATTAAGCCTCACTAAGTCTTTGGCTAAAAGAATACCGATCACATTGTTATTATCCTCATCAATGACAGGAAATCTGGAATGGGCCGTATGAAGTGCAGTATCAATAATTATTTCGATACTGTCATTAATGTTAATAAATGATACTTGAGAACGAGGAATCATTACATCTCTTGCCTGCATATCAGATATTCCAAGAACACCTTCAAGCATCATCAGTGAATCTGAATCAATTAGATTATTTTGATATGATTTTTGCAAAAGAATTAATAGCTCTTCTTTAGTTTTTGGCTGAATCATTCTTTTTAATAGCTTTGGAATTAATTTGAGATTATTTTTTTTAATCATAAGATATATATGGATTTTGAATATTGAATAATTTCAAAGTTTTAATTTCAATTGTTTCCATTCTAAGTTGATCTTTTTCATTAAGGTGATCGTGTCCCATCAAATGCAGAAAACCGTGTAAAGCAAGGTGAATATAATGATCCTTTATTTTTTTATTTTGTTCTTCTGCTTCTTTTTTTATAATCTCGTGACAAAACACAAGGTCGCCAATTAATGTTGTATTTGATTCTATATTAAATGACAGTATATTAGTGGGCTTGTTTTGATTACGAAAATTATGATTTAACGCTTGAGATTCTTCAGCAGTGGTAATCCGAACAGTGATTTCAGCTTCTTTTTTCCAAACAGATGAAAAAATTTTTTTACATACAGGACCTGTTAAAGCATTCCTCTTGTTAACAATATCTTGGATATAGACTTTAATCATTGTCTATTTTGTCGTAGGCATCGATAATTTTTTGGACAATAGGATGCCTCACTACATCTTTTGATTGAAACTTGGTAAAGGAAATTCCCTGAATTTTTTTAAGAATTCTTTCGATTTCCAATAGACCACTTTTTTGTCCCTTATTAAGATCAATTTGCGTAATATCTCCTGTAATTACCGCTTTAGTTCCAAAACCAATTCTAGTTAGAAACATTTTCATTTGTTCAGGTGTTGTATTTTGAGCTTCATCAAGAATAATAAAGCTTTGATTGAGTGTTCGACCTCGCATATAAGCTAAGGGCGCAATTTCAACAATTTGTTTCTCAAACCATTTGTTGACCGTTTCATAACCCCCTAAGTCGTACAATGCATCATATAAAGGTCTTAGGTAAGGATCAACTTTTTGTGCAAGGTCGCCTGGAAGAAATCCTAATTTTTCTCCTGCCTCGACTGCTGGCCGCACCAAAACAATTCTTTTTATTTTTTCTCTATTAAGAGCATCAATTGCAGAAGCAACAGCAAGGTATGTTTTTCCTGTTCCAGCCGGACCAATGCCAAAGTTAATATCATTTTCTTGAATAAGCTTGAGGTAACTTTGCTGTCGCGGCGTTCTCCCTTGCAAACCGTTTTTCTTTGTTTTTAGATCAATTAATCCAATGTCATCAGAATCAGTCTCTTCATTAACACTTACCAGGCTGAGTTGGATATCTTCAAGGGTGATTGGTGTTTTTGCTTTTAAATAAAAGTGTTCGAGCATATCGGATGCTATTTTTATTTTTTGATCAGCCCCAGCTAGAGAAAATTTGAAACCATTTCTTGAAATTTTTATATCAAGTTTTTTTGCAATTTCTTGGATATTTTCATCCAAAGGTCCGCAGGTATTGATGAGTTGTTTGTTATTCTCAGGTTCAAGTACGAAAGTGGTCGTCAATTAAATTAGTTCCCCAGTAATTCTTCTGTCAGTTGTTTTAGTGACTTTTACGTTTACCATTTGATTCAAAATATTTTGTTTAGTGTGAATTTGAACAATGCGATTATTGTCTGACTTTCCTTTAAAGGTGACTTCGTCCACTTTTTCATCGACGAGCACTCTCTGCTCACTATGCATGAGTTTAAGGGTATGATTTTTACCTTGCTCATTTATTAAGCTTTGAACTTCTTGCAACCTTTCTTTTTTAGTTTCATCAGGCGTTGTATCTTTTAGATAAGATGCCGGTGTTCCGGGTCGAGGACTGTATAAAAAGCTGTAGCTGTAGTCAAAATCTATTTCTTTAATTGCTTTAACTGTTTGTTGGTGGTCATGATCTGTTTCACCTGGAAAACCAACAATAAAGTCGGACGATATTAAGATATCAGGAGATGCAGTTTTCAGTTTTTTTATAATTTGCTTATATTCTAGATATAGATAATTTCTTTTCATTGCAGACAATATGCGATCAGAGCCTGACTGAATAGGTAAATGAATAAAGTTTGCCAATTTATGATTATTCTGAAAACATTCGATTAATGTTTCATTCATCTCATTAGGATGTGAAGTAGTAAATCGTATTCTCTTAATTTCATTAATTTCAGATATAAAATTTACTAATTCTGCAAAATCATATTCAAATCCTTTTTTATCTTTATATCGATAAGCATTTACATTCTGGCCCAAAAGATTTAATTCAATTACCCCTTGATGAGTGAGTTGTAGAACTTCTTCAATGATGTCTTCAGCGGGCCTTGAGACCTCCTCGCCGCGCGTGTAAGGGACAACACAAAAAGAGCAATATTTGCTACATCCTTCCATTATAGATATGTATGCAGATGGACCATTAGATTTAACTTGAGGTAGCTGATCAAATTTTTCTATCGCAGGAAAGCTAATATCTATCTGAGGAGAGCCAGCTTTTTCATTTTCTTTTAATAGTGACGGAATTTTATGCAATGTTTGAGGACCAAATACCAAATCAACGTAAGGAGCACGTTGAATTATATTTTCACCTTCTTGAGAAGCCACACAACCACCTACCGCAATTTTCATGGATGGCTTCTTATTTTTTAATTTTCTTAATCTTCCAAGTTGCCCATAAACTTTATCTTCAGCCTTTTCACGGATTGAGCATGTATTTAATACAACAAGATCTGCATCCTCGACTTGATCGGTAGATTGATAATTATCCATCTTGCCCATTAAGTTTGATATTTGGTCAGAATCATATTCATTCATCTGACAACCAAACGTTTTAATAAATATTTTTTTTGTCATTATTAATTATATATTTTTATAGATTATTATTATAAGTTATTACACCTTAAAGTTAACATTGGTTATGAAACGTTTTCCACTTTTTGTAAATCTTGATAAATTACCTGTGCTGGTTGTGGGTGGAGGGGAAATTGCTGAGAGGAAAATTAATTTAATCATTAAAGCCAATGCCAAGGTGGAAGTTTTAGCCCGGAAATTTTCTCCTAATGTTGAAAATTTAATCAATAAAAATAAATTAAAAAAGATAAAAAGTAATCTTGATATAAGTACTCTAGATAGCAACTATTCATTAATTATAGCTGCTACTGATAACAAGCAAATTAATAAAAAATTATTTAATTTTGCAAATAAAAATAACATTTTAATTAACGTGGTTGATCAGCCAGACCTATGCACGTGCACTTTTGGATCTATTGTGGAAAGAGGAGATTTAGTAGTTGCAATATCAACTGGAGGGAATGCTCCAGTTTTTGCTAGAAACTTAAGAGAAAAATTTGAAACACTGCTTCCACAATCGACAAAACAATTAATTGATTTTTCTGCTTCAATCAGGGAAAAAGTCATGAATTCATTTTCACAATTTAATAAACGAAGAATTTTCTGGGAGTTATTTTTTGATGCTTTTGCAGCCAAGAAAAATATAACGAAATCTAATCTAACTACGCTCACTAATCAACTTATTAAGACTCTTAAAAACAAGCATAGTGGCGAGGTATTTCTTGTCGGTGCGGGTCCAGGCGACCCTGAATTGCTGACATTAAGAGCGCTTCATCTGATCCAAAAAGCGGATGTATGCATTTATGATAATTTAGTTTCAAAAGAGATTCTTGAGCTCGTGAGGAGGGATGCACACATGATTTATGCGGGCAAGTTAAGAAATAATCACACTATTGAGCAAAAAGAAATTAATCAATTGTTAGTTAATTATGCGAAAAAAGGACTTAGGGTATTAAGATTAAAAGGTGGAGACCCCTTTATGTTTGGAAGAGGGGGTGAAGAAATTTCAGAACTCATGACTCAAAAAATAAAATTCCAAGTCATTCCTGGAATTACAGCGGCTTCTGGAGTGTCAGCGTATGCTGGAATACCCTTAACTCATCGTGATTATTCACAATCTTGTATTTTTATTACAGGTCATGAGAAAAATGGTAAGTTAAATATCAACTGGAGTAATTTGATCCATGAAAATCAAACAATCGTAATTTATATGGGTTTAAATTCATTACCAATCATTGTGCAAAATCTAATTGATTCGGGAATGAGAAAAAATATGCCAATTGCGCTTGTTCAAGAAGGAACTACAGAAAAACAAAAAGTAATGGTGAGTACAATTTCCAGAGTTATTTCAAAAACTCTTAAGTCAAATATTCAATCTCCTGTAATTATAATTATTGGTGAGGTCGTAAAATTAAGAAAAACAATTAAATGGTTTAATTAGCCTTTATTGATCGGAAAAGTAAGCTTCACATTTAATCCGCCTGATCTTCTGTTAGTTAATTCAAGCTTACCGTTATGAACCATAACGATTCTATTTGCAATGGCCAAACCTAATCCAGATCCACCAATCGAACCTCTCGCTTGATCAAGCCTTTCAAAAGGCTCTAAAAGTTTCTCTCTTTCTGCCTTAGGAATACCAGGACCATTATCGAGAACATTAATTACTATTTTTTCATTATACAGTTTGGCCACCAATTCAATTTTATTTGAATTAGAAAACTTAACCCCATTATTAATTAAATTATCAAATAATCTTTTAAATGCTAATGGCCTGACATCAATAAATAAATTTGCCGGTATATCTTTTGATCGAGTAATTTTTGAAATTTTTAAATCAGTCCCTAAAACAGTATGCTGTTTTTTTAATTCCATTAGAAAATTCCCAAAATTTAAGGAGCTTATTGGTTCATCATCAAACCCCCTAACAAAATCCAAGAATTGATTAATAATCTGATTTATCTCATCGATATCCTGATCCATGCTGTCCTTTAAATAAGCCGATTTTTTTGGCAACATTTCCAGGCTTAGCTTCAATCTTGTAAGAGGGGTTCTAATGTCATGTGAAACACTTCCCATAATAAATCTTCTTTCATTTTCAATTTTCGCTAAATTAGAAGCCATTTCATTGAATGCTTTTGTCACTTCTTTAAATTCGGTTGCGGTATCTTCTGGTATTTTCTTAAAAGGCAGCCCTTTTTTTAATTTACTGATTGCATTTATTAGTAAATTTAATGGTTTGTTAATCCGTGTAGTTAAGAAATAAGCCCCTGAGATTGAGACAAGAAAGACCACAATACCCCAACCGATCCAATGCCATGGAAAAGGCCGGTCAAAAACATTGCGAGGAATAACTGCCCAAAATAATCCATCACCAATTTCAAATGAAACCCAAATACCTGGAATATCATAGTGATTCAAAGTCACAATAGTGTCCTCACCTAAGTTCTGCTTAATTTTTTTTACCACCATCGATAAAAATATTTCATCTGGAAGAGGTTTGATGTTTTCAAAATAGTAGGCCGGAACAATTTTGACATCGCTCATTTTAGATAATGATTGCAAAAGGTCCAGTCGGGTGGATGGATAAGCGCTTTGAATTGCTGCCTTAGTATATCTTACGACAGTACTTATTTCTTGAGCCATAGATTCAGCTCGAGGCTCCATTTCAAAATAATCAAAAACTTTGATTGTTATTAATTGAGAAACAATAATTAATGAGGCAATAATTAAAATTAATCTATTGAGGAGATTTTTTGGGAATAAGGTCATTTAACGTTAGTTAATTCAAATACGTAACCAAAACCCCATTTAGTTTTGAGGTATTTAGGTTTATTAGGATCTTCTTCAATAAGCTTTCTAATTCTAGATATTTGTACATCAATACTTCGATCAAATACATCTAGCTCTTTCCCTTTTGCGAGCTGCATGATTTGATCACGGCTCAATGGTTGATTAGCATTTTCGATGAATACTTTCAGTAAACTAAATTCACCACTTGTTAGATCAATTTCTTTTTTATTTTTTCTCAATGACCTTTCCTGGGGATTGAACTCGAAGTCGTCAAATTCAATATTTTTAACTGATCCATCATTAACTTTTTCAGAGACCTCCATCTCATGTCTTCTAAAGATAGAATTAATTCTTGCCAACAATTCCCTAGGATTGAAGGGCTTTGGTAAATAATCATCCGCTCCCATCTCAAGCCCAATAATACGATCCACTTCATCACCTTTGGCAGTTAACATAATAATCGGAGTTTTGGTTTTATTTACCCTAAGACGTTTGCATATATCTAAGCCATTTTCATCAGGAAGCATTAGGTCTAAGATAATTAAGTCTGGATTTTTTTTTAGAATCATCTTATCCAAGTCTTTTCCATGCTCACCAGCAGAACAATCAAACCCCTGGTCTTGTAAATATTGCTTAATGAGATCTCGAATTTTTCGATCATCATCAATAATGATTATTTTCTTTTTCATTTTTACTGCATTAAACCTTAGTTAATTAGAAGTTAAAATTTACATTTTATTTACAAATGCATCTAAATATGTAATAAATATGAAACATTTTAATTAGATTATAGACATTCGTTTAAAAATTTGTAAAAAGTATGACAATTAAACACCTGTTCCCTTTAATGATCTTCTTTTCAAGCCCTTATGTTATAGCTGATCAATCAGATTTAAGCAATTTTAATGATAAGGAAAAGAGTTTAAAAGTGATCATTAATGAATTTACTAATACCAGTAATGAAGAATTTAATGCTTTCTTACAAGAAAAAAGAAATGAAATGTTATCCAGTGTTGAACAGCGTTTTTTAAACTGTGATAAAGATAATGATGATACCTTGGATGTATTTGAAACTACCTTGTGTCTCCCCCAAGTAGCAAGACAGTTTAGGCATGTTGATTCAAATAAAGATAATTTGATTTCTCTTGATGAATTATCAATTTTGGCAAAAGAATATTATAACGATATTAATAAAGAAGCCTTAAAAAAAGCAAAGCCTAATTCAGAAAAATTTGCGAAAGAGAATTAATTTTTCTCAATCTCTAATCTCTTCAAATATGTTTAAATGAACTTATGGTTTCATTTAAAGTGTATGAATCTTTCATCGATCTTCCAAATTCTGTCCATCAGTTAATTGGTGATATGTATTTTTGGAATTTAAATCTTCTTATTGATTTAGAAGCCTCACATTCAATCGGTGGCAATACCGGCTGGGATATTAAGTCTATCTGTATATTTGATGAAAAAGAGTTGGTGGGCTTTATTCCAATGTTTGTTAAGCATCATTCCTATGGAGAATATGTTTTTGATTGGTCATGGGCTGAAGCGCATCAGCGATTGGGTTTGTCCTATTTCCCAAAGCTTTTTATAGGCATTCCGTTTTCTCCAGTAAATGCAAATAAACTAATTGTTAAAAAACCAGAGTATAGAGATCTTGTAATTGAATATATTGAAAAATTGATGGTGAATGAAAATCTATCATCAATTCATTACGTCTTCTCTAAACATGATGATGAATCAAATCATCTTTTTAAAAATAGAGGTTGGGCAAATAGAAAAACTATTCAATATGTATGGGATAACGAGGATTATTCCAATTTTGATGATTTTCTGAAGATGCTTAGATCGGAAAAAAGAAAAAAAATAAAACAAGACAGAAAGAAAGTTGCTTTAGAAAACATATCATTTAAAACCTTTACAGGGGATGATATAAATGATGATGTGGTCTCATTTTTTTATAAATGTTATTCAATGACTTACTATCAGCATGGATCTCCACCTTATATAAATAAATCATTTTTCGAATCATATTTTTTTAAAGATTCTGAGAGGGTGGTTATTTTTGTAGCTTACAAAGATCAAATGCCAGTTGCCTGTTCTTTTTCATTACAAGCAAATAATATTCTTTATGGAAGATATTGGGGCGCTGTCAATTTTATTCCATCTTTACATTTTGAGTTAAGTTACTATCAGGGAATTCAATATTGTATTGATAATAAATTAGATAAATTTTATGCTGGTATACAAGGGGAGCATAAGTTATCTCGCGGCTTTAATCCTGAATTTTCTGAATCATTTCACTTTGTAAATAATCCACAATTTAAAAAAGCAATTCACGAGTTTGTTGAAAGAGAGGCAGACCTGAATGAATTGTATAAAAAAGAGCTTGAACAGAGGTCATCAATCAAATATTAGTTAATATCTTTTCGTCAAGTTGATAACTTGTGTATTGCTTATATTTGGCATTAATTTTATTTATATATTTCTTTTTACTTAAAATTTTCTCTAAAGAAAAATTTAATTCTTGCTGAGAGAATGGTGAATTAAGAACAATGGATTTTTTATCATCTTCAACATAAGAACTGTATCCACAGTCATCTGTCGTTATGATTGGCAAATTCTGAGACAAGGCTTCAATAAGAATTAATCCAGTATTTTCATATCGTGCTGGATGAATAAGTGCGGTTGCTTCTCTCATGAGCTGAGGAATATTATCATGTCCATGAAAAATATTAATAGAATCTTCAAGACCATAGCGGGCAATAATTTTCCTATATTTTTTTTCATTATCTTTACCAAAAATAGCAAAGTTAAAATTATTTCTAATTTTCACTGGTAAGTTTGCAAAAGCAATAATTGCACGATCCAAGCCTTTGGTTTTAAATCCGGAGCCAATAAAGATAAGTAATTTGTTATTTTTTTTAAAATATCTATTAATTGAGGAATGCTTACTTTTTGAGTCAATAAAAAACTTTTTATCAATATAAGGAGGTATAAAGATAAATTTACTATCAGGAGTTTTGTAAATAGATTTATAAATTGCGTTTTCTTTTTTAGATATGGATAGTAACTTTGTTTTTGATTTGGGATTAAAAATTTGATACTCTTCTTGATGAAAAAATTGATATCTTGGCGATAAATTTTTAAAAAAGTTTTTATTTTTACTGGCAAAGCATGAATCAGCTGCATAATAAAAATCAAACCCTGAAATTTTACTAAAACTAATTGATATGACATTAGTTTGATATTCAATATATTGTGAAACCATGTTTTTAAATTCAGAGTAACGTTTGTAATTAAAACAATACTTAGATTTTATAATTTTTACAGAAATATTTTTTTCATTTGGATAGGTTCCATCCCAATCCATACATACTATTTCAACAAAGTTTTTTTTACATAATTTTTTTGCTAGTTGTAATAAATCTCTTTGAGCGCCCCCGTATGGGAAATACTTGAAGATGATTAAAATAAATTTTTTGGATTCTTTATTCAAGAATAATTGATACCACAGTTACAATTGAGAGTATAAAAATAAGGGCTAAAATCAGGCCAACAAGTAGGTATGGTAAAAATCCATTTTTTTCAATAAACTTATCATCATCATTGAATTTACTATTTTTTTGAATTCCAATAAATGCAGCAAGAACACTTTGGATTATGTTTAGCAATGTTTTCATTTAAGTGGGAGCTTATTAAATTAACCAATTTAATATACTGAATTATATTATTTTTTCAAGTAATAAATATTAAATTCCAATATTAAGTAATTGATTTTAAATGAATTAGTGATAGTAATGGCGAGACTTGAACTCTCGACCTCAGGATTATGAGTCCTAGACTCTAGTTGTTTCTAATATCCTTTGAAGCATTTGAGAATATATTATAATATACATTTTTTATCACTTTTTAACCCTCTACACCCCACTATTTTCAATGCTTTCAGAGTATTAACCCTGCTATTTAATGTCAGGTAATTTTTGTGCATCTTGTACCCCTTGAAAAACAACTATTACAGTGGGTTAAATTTATTGATTAATTTTTTTTAAATTCCAATAAAGATGAGTGTTTTTTTTCTTCAATTTTGAATAAATCAGATACAACTGTTCATTTATTTGAGATTTAAATTTCATTTCTAAATAATTATTAGGTACAAATTTATTTTCTTGTAGCAAAAAATTACCTTCGAATCCATAAATTTTCCCTAATGGTTTTTTTCCGGAGAAATATTTAGCAGTACGTTTAGTTATAAAGTTAACATGAGTTGGATCCTGAAATGCTTGCTTTGATGGGTATGCGGGTGTTATTGCTAAAAAAACTCCATTATTTTTTAGAACCCTGAAAATTTCATTCATTAAATTTATAAATGGAAAAGTTGTTTCACTTTCACTTCGAATCCAAATACGGGGTATATGCTCAATAAAATCAAAAGCAGAGATAGTGTCAAAATAGTTATCAGGGTAGGGTATTTTTTGTGTTATTAAATTACTTTGTTTGTAATTAAAAGTTACATCCTTGAGATCCCTGATATCAACACCAAATAACTCAGTTTGGTTCAAAGGGTTTCTAGGAAATCTTCCACAACCTAAATCTAAATGTTTGCTCATTGAGAGTACTTTATAGTAATTCTTT
>Ga0181555_1001847_pt1 | contig 18208 bp, 20 predicted proteins | sample 011ome_15_FD_145601 | JGI IMG/M metagenome (GOLD analysis project Ga0181555, IMG submission 145601) | Coastal salt marsh microbial communities from the Groves Creek Marsh, Skidaway Island, Georgia - 011504AT metaG (spades assembly) | ecosystem: Environmental > Aquatic > Marine > Intertidal zone...
TCAGCTAATAAACTACTATTGCACGCACCTAAAATTTTTGTAGATAAATTTTGTAATTCTTTATTATCTTCAATTTTTTTAATAGGACTTTCTTCCCCTAAATAAAAAAAAAAATTTTTTTTTTTTGAGAACCATAAAAAATTTAAAATTCTTCCATGGATATTAATTATATTTGTCCAGAGAAAGTTATAAACAGGAATAATCATAATTCTTAGAATTAATAACCAGAAATAACTTTTTTTAATTTTTGATATCATTAAGGTTTTTTACAATATTGTTTTTTGCGTTACTATTTAAAGTGACAATTTTTTTGTAAGGCAGTGTAAATTTAAAATTATCAGCTGGCAATAGCGTAAATACCTTTCTTTTAGCTTTAAGAGCAAGAACTAAAGCGTAAGATCTTAATCCAAAAACAACATCAGACCAATCTATAATCTTGATTATATCATTACTATTAATTATTTGATAATCCGATTTATAATTTTTTGATATAAAATTTTTATACTTTTTCATATTTTCACTTGGATGAATCTTGAAAACAAGATTAATTTTTTTTTGTAAGTTATTTTTTTTAATAAAATCTAAAAACTTACTTAAAATTTTAAATTCTACTTTTTTATTTAATGGTTCTAAAATATATAAAAAATTTTTATAATTTTTTTTTTGTTTTAAGCGAGACACATAATATTCAAGCAAATTTTTTTTAAGTAAAATTTTTTTTTTAAATTGTTTTTTTGCAATATTAAATGCTTTTTTATTTGTAACCCATATTTCATCAGGTAATAAAACCTTATTCTTATAGGTGAAACCTTCTTTGTATAAGGTCCAATGATCTAATAATCCAATTACTTTTTTTTTATTCTCTTTTGATAAATATCTAGCTTTATGATCAATGTGACTTTTGGCACTAGTGCCAGAAATAACTAAATCAGATTTTTTAATTACTGTTGATAATTTTTTTTCAAATTTTAATTTAGGAATAATTTCTAAAAATATTTTTTTTGCAGGTCCTGTTGCTTTGATTAAATAATTATATTTATATTTTTTAATCCAATAAATAATTATATTAGCAGTTCCAGCATCATTACATACTATTCCTATATTTTTATTTTTTCCAAACATTAATTATTCTTTTTTAATTCAAAAATAACTGATGAATTAAATTTACTTATTTTTTTTATAACTTTAAATTTTTTGGCAAGTTTAATCATTGATAAATTTTTTTTATTAGTGCCAAAAATGATAGACTTATATTTATTTTTCTTAAAAATAAAATTTATAAATAGGTCTAAACTTTCAAAAGCAAATCCTTTTGAAAAGTAATTTTTATTTCCAATTAAAATACCTATATTTAATCTTGTATTATTAAGTTCTTTTTTAGCAATCATTGTTCCAATCAAATCATTTGATTTTTTATCAAATATACCAATAAAAATTGAGCTATTTTGTGAATCTATAAAGTTTTTTATTAAAATATTTCTTTGATATTTTTTTCTATAATGTCTTGAATTTTTTAATATTTCATTTTTTCCATTAAACCAATTAATATAAAAAGCATTAATATTTTTAAGAGTAAAATTTTTTAAAACAATTCTTTCTGATTTTAAATTTATTTTCACTTCAGGTAAGAAATTTTTTTCCAAACTTTTTCAAATGCTTTTACAATATTTAATGCATCTGACTTTTTATAATCATACGAGCATAGCAGAATCCCCATATATTTATTGTCTAATAAATCCTCTGCAACAGGACATTTGTAATTATAAACTTTTGAATTTTTATTTAAACTCCATGGATATTTTTTATTTCCATAGGCAATTTTTTTTCTAAACATTGGTAATCTGTGTACATTTGTAAATTTTATTTGTAGTCCTTGAACACCCTCAGCCGTGAGAGCTTGGTATATTTTATTTCTATGAACTCCTATTTTTTTACTATCAATCTGAATAGGAAACACATAGTAAACATGTGAACAATTTTTTTGTATTTTTTGCAACTTAATGCCATTTAGTTTTTTTAGCCCTTTGTGTAGAATATTTGCTATTAATTGTTTATTTTTAATTATTTTTTTTAATTTCTTTAATTGTGAAATCCCAATTGCAGCCTCAATCTCCCCCATTCTGAAATTATAGCCAATTAGATTTTGTAGACTTTTAACTTTTTTATTTGCAACAACACTTTCAGCATGATTTCTAATTAATTGCATTCTTTGAGCATAATTTTTTGAATTTGTAAAAATTACTCCTCCTTCACCTGTATTTATGTGTTTATGATAATTTAGACTAATTCCACCTATGTCAGTAAGAGTTCCGGCATAATTTTTTCCATATTTTGCACCAGGTGATTGTGCAGAGTCAGATATTATCTTGAGATTATATTTTTTTGCAATTTTTTTTAATTCTTTAATTGGAGCCGAGTGCCCAAAAATATCTACTGCCATAATGGCCTTAGTTTTTTTTGTTATTTTTTTTTCTACATCAATTGGATCTAAATTATATGTCTCATAGCTAATGTCAGCAAAAACAGGTATTGCATTCCAAACTAAAATAGATGTAGCACAGGCCGACATTGTCCAAGTTGGAACTATTATTTCATCTCCAGGAGAAATATCTAATGCGCCAACAGAACATATTAAACCTGATGTCCAAGAATTCACAGCTATTGCATATTTTACTTTAAAAAATTTTTCACAATCTCTTTCAAATTTTTGAACATATTTTCCACCATAAAAACCCTTTCCCCAAACACCAAAAAATTCAGATAATTTTCCACTGGAAACAATTTTATTGACGATATTTTTTTCTTCCTTACCTATCGAATTATGTTGTTTAATTTGATTGGTAATTATTTTAGGTCCACCTCTGATCGCAAGTTTATTCATTTTATTTTATTTATTAATTTAAATGCTTCTATTGCATTATTAATCGAACACAATGTGTTTTTTTTTCCATCTAACTTATCAATCAATTGATCATATATAACTAATTGTGAATTTGGAATATCAGTTTTTAAGTGTCTTATTTTTCCTGAAATATTATTTTTTATTAAAATTGTTTTACCTCCAGACAAATATTTTATATTAAATTTCTGACCTATAGCCTGAAAAGCACCATGTATTTTTTTATAATTAATTTTTGGTTTAAAATTAATTTTATAATTTTTAAAGTTAATTGTAAATTTAGATAAAAAATCATTTTTAATTTTTGATTTATAGTTTTTATATTTAATTATCTTAATATCTTTATTAGAAAAAAAATTTAAAAAAAGAGTAATATAATGACTGGCTGAATTTAATACTCCTTGAGAGTATGTAACATTAATTATAACTTTTTTTTCTGACTTTAGGATTTTATTAATTGTTTCACTTGATTTTAACGAAATACGTTGGAAATTAACAAATAAATTAATTTTTTTTTTTTTTAATTTTTTATAAATTTCTATTATTTTGCTTAAATTATTAGTGCAAGGTTTTTCACATAATATAGTTTTATTATTTGTTAATCTAATCAAATCATTTATTACTCTATATTGTTTATCAGTAGGTACCGAAATTACTGCTAAATCAAAATATTCTTTTTTTATTAAATCTTTTAAAGATGAGTATACTTTTGAATTAAATCTATGTTTAAAAATTTCTGTTTTTTTTTTGTCTATATCTACTCCAGCGACAAGTTTCAGTCTTTTTTTTTTAGATATGGCCTGAGAATGAGAAAAAAAATTATCTTTTTTTAAATCGTAAAGCAAACCAGCTTTACCTAAACCAATTATAATAACTTTATAAATTTTTTTTTTCAAAATTTCTTTTAATTAAATTAGATTTTACAAGCATTCTATAAATTTCGATTATTTTTTCTAACTCAATTCCAGTAATGATGCTCATATCAAAAATACTTCTGGAGTCAGAATAAGCCATAAAATTCATTATATCTTTTGTATATTTTGAGTAATTTCCTACTTTAGATAATGTTGGATAGAGGTTTTTTTTACTCATCATTGGTTCACACTTTACTTTTGTGCTTGGATACAATCCAAGTTCAAAAGATTGAATAATATTTTTAAGAACATTTAATGACTCTTTTAAATTTTTTTCATTTACCAATTTAAGATTATCTAAACTCGTATGATATTCTCTAAATTCCCCAAATTTTGATCTACAAAAAGTAGACATAGGTAAATCTATACCTGGCGAGCAGTATTGTCTTTCATCTGATCCTCGATCTAAAAAAGAATAGATATTATTTTTTTTTTTCTTAATTATTTGACATTTTAAAGCTTTATCAGCAATTGTGTTTGCCGACCTACTTTCAATCATACTATAATTTCTACCATCACCTACACAACTTAAATTAAAAGCAGCAAAAACATTTTTTTTTAAATATTTATGGTACTTAGATAAATAGGCTATAGAACCTATGGTTTCTGGCATTAATATAAATCGATATGTGTAGTGTGTATTTTTAAAGTTATCTTTTAGGTATTTTAAGACAGCATTAAGTAATATTGGTCCAGAAAGTTCATTATTAGCCATAGAAGGATGACAAACATAACTTGAAAATAAAATTTCTTTTTTAGATTTTCCTTTAATAATGGCGTGCGCACCATTCATATATCCTTTTTTTAATTGGCTATCTATTTTAATTTTGTATTTACCTTTTGGTAATTTATTAAATTGATTTTTTGTTAAACAAAATCCCCAGTCTTTTTTATAATAAGATGTAATATATGGAATAGCATTAGAAATTTTATGAAAATATATTTTTTTTTTTTAGATCTTTTAAATCAAAGTCATATTTATAGGTATAGAATACCCAACCAAATGAAGATTATTTTTTTTGAATTCAGCAAATTTTTTATTTGTTTTTAAATGTTTAATAAAAGCATCCTTTACATTCCATTCTAAGGGTATTTTCCAGTCAAAAACGTTTGAACCTGATTTAAATTTAATTATTTTTAAATCTTTATTAATTTTTTTAAAATAATTAAGAGTTTTTAAAGTGTCTTTTCCAGTTATGGATCTATTTAAATTAAATAAATCTTTAAGACATTTTGTAAAATTAAAATTTTTCATAGAAGTTTATTGATACATTAATTATCTTGAATTTAATATTAATGTGCATATATCTAATATATAAATCAATACTTGACTAAACTAAATTAGACCAATTTAATGAAAAAAAGTGTATTTTATATACCTTGTTATCCAAAAAATGCTAAAACTTATAAAATCATTGATGAGATAAGACAGTCAATTTTAATGTGCGACGGGTACGGTTTCGAGGAAGCTTTTTTTGGTGAACACATTGCTGATAAACATGAGAAAATATCATCAAGTTTAATGATTGCTGCTTCCTTATCTTTTATCACAAAAAAAATAAAATTAGGAACGCTTACAACAAATTTAAATTTTTATCATCCCTCAGTCTTAGCTGCTCAAGTAGCTTTAATTGATAATTTGTCAAAAGGTAGATTAATTCTTGGTATTGGATCTGGTAGTAATAGATCAGATATTGAGTTAAACGGTTTAATAGATGAAAATAATTATCTTTTGTCTTTGGAGATATTAGATATTGTTAAAAAACTTTTATCTAATAATCAATTGATAAACATAAAATCAAAAAATTTTAAAATATCTTCCAAAAAATTTGGAAGCCAAACTTTAGGACTTGGCTACTTTGATAATCTACATAAAAATAGAAATACTCTTGAGTATATTATGCCAGCACTAAATCCTAACTCAAGAAATGTAATGAATTGTGCAAAGAAAGGGTGGGGGATTGTAATATCAAATTTTTGTGACCAGGAGGTGGTTAAAAATCATGTAAATAATTATTTAAAACATAGTTACTTATCTAAAAAACAAGCTTTAAAAAAAATAAGATTAGCAAGATTTATTCACGTCGTTAAAAATAAGGGAGATATGAATAAAACATTTTTGAGCAGATCTCCTTATATGCAAGTTTTAAAAATTATTTATAAAAAGTTAAAGAAAAATAATATCACAGGATGTTTTGGCGATAAAAATAATTTAAATAGTATAGCTAAAAGCTTGATTATTTCAGGAACTTCAAAAGAAGTAAGTAAAAAAATAAAAACTATGAATAAAGAAATTGGTGAATTGCGAAACCTAACCTATGTTCATGTTCCTTTATCAGGAAATAAGATATATGATGACTCCTTAGAACTTTTCTCTAAAAATGTTAAAATTTGATACTGAAATTTATTTAGACCCATCTTTATCAAAAAAAGTTTTAGAATCGATAAGAGATCAAAAAAAAATTGATTATAATGCTTTAGAGATTTCTTATTTAAAAAAAAGAATACAAAATTTAAAGAAAAAATTTCAATTAAAATTGAATGATAATTTAAAATTAAATTATAAAAATTATTTATTCTGGCAACTTGTAAAAGAAGAATATAATTTAGAAAATTTAGATATTAAAAAAAAAAAAATTGGAAGTAAAAAAAATGAAGTAAATATAAACTTTACTTATTTTATTAAGTTTTTAGGTTTTAATCCTTCGCTTTTGAGTTTATTGATTTTTTCTAAAGAAATAAAAAAAATTGTAAATCTAAACAAATTTTTTGAAACATTGCAAAATAAGATTGATCTTGAAAACATTAGTACTTCAGAGCGTATAAAATTTATAAATTTGCTTGAAAAAAAAGAAATAGATTTAGTAACACCACTATGTCCAGATTATGAGCATGTAAAAGTTGGAAATAATTTATTCAAATATACTTTCAAGAAGTTAGGGAATGGAATAGGCATGATGGGAACTAGATTTTTATCAATCTATTCTGATTTATTTGCTCTTTTTTCAAAAGAAAAAGCAAATTTAAAGATACATCTTTTATACGGGGATTTTGAAGGTTTTAGTAAAATTAATTGTAATAGGCTCAAGGAAACAGAGGCTAGTTTTTTAAAAAAAATTAATCTCAGTTCCCAAAAACTTTCACAAAAAATAAATAAAAAAAAAACATGTGGTGCGGTTGTTAAAGATCTTACTGATAAGAAAAATTGGAAGATTATGGTTAAAAAAAATATTCAAATTATTAAAAATAAAATGAAAAAAGATCTTGAATTTCGAATTAAAGTTTTAGAGATAGTAGAGTCGAGAGCACATCTATACGCATCCTGGTTTCCAACATTAGATAAAAGCAAATACTTAGAAATCGTGATAGAGCAAGGAGCAGAATACACAACTATGGGAGACTTGTTCTATAAAAAGTATAAAAATCTTTGTGTCCTTGCATTTGATCATTCTAAAATGAAAATTTTTTATACTTTGAATAATTCTTTTCCAGTGTTATATGGCAGAAGAAGATATTAAATATTATGAATAAACATTTTGAAAACTATTTTAATAATGGTACTGCTTATGTAAAAATTAATGATAGTCCTTTGTCAGAAAAAGATTTAGATAATCTTAATAATTTTTGTAATGATGTAGAAAAAGAATTCATTAAGATAGGTGATGCTGGTGAAACTAATTATTTGCATGTTGGAAGATTTATGACAGATGTAGAAAAGCCAGAAAAAGTTAATAATCAATATTCAGAAAAAGTTATAGAAATACTGTCATCAAAAAAAATGTTAGGATTTATCAAAGAAGTATGTAACATTAAAGATGATGTCTACATAAGAAGAATTCAATATAATGAAATTGGCAAAGATTGCTTTGTTGGGTATCATTTAGATAAAGATAGTAACCCTGATTATATTGCAGCAATTGTATTACAGTTAGGCACAAACTTTAATGGTGGACTATATAGAGTTTTTAATAAATTTAATAAAAAAAAATATATTGATTATAAACCAGATTATGGAAGTCTATTAATTAGTGATTGCAACTATCCACATGAAGTTACTAGAGTAGAAAGTGGCAAAAGAGGATCTCTTGTTTTTTTTATTTCAAAAAACAACGGTAAAAATCCTAGGAAAAAAAACAATTGATTGATTTTTCAAAACTTAAGGGAAAAATATTTTTTGATAATAAGTTTATAGATAACTCAAAAGCTAAAATACATGCTTTGAATCACTCTTTACATTTTTCAGCATCTGTTTTTGAAGGGATTGCAATTTATAATAAAAAACCTTTGTTTGAAGAAGATCATTATAAAAGATTAAAAAAATCTGCAAAAATATTAAGATTAGATTTTAATTTATCCAGTAAAGAATTTAGCAGGATAAATGCAAAATTAATAAAATTTAACATTAAATCTGAGGGATATATCAGACCTATAATTTTCAGAACCTCTCACTCAATGTCTCCAGACACTTCATTTTGTAAATCATCTTTAGCAATAGCATGTTGGAGTTGGGGAACACTTTTTGATAAAAAGTCCATTAATTTAGGAATATCAAAGTGGCCAAAATTAAATAAAAAAATTTTTCCAATTGAGGCAAAATCATCCGGTTCGTATCAGTCATCTGTAATATCGAGGATAGATGCTAAAAAAAAAGGCTTTGACGATTGTATTATGTTGGATAACGATCATTACGTATCAGAAACAACAGCATGTAATATTTTTTGGATTAAAAAAAATGTAGTTTACACACCATCAACAGACTCAGCGCTGGATGGAATCACTCGACAGGCTGTAATAAAAATACTCAAAAAAGAAAAAATAAGTTGTAAAATTGGTAAGTACGTTATGAAAGACATACTTCAAGCAGACGCAATCTTTTTGACAGGTACAGCTGCAGAGGTTCAACTAGTTGGAAAAATAAATAAAAAAAAATTTAATTTAAACAATAGTATATTTGAATTAATTAAAAAAAATTATAATTCTATTAAATTAAAAAGTCCAAAGAGCGTTAACAAAAGCTAGAATTTATTTTAAAAATTTATCTAAGCTATTGATTGTGTATTTCTTGTTTTTTTTTTGATATCCATCAAAATTAAATTTGTATTTTTTTTGAAGAAAAGTAACTAAAGTTACAAGATCCATCGAATCTAAAATACCATTTTTAACTAAATCGTCAGATGGTTTGATAATTTTTTTTTTGAATCTTGGGAATAATTTTATTAATGCTTCTAGAGTTTTACTTTTCATTTTTGACAAGATAATATTTATTTGTTTTTAATTTACGTAATGCAATATCATTATATTTGTCAAATGGTAAGAGATAAATATCAAATAAATCAAATTTAAATTTTTTAATAATTTTTTTTTTTATCAATATATTATTAATTTTTCTACCGTCTTCAATTTTATTCATAGAATAATTTCTAACATACATTTTTTCTTTTACATTTTTCCTAGTAGAAATATTTTTACCATTAAAAGTTTTGAAATATCTATAAGGAACTTTTGAAGTTTCCTCACAATAGTGAATCACCAACCAATTGAAAACTTTTGGATTTATATTTATAGCCAAACCATAAGTATCACTTTTTACTAAATAACTTAAAATAGAGTCATTTCCCCAAGCTGTGCTTTGTTTCAAATTACTGATATATTTTTCTTTAGGACCATTGATAGCATAATTATACATAGGTCTTTTTGATCTGCTAAACTTAAATTTTTTAACCAAAAACTTACTTAGATATCCTGTGGTAATATCTTTAGTTAATAAACTTGTTTTTTTTGTTTCTGGAAAATTTAAGTTGAAAGTCGGTAAAACAATATTTTTGTTCATTTTCTTTAAATACCAAAATAGTTTGATAATATTTTTGTTTATTTCTTTAATATCATATTTAAAAAATAAACTTTGAAGATCAGAAAAAATAATAATATTTTTTGAATTTTTTAAAATTTTATCCATCAATGTAAATTAAAAATATTTTTTATAATAAGCTTTATCTACTTTTCCATTTTTATTAAATTTTATCTTTTTTAAGATCAATATTTCTTTTGGCAGCATATAAACTGGTAAAAATTTTTGAATATGTTCATAAATTTTTTTTTTATTAATATTTTTTTTTGTAACAATTATTAATACTAAATAATCAGTTTTATTTTTGTTATTTAGATAACAATAAGTATAGTCAACATATTCTAATTTTTTAATAACCTTTTCTATTTCAGTAGTATCCACTCTGTATCCTTTGATTTTTATTTGAGTATCATTTCGTCCCTTACAAAAATAAACTTGTTTTTTTTTAATCAGGATATCACCAGTGTTATAAAAATTTTCATTTTTGGTTTTTGAAAATTTACCTTTGTTTAATTTTCCTGATTTATCTAAATATCCAGGAGAAATGATTTCACCCCCAATTGATAATTCATTTTGTTTTCCTAATTTTATTTTTAAATTTTGAAAAGGTTTTCCAATTGGGACTTGAAACATTTCTTTAATTATTTGATTGTCTTTTGATTTATACTTATAAAAAAAAGCCCACGGTGAAGTCTCAGTAGAACCATAACAATTAAATAAATTTTTGAATGTAAAATTTTTTTTTATTAGTTCTAAAATATTTACTGGAAAATTCTCACCACACAAAATTATATTTTTAATATTGATTTTATTTTTTGGTAAACTTTGTTTAATAAATAGAATAAATGAAGGAACTGTAATTAAAACTGAAATTTTATTTTTAGTTAAATGTTTTGCAGGAAAAAATTTATCAAAATTATTAATCAATGGAGATATTGTACAACCTAAATATAAAGCTGGAAAAATAACCACAAGACTCATTACAAACGAATTATCATGATAGTCAGAAAATATTTCAGTATTCTCATTATATTCTAAATTTTTTATCTGATGATACAAACAAGCAATAAAATTCTCATGAGTTATTTGAACACCTTTTGGTAGGCCTGTAGAACCTGATGTAAAAAAAATCATTGCATTATAATTTTTTTTTATATTGGGGATCGTTAGTTCATCAATATTATCAGTTTGAGTTTTATTATTTATAAGCTTATCTATTAAATATATCTTATGATTTTTTAATTTAGGATTTAATTTTCTCTTAAAACTTTTATCAAAAATTATAATTTTTGATCTTGATATTTTTGAAATTTGAACAATTCTCTCATCAGGTATATTTGGCGATATTTGAATCCATGTGTTTCCTGAAAATAAAATAGAAATTACAGATATGTAATAACCAACACTTTTATCAGAAAAGAGTAAAATACACTCTTTTTTATGTTTTTTTAGCTTTGAACTAAGAATTTTAATTTTCTGATGTACATATTTATACGTAAATTTAGTTTCGTTATTTTTATAAAATATATTTTTATTATTTTTTAAATTATAAATTATTTTTTTATAAAAATTCTGAACTAGGTTTTTATCCATTTTGATTTAATGTTTTTTTAACATTTTCGATAATTTTTAATATAATAATATGTAATACTATCATTTTAAGTGTAATCTGTTATAGGATTAATTATAATTAAATTTCATAAAAATGTTTAAAAATAATTTTAAACTAGGATTATTTGCTTTTAATGCTAGTTCGGGGTCAACTATAACCACCTCTACCAAAAGATGGAATGCAGATACTGACAAGGTCATTAATCTTGCTAAAGAAGCTGATAAATGTGGTCTAGATTTTCTATTACCAGTAGCTAGATGGAGTGATTGGGGAGGACAAACTAGACCCCATGTTAATACTTTTGAAACATTATCTTTAGCATCAGCGTTATCATTAATAACCAAAAAGATTTATTTATTTTCAACTATACATGCAAATTATATTCATCCTATTATTGCAGCAAAAAGTCTTACATCTATAAATAGATTTTCTAATGATAGAGTTGGAATGAACCTTGTTTGTGGGTGGAATAAGGAGGAGTATGAAATGTTTAATCTTAATTTTAATTTATCTAGCTCTGATAGATACAAATATGGTGATGAATGGTTAAAAGTTTTTAACAAATTGATTGATCCAAATATAGATAAATTTTCTTTTAAAGGAAATTTTTTTAAAATAAAAAATGGGCAAAATTTTCCAAAAGTTCTAAATAAAAATTTTATAAAAATTTCGGCAGCATTTTCGAAAGATGGAAGAAAATTTGCTAAAAAAAATTTTGACGTACTTTTGACAATGTTCAATTCTTTAGAAACACTTAAAATTGTAAATGAAGAATTGAAAAATAATTCAAAAAGAAAAATTAAAATTTACAATCCTGTTCACATAGTTGTGAAAGACTCAAAAAGTGAGGCTAATGAATTTTACGATGAATATTCAAATAAAAACCAAGATGTAAAAGCTGTTGATAATTTTATAAAAAATTTACAGTGGTCTAATAAAAAAATCTTAGCTTCATATCTAAAGCAAATGAAACAAAGAGTTTCAGGCTCATTGGGCTCATATACAATAATTGGTGATAAAAAATCAGTATTAGAGCAAATTAATACAATTTATAAATCAAAAACTGATGGCTTGGCAATGACATTTTTTGATTATTCTAAAGATTTTAAGTTTTTTAAGAATTATTTATTAAATAAAATTAGAAAATTTTAATGATAAATTATTCAAAACAATCAATTGACTCAAAAGAGATTAGGGCAGTAAGTAAAGTTTTAAAGTCAGATTATTTAACACAAGGACCTTTGGTAAAAAAATTTGAAAAAGAAATATCAGATTATTGTAATTCAAAACATGCAATAGCAGTTAATAGCGCAACAAGTGGTCTGCATATTGCCTGCATGTCCTTAGGAGTAAAAAAAAACGATATTGTGTGGACCTCAGCAATTAGTTTTGTGGCAAGCGCAAATGCAGCTGCCTATTGTAACGCAGATATTGATTTTTTAGATATTTCATTAGATGACTTCAATATAGATATACAAGGCTTAGAAAAAAAATTAATAATCGCAAAAAGAAAAAATAAACTACCAAAAGTTATAATAGTTGTTCATTTTGCTGGTAATCCTTGCCAAATGAAACAAATCTATTCATTAAAAAAAAAATATAAGTTTAAAATAATTGAAGATGCCTCTCATACACTAGGCGCCAAGTATATGAATAAACCTATTGGAAGTTGTAATTTTAGTGATATGTGCGTATTTAGCTTTCATCCAGTTAAGTCAATAACAACTGCTGAAGGTGGAGTCGTTACCACAAATAATAAAAAATTATTTAGTGATTTAAAATTATATAGAGAGCATGGAATAAATAGAGATTTTATTAATAAAAAAGTCAGACCGAAATATTATGAGCAAATTATCTTAGGATATAATTATAGAATGAATGAGCTGCAGGCTGCAATTGGAATAGAACAATTAAAAAAATTAGATAGTTTTATAAGTAAAAGAGTCAAAATTTATAATTTATATAAAAGTAAGTTAAAAAATAATTTATTTAAATATCCAAGCATATCTAGAAATTGTAATTCATCACACCATTTATTTGTTATAATATTAAAAAAAAATATTAGAAAATTGAGAGATAATTTTTTTTCAAAATTGTTAAAAAAAGGAATAGGTGTGAATATTCACTATATGCCAATTTATAAACATCCTTTTTATAAAAATTATGTTAAAAAAAATTTTTTATTAAAAAATGCAGAAACTTATTATAATAGTTGTATTTCAATTCCAATTTTTCCAACATTATCAAAAAAACAACAAAGTGTAGTTGTTAAAGCAATAAATACTTTAAAATAAATGAATGTAGCAATTGTACCAGCAAGAGGAGGGAGTAAAAGGGTTAAAAATAAAAATATCATTAATATTGGCGGTAAGCCAATGATACACCATACAATTAAAACATTAATCAAATCAAAAATATTCGATGAAGTAATAGTAACATCTGACTCAAAAAAAATTCAAACCATTTCAAAAAAAGCTGGTGCAAAAATTTATTTTACAAGACCAAAAAATTTATCAAACGACCATGTCGGTACTTTTGAAGTAATAAATCATACAATAAATTTTTTAAAAAATAAATTAGGTAAAAATCCAGAATATGTTTGTTGTGTTTATCCAACATCAGTACTAATTGATAAAAATGATATAATTTCTAGCCATAATAAAATTCAAGAAGGTAAATGGAATTTTGTAATTTCTGTTACGAGTTTTGATCATCCACCACAAAGAGGTTTTTTTATTAATAAAGGTAAAATAAATATGATAGATAGAAAAAACTACAAATCAAGAACCCAAGATTTAAAAAAAATTTTTCATGATGCTGGTCAATTTTATTGGGGTAAAGTAGACTCTTGGCTTAAAAAAAAATTTTTATTTTCGCCAGAGAGTTTCGGATTTGATTTACCAAGATATAGAGCGATAGATGTTGATGATATGGAAGATCTAAATTTATTAAAAAAAATTTTTTATTCATCCTTAAATAAAAAAAAATAATAATAAAGATAAAGTCATGATTAGAAAAATTAATAATTTTAAAAAAAATTTTCCATTTAAACTTAAGTATTCAAAAAGTAATAAAGGAGTGTTAATTGGTGATAGAATGCAAAATGATGCAAATTTAAGATCTTTATTAATTACACATATTTTAAATAAAGAATATAATTATAACCCATATTTAGTATCTGATTTAAATGATAAGAAAAATATTCCTGTATATAAAAATATAGATATTAAAAAATTTTCAATTAATTTTAAATTAACAAATTTAAACTACTTTTTTATAATTATTTCATCTTTTTTTGACCTCACAGTTTTTTATATAAAGACATTATTAATGAAAAATAAAATGAGTTGGTTAATAAAAAATTTTAAATGTAAAAAAATTAATATTGGTGATTTAGTTTATGATTTATATGTAAGATATGATTTTAAATTTTTGAAACCTTCAATATATGAGATTAAATTTTTAATTACATTATACAAAGGAATATTAAAAACTCATTTCATAGATTATTTGGTAAACAAATATAAAATTAAGATGGTAGTTTCTACTCAAATGAGCTTTACATCTTATGGAAATATAATGTTAAGATATGGAACTAAGTTTGGATTAAAATCTTTTGTAACTGGATCTAATCTACTTCAAAAATTTAATAATCATAAAGAAACTTTAACAAGTCATTTTAAAGTAAGAGAAAAAAATATAAAAAAAAATATAAAACGTGTAAGTAGTAAAGAAATTGAAAAATTTTATAATTTAAGAAAAAAAGGAAATTTACATGGTACGTATGTGCCAGTAAATACTATTAAAAAAGTTTATGGATTAAATGAAAATAATAAAATTTCAGAATTTGCAGATAAATTAAGTAAAATAAAAAAGAGTCGGCAAATCAATTTATTTGCTGTTCACTGTTTTTCAGATAGCCCACATTTTTGTGCAGATATAGTGTTTCAAGATTATTATGATCAGTTTTTGCAAACTATAAATTTTATAAGGAAAAATAACAAAAAAACTTTTTGGATTATAAAACCACATCCTGCAAGATCTCAGTATCATGAGGATGGTTTAATTGAAAATGTAATTAAAAGATATAAGAATGAATTAGATAATCTAGTTATATGTCCAGAAAAGATTAATAATTCAACATTATTCAACCTTTCAGATAACCTGATTAATTGTGTATCAACCATTTCTTTGGAATTTGCTTGCCATGGAAAAAAATCAATTATTGCTGGTGATGCTCCATATTATCAAAAAGGTTTGTTCTTTAAACCAAAGACCAGAGAAAGTTATTTTAATTTGATAAATAATTTACATAAATTAAAAACTAATTTAAATAAACGAGAAATCTTACTGTCAAAGAGAATATTATATCTTATAGAATTAGAGGCAAATAATAATTTGGATAAATCAAAAATACTACCAGATATTTTTTTATCAAAATTAAGTGAGGATAGCTATGTAAAATGTTTAAATCAAAATATTAAAAAAGAATTGAATTTTTCAATTTTAGAAGATCCATTATACAAAAGTTTAGAATTAAAATTATCAAAAACTATTATTTAAGATATAGGTAAAATTTTATGCATGAATTTGAAAATTGAAATTATTGGTTTACCTGCATCTGGCAAAACTTACTTTTATGATTATTTAAATAAAGTAATTAAAAAAAGAAAAATTAACTATATTCAGACTAAAAGTTTAAAAAATATATTTTTACAAGAATATAAAAAAAAAACAAAGATAAATTTAATTAAAAAATATTTTTATTTACTTTATATTAAAAAGATCCAAATAAAATCTAACTATTTATTTAAGAAAGAATATAAGGATTTAAACCTCTATGTAAAAAAAAATTTAAAGGTAATAAAAAATTATAATATGATTGTATCCCTATACAAAGATTATGTTGATACTTCTTATTATACAAAAGAAAGAAGACTTAGAATGTTAAAAAATTTTGAAATAGACTTTCTAGGAATTAAATTTTTAAATTCAAAATCTAATATTAATATTTTCGATGAAGGTTTTTTTCAAAAAATTTTCTTTAAATTTGAACATAAGAATAATTTTAAATTTAGTTTAAAAAAACAAATAAAATATTTAAAATTAGTGCCTAAACCGGATTTAATCTTTTTTTTTGATACAAATATCAAAACTTGTTTAGAGAGATCAAAGAAAAGAAAAGATGGTTTCTTATATAATGATAATTTAATAAAAAAATCAAAAAACGATTATTTTTACAAATCTATTTTTAGTTTCTCAAAACTTAAAAAAATTCCTATAATAAAGTTGAATGGAAACTCCTCTTTAAGTGAAAATTATAATATTTTTCTCAAAACAATAGAAAAATATAAAAATTAAAATGAAAATTTTACATTTAGGATATTCTGATAAATCTGGTGGTGCTTCAATAGCTATGATGAGATTACATAAATCATTAAAAGAACTAGATGTTGATTCAAATGTACTTGTAGGAGAAAAAAATACGAATGACCATAATATATTTGGCCCTGAAACATCCTTAGAAAAAAAAATAAATATGTTTAAAATTAAATTAGCGAGACAAAAAAAATATTTTTATGGCCATAATGGCAAATTTTCTCATTCTTTGAATGTCTTTAGCAGTAAAATTATTTCAAAAATAAATAAAATAAAACCTAATATTATTAATCTCCATTGGGTAAACAATGAACTGATCTCAATTAAAGAAATATCAAAATTAAAAATACCTATAGTTTGGACATTTAATGATATGTGGCCTATGTGTGGTGGGGAACATTATGTCGAGGATAGCAGATTTCAATATGGGTACAATATTACAAGTAAAAGGCATGATGAAACAGGTTTTGATTTAAATAAGTATATTTGGAATAAAAAAAAAAAGTTTTGGAAATCAAAAATTGATCATATAGTTTGTATAAGTAGTTGGCTTAAATTTAAAGCAGAGCAAAGTTATTTATTCAAAAATCACAAAATATCCTCAATACCTTGTGCTATAAATTTAGATAAATGGAAACCTGTAGATAAAATTTTTGCAAGAGAAAGTCTAAATTTACCTAGGAATAAAATCATTTTACTTTTTATGTCCACTAATGGGACAAGTGACTTAAGAAAAGGATTTAAATACTTAAATTCCGGTCTTAATTATATATCTAATTTCTATGATGATATTGTTTTGTTGAATGTAGGTAATAATGAAAAAGTGCAAATTCAGAATGAAAGAATTATTAACGTAAATAAATTATTTAACGGAGATCCTAAAACATTGAGTTTATATTATTCAGCATCAGATATTTTGATAACACCGAGTATTTTAGAGGCACTTGGTCAAGTTGCAATTGAAGCTGGGGCATGCGGTGTACCATCAATTGGTTTTAAATCAACTGGTTTAGAGGATACAATAAAACATAAAAAAACAGGATACCTTTCAACATATTTGGATCAAAATGATTTTAATAATGGTCTAAAATGGACTATAGAACAAATTAAAAAAAATAAAGAATATTTTAAAATTGAATGTCAAAATTTTGTAAAAAATAATTTTGCTTCCGAAATTATAGCAAAAAAATATATTGAGATTTATAAAAGTATTTTAAAATTATGAAATTACAAAAAAATTTTTATGCAATAATTTTAATTGGGGGAATGGGCTCAAGATTTTCAAAAATAAACCAACCACCAAAACAATTAATTAAATTAAATAAAAGATCATTGCTGGAAAATTTAATTATTTCATTTGTTAAAAATGGAATAAGTAATTTTGTTCTTCCACTGGGCTATAAAAAAAAATATTTTATTGATTTTTTAAAAAAAAAAAAAAAAAATTTTTAAAAAAAAAGTTATTTTGCATAGAAGTCCAAATAAAGAAATTAATGCAAATAACATTAATATATTTTTATTTAATGCAGGTATTAGATCTTCAAAACTTTTTAGAA
>Ga0181555_1001880_pt1 | contig 18046 bp, 8 predicted proteins | sample 011ome_15_FD_145601 | JGI IMG/M metagenome (GOLD analysis project Ga0181555, IMG submission 145601) | Coastal salt marsh microbial communities from the Groves Creek Marsh, Skidaway Island, Georgia - 011504AT metaG (spades assembly) | ecosystem: Environmental > Aquatic > Marine > Intertidal zone >...
AAGAAGAAGCAGGAGGAGGAGGAGGACCGAGAGACTCTTCTTCCATCTCTTTCAAAACTTTTCGAACGCGAACAAAAGTGTGATGAGGGAAGGTAAAAAAGAGAGTCGAGAGTCCAACAAAACTTTGTGTTTTTTGTTTGTTTGGGCAACAAAAATGAATGAATGAAATCAAGAGGCAGATTTGGCAGACGACTGCAAAAATCCCGAACGAAACGTCGTCAGAATATAAACAACACAACTGAAAAGAAAATGTCTGCGATTACTACTACCGCTACTTTCCAACCGATCTCCCAAAAGATGCGTTTGGGTTCTGCGAGAAGATCCTCCTCTGTCTCCTCCTCTTTCCAGCGAGGTCACGCGGCGAAGATTACCGCCTCCTCGCCGATGATGAAGAAGGTGGGTGTGAAATTGTATCGCGTGATCTTTCTCAACTCTTTTTGAATTTGAAAGAGAGGAGATATTTTTCCCTCGTCGTCTCTTAAAGGGTCCGCGCGCGCCCGGCGCGAGGGTGTGCGCTCCTTTATTTTATTACCCCTCTTGGAACGCGCAGATCTCTCTTCGGGTATCACCGCTTAAACGACGCGTGGTGGTATTTTTTTTCATCGTGCTCACCTTCTTCTTCTTCTTCTTCTTCTTAACAGAATCAACAACGATCCGCCTCTCGCTCTTTAATCGTTCGCGCGGAGAAGTTTGACACGAAAGAACTCGTGAAAACTGTCTCGGAAAAGTGGGACGACACCGAAAACAAAGGCCAAGTGATCACGTACGTCGCCGGTGCGACGGTCGCGTTGTGGTTGTCCTCCACCGTCGTCGGAGCAATCAACGCCATCCCGTTGTTGCCGAAAATCATGGAGTTGGTCGGTTTGGGATACTCCGCCTGGTTCGTGTACAGATACGTTTTGTTCAAGGAATCGAGAAAGGAGTTGGAACAAACCGTGGACGATTTGTTGACGAAGATTTCTGACATTTAATAACACGTGCAACGCGTTATTATATCGTCATAGAAAGAGGGGGGGAGAGAGAGCGAAGTGAGAGAGAGAGAGATTAAACTCTCGCTCGCTCGCTCGCTCGCTCGCGTTTTCAAAAAGAGAGGGGGTGCTCCAGCAACAACATCACGCAGCTAAAATTTGAGCAAATTTTTTAATATACATGTCCGAATGTCTTGTACTACATAACTAAAAATCTAATTCATCAGCATGAGCGAATCTAAACGCGAGCGCACGGAGGTCAGGATCTCTTTCTTTTCCTTCTTTTTCTCTCTCTTTCTCTCCGCCGTTCTCAATATTTTTTGCTTCAAAGCGCTGCTTTCGTCTTTCCTAGTTTTGGCCAAACCTTCGAGTTCTCTTCGTAGGAGCTTTACCTGCCGCATCAACGTGTGCACTTCGTCGTTTTCATCGTGACGGTGATGATGTTGATGTTGATTCGATGTTACGTTTCGGTTGGAGGCGTCTCCGAATGGATCTAAGCAGTTGTAATCGAAATCTTCATCATCTCCTCTGGAGACGTAACTTTTCGATTCCGGCGAAAACGGATCGTCGTACTCTTCTTCTTCTTCTTCTTGTTCAGAAGTTTGATATGCCCGTGTGCGATGATGGTGATGAGCATGGAACTCGCGTTGATGCATTCTCTCTTCGTATTTTTCAAACTCTCGTCTTTTGTCGCTCGTCATTTCAATCGCATTCGCGAGTTCTCTCAACGCCTCTTCTCTTTTCACCGCGATTTTCTCCAACTTTATTTTGGCTTTTTCAACCATCGTCGCGCACTTCATACCCAAAGCATCTATTTTCTTTTTCTGCTCGTCCAAAGCTTTCGTAAAACCTAATCCAGTGTTTGCTGTCATATCGAAAGTTTCCTCAACGGAGCGCGCGATCGTTTTCACCGCCTCTTTCACTCGCGCTTCCACCATTTTCTCGCACTCGATTTCCAACAATCGAATTTCTTTTCGAACTTCGCGTTCTTTCGATCTCGTTTCTCGTTCGAACCGTTCTATCTTTTCGTTGAACTCTTCTTCGGCTTTTGCTCGTGCTTCGGATACCGCCCGTTCCACCTCCCTTCTATATTTCGAGTATTCTCTCTCGGCGATCTCGTTCTTCTCTCTTTCGTATCTTTCGTACTGCTGTTCCTTTTGATTCTTTTCGTATTGCAAATGGAATTCGTGCTCCTTTTGCGCTCTCTCGAGCTCGTTCTGGTAGTGTTGCTTGTGTACCTCGACCTCTTTTCTGAGCAACGCTTCGTGCGCTTTCAAATTCTCCGCTTGCATTTGATCCCAATCGTTCAATTTTTTATACAAGTTCTTCACGTTTGCCTTCAACGTCTCCCTCTCCGCGGTCATCTTGGATATTTCAAGTTTTGTCTGTTCGTTCTTCATCGCGTGTTCTTTCGCTCTCGCTTCTAAATCTCTCTCTAATTGCGCGCTCCTTTCGCGCTCTTTATGTAATGCGACTTCCATGTCTAAAAATTCAGTCAAAGATATTTCGTTGGCGTTATTGTTGTTGTTCTCGGCTTTGTCGTCTTCCGCGGGGGCGCTCGTCGTCGCTCGATGATTTTCGTTCTCCATCGACGTCCGTTTCCTCTCCTCCTCTTCCTTCTCTCTCTTCAACCTCTCCACTTCGTTCTCCAACCTCTTCATTTCTTTGTTCAACCTTTTCCTCTCTTGTTCCCAGCTTCTTTTCTCGTTCAGCAATTGAACCTGCGTTTCCTTCGCTTCGTTCTTCATCTGAAGTTTTTCCTTCTTGAAGAGCGCAACGGCAGTCTCTCCGAATTCCCTCGCCTCGTCTCGCTCTTTCGTTAACACGAGTATTTTCTTCTTCATCGTCATCATCGAGGAGGAGGACACCGACGACAACGGCGGAGGCGTCGTCGAGAAAGCAGAAGAAGAACGTTTGTTGTTAATGTTAATGTTGTTGCTCTTCTTCGTCTTCTTTTCATCTAAATCGTCTGAATCGTCGACGCCGCCTCCTCCTAAAGAAGAACGCGAAGAGGTGTTGTTTTTTGGCGGAGGCGTGAACATCATCTTCCCGTGCGTGTTAGTACTCTTCTTCTTCTTCAAATAGTATTTCGTCGTCTCGGTCGTCGCGCAAAGTCATATTTCATCATCATCATCGTTGACGAGAGAAGAGGGGGCAAAAAAAATCGTGTAAAATTGTGTTTTTGACTTTTCTCTTCTTCACTTTTTTAATGTATGAGAACAACACACAAAACGAAAGAGGAGGACGTGAACAAACGAAAAAGGGGATTTGATATTTGATGCGATGAAGACGACGACGGAAACGACGACGACGACGAGTGAGAAAGAAGAAGAAGAAGAAGATGTCGGTGATGGTGATGGTGGTGGTGGTTTTGCTGCTGCTTTGTTGGGCGTGGAAGTAAATACGAAGAAGACAAAGAAGAAGAAGACAAAGAAGAACAGTGAAGACATCATCGAGGACGGCGGAGAAGAAGAGGAAGAAGAAGAAGAAGAAGAAGAGGGAGAAGAAGAAATGAGGGGAGTCGATGGGAGCGCAAAAGAGAAGACGAATAAAGAAGGCGACGACGTAAACGACGACGGGACGACGAAGAGAGAAAATGAGAACGACGAGGGAGGAGTACTTTTGAAACCTTCTTTGATGAAGGAGCGCAATAACGAGAATGATAACAACAACAACAACAACAACAACAACAACAACAACAACAACAAACATCAGTATCATGATCATCATTTATGGCTCGGGCGAAGAATGAAAATAGAACGAGGCACGGGAACCGCCGGCAACTCGTACAAGAGGCCGACGATAGCTTGCATCGTCTTCCACGACCCGAGCGAGTCGCACCCGTTTCACGTGACGTTTGAAGATGGAACAAACGCGTGGGTGAGAATCGAGTGCACGTCGTTACCGACGTTGAACGTGAACGGACAGAACACGGCGAACGCGTCTGCACTTGTAGCGGACGGGGAAATATTTATCCGAAACGAGGATTACAAAGCGAACACGCGGTTGGGGAGTCATGGGAAAGGAAACGGGAAGGAAAGTGGGGAGAAGAGCTTTGAATGGTTGGGGGATAAGTCAACCTTAGGTATCGCTATTAATAACAACGGTGGGGTGAACAAGCACGCGATGAATAATAATAATAATAATAATAATGATAAAAAAGGAGGACAACAGTATAACAATAGCCAGCAACAACAATACCAACGAAGACAACAACAGCTTCGACTCCAGCAACAACAACAACAACAGATGCGAAGGACGAACACGAGTAGCTTGGGACGACAACAGCAACAACGGAAACCGAAACGCGGGATGCAACAATATGGTAATAATAATAACAACAACAATAACAACAGCAACAGACGTGGGAACGGTACCGGCCAACAAGGTGGATATTTCAACGAAGCTGGTATGTATGACAACTCGTACATAGGTTTCGGAGGTATGCGAGTGAACGATAATTGGAACGCGAATAATAATAAAAATAATAAAAACAACAACGCAAACGCCAACAGTTATAACTTCCAGCTTCAACAGTATCAGCAACAAATGCAACACTTGCAAATGCAGCAGCAACAACTTCAAATGCGATACAACAACGTTGCGAACAACAACAACAGCAACGGGAAAAAGAGCAAGAAGAAAGGCGCAAAGAAAGATACGCATAATAATACCATGAACGATCTGTACGGCAGTGGCAACATGATGAATTTGCCGCCATTGCAACTGCCACCGAACGCCACTCAGCAACAACGTTATTCAATGCTTCAACACCAAATGCAACAGCAACAGCACCAAATGCAACAACATATGTTTCAGCAGCAACAGCAAATGCAACGCCAGCAGCAAATGCAAAGGCAGCGTCAGGAGCACCAACAACAACAGCAAAGACAACATCACCGCCAACAAAACGCGCAACAAAAAAATTCGCACCATAAGAACACTGGTGGCGGTGGCGGTGGTACATCGTCACCTCGCGCGAAGAATAACAACACTGGATCATCGCCTGCGAGAGGTTCCAGCCGTATGAATAACGATACGACGGAAATGTTAGCTCCGTCACAACCTACGCGACCTTTAGCCGCGACGTTGTTTGAGCAACACGAAATCGCGAGGTGTACCGTGTGTGGCAAGGTGTGTAAGTCTCACCCTGGTTTTGTCGCGCACGTAAAAAAACACGCGGAAGAACATCCGGCGAAAGTTCGCGCAATGCTCGCCGCATCGAAAAAGTATCGATCCAAACAGCCGCATCGTAGCGCTGAATATCTCGAGAAAATGAACGCTGCGAACAACAATAATAATATCATTAACACTGCAAGCGCAAAAACGACTACAAAAACGACATCGAGGGCAACGCGAGCCGAGCGAAAGCAGTCACCGCATCCACGAGTGAACGAGTTTGGCATGTCTGGATTCGAACCGTACGTATCGGACGAAGAAGTGCCCACGGTCACTACCGGTCGCGCAAGACGCCAAGGTGCCGGACAGAAAATTGAAAGCGATTACGTCTATGCCGGAAACATGGAGAAGATGCGAAGAGCGCGAGAGGGAAGAGGCGCGCGAGGAATGTCGCAAGAACCATCCATGCCGCCGCCACCACCACCACCGTCGCAACTACAACAACAACCACAACAACAACACACGTCGATGCCGCCGTACGACCCGAACATTCGTTCGGATAACAACAAAAAACGAACATTCGTGAACGTGCCTCGAACGTGCGAAAAGTGCGGACGCGTTTGTGCTTCAGCCGTTGGACACGCCAGTCACGTCCGCGCGTGCAAGAAGCCGCGTCGGAGTTGAATCCATGTACTATTATATAGCATACTTTTAAAAACTCAAGACAAAGGAGAGACCCCTAAATTTCAAAGATACATTTTTTAATCAAAAAATACGCGCTTTCATCACACACACAAATATGTCTTCGAAATCCTCCTCCTCCTCCTCTTCCGCGGACTCAATCGCCCGACACTTCATCCAGAAGTATTACACAACACTACACAATGCGCCTAAGAAAGTTCCGTCGATCTTTTATTCGCCTTTTGCGCACAGGGCCACTTCGTACGTTTCGAATGGCAACAACAACAACAAAACCAAAAACGGAGGTAAAGACGCGACAACAACTTCGAAAACAAACCTAACGCTGCCCCCGAAGAACGAAGTTCAAGACTCACGCGCGTCTCTGCAATCACATTTCACTTCCCACGAGAAGTATTACATGGATTTGAACACGACGATTTCGAGTTTAGATGCCTCGGAGGTGACTTTTGTGCAAGACAAGACGCTGCTCGTGTTGGTTAAAGGAGCGTTCAGTAGCAGTAATAATCTAGGAGAGGAAAAGAGCAGAAGGAATTTTTCGCAGACGTTTCTTTTGACGACGGCGAGGGGAGGAGGTCGAGTCGAGCACGGACAATACCACCAACAGCAACAACAACAACAACAACAAGAACAACAACAGTCATACGAGTTTGTGTGTACGAACGAGTTATTACAGCTCAGCCGCGAGCATCAAATCGATAAAGGCGTTGGGACGAGAGATACGGGCGCAGACTTATACGACGGCGCGGTGAAGGTGTTTCCTCCGTCGACGCCAAAACCAGTTACGTCGACGCCTAGGAAACAAGAAGAACGGCAACAGATGGCGCCAACAACACCGATACCTGCTCCGCGCCCAACTGGAGGAAGAGGAAGAGTAGAAGGCGGTAGGCGAACATCGTTTGGAGATACGACGACGAAGCACGAGATGAAATTCATCGAGAAGCAAATCGATGCGCTTTATACGGAGAAAAAGGAACACAGGAAAGTCGACGAGATAGATTCGGAGGTAGGAAGTGGAAAGTCCCCGGGAAGTATCGATTCGAAGAAGACGCCGCCACCGGGGTACGAGAAAACGAAACCACTCGGTGATGTAAACTTGGCCGAGGCAAAGCAACAGCTTCTCGCTGAGTTGAAGCAGAAAAAGAAACCAACGCCGACCGCGCTTATTAAGCAAACGTCGTCTTCTCACGTCGTGTTTGTGAAAAATATTCATTTTCACACTCCTGCTTCGGCCATGAGAAGAGAGTTCTCCAAATTTGGCGACATAATATCGATCGATTTTGGATTCCCGAAAGACGATTTTGGAGAAGAGAGAAAGAAGTTTTGCTTCATTGAATATGCATCTCGCAGTGAGTGCGAAGCAGCTGTCGCGCAATCGAGCAACATCTTTGTCGATAGTCGCCGCTTAATTGTGCAGCACAGGACCGGCAAAGGACAACAATCGAAGTAATGGTATTAAAGAGGAGTGAACATTTTAGGGTGCTCTTATCGAACGTATGAGAGAGAGAGAGAGAGAGGGTGTGTGTGTGCGTGTTTCGCGATTTTAATCAAAAAAACCTTCACCTTTTTTACAACAGTTGATTGCACAGCTATTTACTTTCGCATATTCTGCGTAAAGTTGTTGATGTATTGATTGAAAATACCATCGCCAGTTTTCGATTGAAAACTCTCCCCAGCCCCGAACAAATTTGCTGTTGTTAGAAACATCTCCGGTATCTTCTTTTGTCCATCTGGTACCGTGGATTGAGCCGCGCTCTTCGCGGACAAATCTTCCGCTTGCGCTTGAAGGAGTTTTTCCATGGTTTGCAGGGCGGCGAAGACGTGTCGGTCCTTTCTTCCTAAAGCCGTTATAGCCGATGGGAGTAATCGCGGCACGGTATCCGTGGTGAGCGCACCTATCGCAGCGTCGTCACTCACTCCTTCCTTCACGGGACTCACCACGAGTTGACCTTTCGCATCTGGAGACTTTGGAGTAGTGCCGAACCACTCGTGTTCCTTTCCAGTCGCGATCAGTTTTCTTATCGTATCCTCAGCGCGCATCCATCTGAAAGCTGGCTTTCTGCTGTCCATGAGATGAATCTTTGATAGTAAGCGCAAACTCGATAAGATATTCGCTATGTCATATAATCTTCGGATTTTCTTCTTCAACTCGTTATCGTTGAAGTCTTTCGTCGCTTTTGGACCAGTGCTGCCTTCACTCATCAACATCGCGGCGGCGGCGTCCTCCAGTCCCAAGACGCCATCTTCCGCTTCCATGAACAGCGTAATGAACTTTTGCGTCATCAAACTGAGCGATTTTTCTCTTCTCTCGGACGTTTCCTTCTTTCCAGCGGCGGTAGCTTTAGCTTTGTTCGCAGGAAGAGTAGGATCTTCTTCACCGTTTGCTACGGACTTGACACCATTAATTGCATCTTTACCGCCCGATTGAAACGGAAGCGAGTTTTCAAACACTTGCAACGAGAGCTTCTCCGGTAACTTGATGTCGAAAGATTCAGCGCCAAACTTTTCAATCTTCTCAATGGCGCTAGGGAGCCTGGAAACGCCAAACCACGCGTATTGGTTTTTGCCTTTTTTAACTACGACTTCAACAGCTTCTAAAACGTTTACGATATCGTATATTCTACGTCTTTCGACACCTAATGTCGAGCACACTTCGTCTAACGAAATCAAATTCTCGTACCCAGAGCTGTACAAGCTGAGAAACCTTTCGCACAACAACGAGAGCGACTTCGATTGACGCGTCTTTTTATTGCTATTGCTCGTAGTATTCCCGTCGATATTGTAGTCAACAACCTCCGCTGCAAATTTCTCCGTTGTCGGTGTCGGCGTCGTCATCGGATCTTTCACACCCTTTTGAATGCTTTCATTCAACTCGTCTCTTTTCGTTGGCGCCTCCATTCGCGTCGCGGCAGTTTCAACTTGAGATAATGGCGGTGCTTCTTCCGCGGTAAGAGCACCGCTTTTCTTCTTCGTTGCCTTTGTTGTAGGAGTAGACGCAGGAACATCGCCAGCAGTATTAGTATCTGAGGTCTCGCCAGCACCTCCACCGACAACCTTTCTCGCCCACGCTTTCAACAACGCCTTCTTCTCCTCTTTCGATTCCTCTTCCATCCCTTCACCTCTTTGCAACTTATCGAAAAACTTTTGCGCATGCGATCGAATTTGCACCACTGTTTTCGTTCTCACGCGTTCTTCTAGCTTTTTCCACGCTCGGCCGTACATTTTCAAACCATCCGTGAACAGTGCGTGCTCGGCGTCCGTCCACCGCTCGCGCGGTTGTTTCACCGTTGCCGAAGTCGTTTTCTTCGATGATGCTAACAATAATAACGGCGGCGGTGACGACGACGACGAGAGTGGTGCGTCTTCTGCTCTAGTATGTTCAATATCTACGCAATCAATCGTCATAGGATCTCTCGGTTGCCGTTCGTCTTCTTCTTCTTCTTCTTCTTTTTCTTCTTCTACTATTTGTTCCTCCCGCGTCGTCGTCGTCGTCTGAATCGTCGTCGTCTCGGCGGTTGCGACTGTGGTATTCACACCGAAGCCTTCCCTCAACCCTTTCATCACCACTTCTCCTTCTTCCTTTCTCTTTCTCTTCGCGGCGACTCTTTCCTCCTCCGCCCCGCGAACGAATTGATCATCGTCTCCCTGTTCTGCATCTCTCAGCGTCGTCGTCCCATCAACATCGCGCTTCTTCTTCTTCTTCTTTAACTTCTTCTCCTGCGTGGTGGTGTTCTTTTCGTCTTCTCCTTCGTGATTTTTAAAATTTTCCCGGGAAACTTCTTCTGCTCCTGCTGCGTTTTTGATATCATCATCATCATCACGCGTTGTCGTCGTCGCCTTCCTCTCCAACAGCATCATCGTCGTAATAATAAGTATTTTGATATCGTCAAAATCCTCTCTTATATAATAAAACCGTCGTGCTCTTCTGGCTTTTTGCGTCGTGTACACGTTTCTTCAAATAATGTGTTGATGTGTGTTTTTGTGTCGTTTTTTTGTGTGCATTTTTTTGTGTGCTTTTTTGGGTGCACCAGGGAATTTTTTGGCGGCCTTTTACTCGTAAACGCATTCAAAACATCATTCTCTCTAGAGGAAAAAAGTGACAACACAAATCACACTCTCACTCTCTCTCTCTCTCTCTGTTCTCTCTCTCTGTTCTCTCTGAAGTAATAAAAGCAAGAAAAATGAACAACGGATTACGCGTGGCTGGAGGCGTGGCCAAAAAAAATGGTGGCTCCAAGGCAGCGAAAGACATGTCAACGAGAGCGGCGTATCAAGGCATTCAGTTCTTGAAGTCCTACGGCCAACACATTCTAAAAAACCCGGCGATTGTGGATTCGATAATTCAGAAATCAGGAGCGAAAAGCACCGACGTCGCGTTAGAGATTGGACCAGGGACCGGGAACTTGACCATGAAATTACTAGAGACGTGTAAGAAAGTCGTCGCGATCGAGTACGACGCGAGAATGGTCTTGGAGTTGCAACGGAGAGTGCAAGGGTCGCCGTACCAGTCGAAATTGGAAATCATACAAGGGGATTTCATGAAGGTTGAGTTACCGTATTTCGACGTGTGCGTGGCAAACGTGCCGTATCAGATTTCTTCGCCGCTGACGTTTAAGTTGCTCTCGCATCGACCACAGTTTCGAAGCGCGACGCTGATGTTTCAGAGAGAGTTTGCCATGCGAATGGTCGCGAAGGCTGGCGACGCGCAGTATTGTCGCTTGGCGGTGAACACGCAGCTGTTGGCGAAGACGCAACACATTTTAAAAGTAGGGAAGAACAATTTCCGACCGCCGCCGAAAGTCGATTCGTCCGTGGTGAGAATCGAGCCGAGGAAACCTCCAGTGCAGGTGAACTTTCGAGAGTGGGATGGTTTAATTCGCTTGTGCTTTGGGAGGAAAAATAAGACGTTAGGGGGGATTTTTCGAACGAAAACGGTGTTGGAGTTGTTAACGAAGAACTATTTGACGTTTAAAGCAGTAAAGGTGAATTTATTAGATGATGACGCCATGGAATTAGCCGAGGAAGAGGCGAATAACAAGGAGAAACGACAGGAAGTCAAGGATCACGTGAAAGAGTTAATCGAAAAGGTATTAAACACGAACGGATACGTGGAGATGCGCTCGAGTAAAATGACGCAGGATGATTTCTTACAACTGTTGGCAGTGTTCAACGAACACGGCATACACTTTGTCGGTTAAGAGTGCGCGATAATGACAGCTTTTGTTCACGCATGCGTTAGGTGCCCGCGCGTTTAGTTTATATAGATACACATTTTAAATATAATAATATAGCAATTATACCTCCGGGTACCGGTACGTTCGAAATATAATAGTGTAGTTAGTTAAAAACAATTCGCATAGTAATTTAATCGATCAATTTAATCCAACCTTTGCAATAAATATTCAACTTGCACGTCTTTTGTCATCGGCATGATCCACTTAAAGTACAAATCCGCGATGATTTCCGGCGCGACTTTATACTTTTGGTTTTCTGGATTCGTCAAAACTTTGCTCGCATCTGGAACTTCCTCGTTGATGTCTTGCCCGTAAAACGCCGCCTTGTTCGTGACTCTCGCAACCACTCTGTCTTCCACCGCTTGATTCGTCAACAACTGCATCAATCCGTTCCCGTCTTGTTTGCGAATCAAATCAGAATATTCATCCGGTTGCGCTCTAAACTTTGCCTCCGCGACAAATTTTCCGTAATGAATCCGTCTCGATATTAATTGCAAACAGTTCACGTCGCACAAGCCGGCGGACCCGTAGTTGTTATCATCGCCGCTCTCGCACATTCCCGGAACAATATTCTCCACGTACATCTCTTTAATTCTATCGTTGATATTAATTTTCAACGCGCATTCGTGCAAAACCTCCCCAAAGTTCATCGGTGGTATAACCAACGGCGGTAAACTTTCCGGGTAAAACGCGTGTTCGTCCGGCGAAGTGTACCTTCGAATTTTCCCATCCATCTGTTCTCGTTCCCTCAACATAAACTCAATCATCGAGCTTCTCACGCCAGTTTTCGCGTCGTAACACGGCACATCGATAGAGTTCGTCTTATAAATCTTATCGTTCACTTTATACTGCGAGCGTTCGATTAACGCGAAGATTATTGAGTCTTCTTGACGAATGAGCGACTGACGAACGTTATCGAGTTTCAATCGGTCGGACAAGTCCGCAAAGTTCGGGTCATCGATCGAACTCATCGCCGCGCATACTTTTAATTTCGACGACGACGATGATGATCTTCTTCTACCGCTGCTGCTGCTGCTAGTGTTGTTGTTGTTGTTGTTCATGTTGTTGTTGTTCTTGTTCTTGTTGAGATAAACCGAGGGCGGCGAGAATCCACGACGGGAAGAAGGGAAAGAGGACGAAGAAGAAGAAGACGTCAACGACGAAGACGACGACGCTCTGCGACGACGATGCGTGGACGTGACGCTGCTTCCGCTGCTCAAACAAGAACAAAGCGCAGAAGAGGACGACATGATGATGAGAGAGAAGGAACTAAAAGTGAAGATGCTTGTTGTTCGTTTTATTAGGTGTTTTTTTCCAAAACACAAACTGACTGACTTCCTTATTAGCACTCTTTCCTTGTCATAGTATCGCACGCGCCTGCGCGCCTTCGCGCCTTCGCGACGCTTTTAATAAAAATGTATATTTATAAAGTTATTTGTACAAGGTCTCGTGTAAATGATATTAAAAATGATATATAAGATACGCAGTTGTTGTTGTTGCTAGTAGTTCTGTAACACACTATTATGATTTTATATTCGAGACGAAAGAGCGCTTCCTCCTCTCTCTCTCGTCCTTCTTTCGTTTATTTTATTATTCCCAACGCCGACCGCCTCGAGTTCGTCGAGGTGTCTTCGAAGGCCCTCCTCCATACGAAGTCGTATTCTCTTCTGCGGCAGAGCGACCTCTCTTTTGTCCCGTTTGTTGTCCACCGTACGATCCTAATCTACCACTACTTTGTCTTCGCGCCGCAGTCGACGGCGGCGGTAGATTTCTGCTGCTCAGTCTTCGTTGCTGACTGGTAGAGGGCGGTTCCTTGCTCAATTGCGAGTTACCAAACGATGGCCACATGGAAGTGACGTTTCGTTTTGCCCGTTTACCGTGGCCTAATTCTACAGCATTTACCGTGGATGCGAATCGCAGAGACGCCACGGTTTCTTCCGCGGATTCCTCCTCCGGAGCTACGTTTACAAACATGAGCGTCTTACCGTCGCCTCCCAAACATGGTGCTAAAAGATACGTCAACTTCGAATTTCTATACGGCACGTGCTTATCACCTCTCGCGATGGACGCAAAGACGTCCCCTAAACAAGAGAGTGACTTATTTATCGCGCACGCTTCTGACATTCGCGTGCCTTGGGCGCCCGAACGCTTCGTGCGCTCTGACCCGGCCAAGTCGACGAGATTCAAACATCCAGAAAGTTGCGTTCCTGTAGCAATGTGAACGCCAGTAATGTATACTAAGAACAACGTGTGCGATCGCGAAGAGTGCGTGTTCATCTCTGTCGCTTCAACGGCGCGCGCAGCAGTTGCCTTTCGGACGAGAGCTGCCGCGGCTGAAACGGAATCGATGTATTCTCTCACGACGCCCGCGACGGTTGGACATCCACCTTCCGGAGCAGTGACGATGTTATGTCGCTCGGAGTGCTTTGCGTTCGGCCCAGCTAATAAATCTCGAATTTGGTCGTTGTAGATTTCTACGTATGATGCTTCGATTTCGTACTCGTATCCTTTCTCGAGCAACTTTTCCTTGCGCTCGAGAATGGCACTCACCGCTCGTGGAATTATACCACGATCTTCGCCGTCTCCGGAACCTAACATAGTGTGCGTTTTCCCACTTCCGGTTTGGCCGTAAGAGAACAAGCACACTTTGTAACCATCCATCGCCGACGTAATCATAGACTCGACTTCCTCGAAAACTTCCGTTTGCGAGGCGGCGGCGTCAAACACGCGATCGAAATTAAATACTCTCGGTTCAAGTTCTGGAACCGTAACGGCGATTGAATCTTTGTCCAAAGCATCGACCGAGCAGTAATCTTCTTCACCAACGAACGGGGGACGCATGCGCGCGAATACCCGGACGTTTCCACGTAATTCTTGAATCTGGTTGTGCATCGCGCGTCGAATTTCTTCAGCCTCGAGTAACTGTTGCTCCATCTCTTGCAACCTGTCTGCGTTTCTCATGGCTTCTTCTTCAATCTTCTGCGCGCGTTTCAACGTCGCGTTTGCTTCCGCTTTCGCTCTTTCGGCTTGGTTCGTGAGATCCAACAACGTTTGGCTCTTTTGATCTGACTGAGATGTTCTCGACTTCAAGGACTCCACCGTCGCCTTGGATTCCTCGAGCTGTCTTGCGACTTCCTTCTCCTTTCTCAATGCGGCGTTCTTTTCCTCTTGGACTCGCAACAACTCTTCGCGCAAATTCAGCTCTGCTTGTGAGTTCACAGATGGATCAATCGCGTTCTTTGAGTGAAGGCGTTCGCGCTCTTCATCCACCGCGCGCTTAATCTTCATCTCGTATTCAACCGTCAACTTGGTAATCGCATCAGCTTTCTCACGAATAAACATCTCTTCCTTAGAGTGCATGGCAGACTGAACGGATTGTGCGATCGTATTTTCGAGTAAATTTGCTTTGGCTTCGTACTTTTTCCAGTTGGCCTTTGCAGTTTCCAACTCCTCGGAAGTCGCGGCGGGAACCGCACTCGCCATGCTCCCGGCGGCGGCGGCGGCCGCTTCCAGAGCAACAATCTTGAGGCGCTCGTTTTCGAGTGCTTCTTTCAACTCGTTGATTTGCGCTGAGTTTTGAGCAACCGCACCCGCTTGGATCTTTGCCTTTTCAGACGCTAACTGGGCTTGAGACTTTGCGGACATTTCAGCCAACGTCGCCTCGATAATCGCTTGCTTCTCATCCTCCATCTCTGCGCGCAAGTTCTCGACCGCTTCGCTGACAGCTGTCTCTCTCGCTTCCCCGGCTTTTCTCTCCAATTCGGCGGCGAGCTTTTCCATTTCGGCACGGTGCGTACGCAAAGTTTGTTGTTTCGATCTCTCCATGAAAGTCTGCGCCTCCGCTCGAAGTTGCGCTTCCAAGGCGTCGCGCTCTGCTTCAGCCTCACTGAGTAACTGCTGCCTCAAATTTTCCAAAGCGATCGAAGACTCCTTCGTTAACACGGCTCGTTGCGACTCTAACTCAGCCTCGAATGCTTCCATCTTAGATTCGAGCTGCTTGTCGAAGCGTGCCTTTGCCTCTCTCTCCGCGGCGAGCATCGCGTCTTTGCTTCGCCCTTTCGAACTCTCCAGAGCCTCTCGCACTCTTTTCCCAGCTTCGGCGTCGAATTCGGCGCGTAACTTCGCAATGTCTTCTTTGTGTTTCAATTCAGTTTCTTGAAGAGTGACCATTTTGTCTTCGGCGGATAACTCTCTAAGCGTCGCGGCTTGTTCCTCCAACCTGAAGTCTAACACCTGCGCCGCCTTCAACTCCAATTGAGACCTCAAATTCTCCTTCGCGGATTCCATCTCCTTCGCAAAATTCGCCTGTGCCACTTCCATCGAAGCTTTGTGTTCTCGTTGCAACTCTCGCTCTTTTTCCACCAGCGCTTCCTTCTTTTCGCGAGCATATTTCTCGCTCAGCTTGTCCGCGTGTTCCGACAACATCGAGGCAATATCCTTCACCGAGGATCTCTCCGATTGATCCATCGACAAAGCGTCGCGAGCTCTGTTGACTTCGTTCTGGAGCTGCTCGTTGTTCTTCTCGGCGTGTGCGAGCGCCGTTTTTGTCGCTGCAATTTCCAACTCAGCCTCGTGCGTGGCTTGCTTCAACGCCGCCTGGTGCTCGGCGGTCAATTGCGCTCTCGTCGCTTCAGCCTCTTTGAGCATAGATTTGCAAATAAGATCGTGCTTCTCCTTTTGCTCGGCTAAGCGTTGATTCAAATCTTCAAATCGCTGATTAAAACCATCCTTGGATTCACCAATCTGCTCCTTGAGCTTCTCCTCCATTTGCAACTGCCACGCCGCCTTCTCGTTTTCCAACGTCTCCCTCGCTTCTGCCGTAAGCTGTTGTTCCAAATTTTCCACGGCCAGCTCTTTCTCTTTCGCCGCTTCAGCCATGATCTTGTCAATCTCGCTTTGTAAACTCTGCTCCAACGCTTCCTTCTCCGCCAACAAAGCATTCTTCTCTTTCTCCATCATATCAGTCGTCGAGTTCATATCGTTCACCATCATTTGCAATTTCTCCCTCGACGCGTCCATCTCCCGCTTTTCTTGCGCCCACGAGTCTCGTTCTGCCGCGTATTTTTCGTTCAAACTTTCGTATCTACCTTTCAAGTTTGCATGCTCTTCTTTCAACTCGAACAGATTGTGCTTCGCTTCTTGCGTCTCCGCTCTCGCTTGACTCGCTTCATCCAAAGCCTTCTTCACATTCTGCGAAGCTTCGGCGACGCCTAAATCCTCCATAGACTTCAACTGCTCGTACTTGTGCGTCTCTTCTTGCAACTTCTGCTCTGCTCTCATGGCTTCATCGACTTTCGATTCCGCGATGGCAATCTTTTTGTTCAAGGCTGCCATCACCGCGCTGTGCTCTTCTTCGCGAATTCGCGCGCGCTCTTGTTCCAAGTCTTCCGTAGCTTTCGACAGCTTCTCTTCCGCCTCTTGCACTTTGAGCAGATGCTCTTGCGACTCTCTCTGCATTTTCGTCAACTTTTCTCGCTCGGCGTGGATTTCAGCCAACTCTTGTTGCGTGTGTGGGATCGAGCCGGTGTTGTTCTCCGCGTTGCGCGCGGCTCTGAGCAAGTCTCGCTCGATCCTTCCAGCGCCAACGACGAATTGTTCTCTCAACTTTACCAAAGCCTTCAAAGTTTTCTTCTGCGATTGAACGTGCCCTAACAACTCTTTCATGTACTCCGGGGAACCTTTGTCAGACGTCGGTCTCCACGTGAGTAACTTCTCGATGAGCGCCGAGTAATTCTCGCCGTTGCCATCCTCCGGTTCGTACAACGACTTGCTCAAAGCTGCAATCTTCGATCGCTCTTTTGCCGCGGTGTTGAACACGAAAGTCCCGGTGTTATCGCCGTTGTTATAGTTTTGATCGTTCAACGCTCGCAAATTCGGTTTGACCGCAGATGAGACTCGCGATGCGGTTTTACTGCCCTGTTTGTCAGTTTTCGCTCGAAACGCAGACATTCTGTCGAATTTTAAATTTTTGTAGGGGAATGGTGTTGGTTAGTTTTGTCAAATTGGGTGCAAGGAGGCACGACGTGTTGATGATGATGACGACGATACCATCCCCCCAGCTAATGCGCACAGACACCAAACGCGCAAAAAACAAAGAAAGATCCGAACGCATATCGTCTTCTGTGTTCAATCGCACACAGACGACGACGATTAACATTTGCGCAAAAAGGAGGAAAAAAACGTCCGTTGGAAAGAGGGGTACAAACAAAAAAACTATCAAACTGGATTGAATTTCACGTACCTCGATTGTATCTTGTCCATCGTCTGCGCCGAACTCGGCGGCTTATTACCAGTCGCGGTGTTATTTGCATTCGCGTCCATCTCTTGCATCACTCGCGCCTTCGAGCGGGTGCGTGCGGCGGCAGAGCCACCACCACCTTCGTCGCTCATCTTCTTTTTTGACGACAACTCTCCCCCTTTTTGGGCTTTTTCTCTTTCTTTCTTTCAAAATTGAGGAGGAGACAATCTCTCTCTTCTCTTTTAAAACTCTGTGGTCGTGGCAACAAACAACAACCTTTATTCGTAGTAGTATAGTTCTTTCTCTTCGATGATGGTATTTTTAAACTCTTTCAGAGAGATGTGATAGTAGCGCGCGCGCGATGTGTGTGCGTGAGACAACTTTTGAGGACGAATCGTACAAAAAGACGACACACAAACAACAAAACGTCTGTCTCCAAGAAAAAAATCAAGAGCGTCATTTTCATACCCTAAATAGTACATTCGTGGTTTTGGTCTCTCATCACTCTCTTTCTGTTGTCATACCTAATTTTAAGAGAAAGAGAAAGAGAAGCGCGTTCAACCCGAAAGAAGAGAGCACCACGCATTAACACGCATCATTAACACAAAAGGACGCGTCGACCGCGATTCTTTATATATGTGTAATAATTGTACCTGATAATAATAATAATACTATCAATACTATCGATACTACAACGAAGATGATGATTATGATGATGTTGAGAGTTTGAGAGACCCGAGAGAGAGAGAGAGAGAAAGAGAGAACAAACAAACAAAAAATGTTTCGTC
>Ga0181555_1001897_pt1 | contig 17953 bp, 27 predicted proteins | sample 011ome_15_FD_145601 | JGI IMG/M metagenome (GOLD analysis project Ga0181555, IMG submission 145601) | Coastal salt marsh microbial communities from the Groves Creek Marsh, Skidaway Island, Georgia - 011504AT metaG (spades assembly) | ecosystem: Environmental > Aquatic > Marine > Intertidal zone...
ATTTGGCGGTGAGCTTCACCGCAACAGCCTTTGGAGATGAGAGTACAGGTTCGTTCGAACTTCAGCTCGTCGATGAATTAGGAATCAAACATCAAATGTTTACATTTGTATAAGTTTTGAAGAGCGGAAAATAAGTCGGACTTTACCTTGTTACAGGAATTTTTTAATGAAAATCGGTATGCCGATCAAATATATTTTCATTCATACGATTTGCGAAACTTGCACGTAAAAAATGTAGTTTTTCAAGGATGTGATTTTACAAAAGCAAAATTGCAAGATGCTGTTTTTGAGGACTGTATCTTTGAGCAATGTATCTTCACAGATGCACAACTCGAAAATGCCGAATTTTTACTTTGCCAATTTGAACACATTAATTTTAATTGGATTGACCTGAATAACGTAATTACAAACGGATGTAGATATTGGTTTGTCACAACTGATTATGCACTAAATAACAAAACCGTTAACTTAGAAAATGATTAACAGTAAAGAAGCTAGGCAAACGTTATCTGATTATTACGACTTGTTTTACAAGGTTCAAAGTTCTATCATGACCTTGGTGGACGGAATTACTACAGGTGACTTGCCACATAAAAAACTAACTTTAAATAAACCTATCATTTTTAATGATACGGAAATAACGGCTGTTAGTAGTGGTGGGTTTTATTATCTGAATGAAAGCCTTGTTCCAAACGGAGAACTTATGTTTTTGGATCCTTTTGTTTTAATAGAGCTATTCCAAGAAGTTGAGCAAATGAGTAATAAAACTTTTTAAAAAAATGTTTGGTTATATCATTTAAACATCGTATCTTCGCATCATTATTCATTTATATTTTTTCACTTTTAAACATTATTGTTTTATGCAAAATTTTGTTGTTAACATGGAATTAAATTGGGGTGATCGCTCTTTACCAGTAAACAGGGTAATTTCTGCAAAGAATGAAAAACAAGCGATTGAATTCGCAGCGCAACGACTAATGTCAGAAGTTAACGCAGCAGAACAAGATGTAAAAGTTGTTTCATGTACAAAAAAATAAACTAGCTTTGTCGGGACGGTTTTAAAATCGTTCCGACATTTTTTTTATCTTTAAATAAATTTAAAACTATGTCAGCTTTACTTACTTTCTTTTTTGCATTCAAGTATGCGCTTATTGGCTTGCTAATTTTAGTTGTGACGGGGTTATTCTTTTTTAAGATGGTATGCCTATCAAATTATTCTGATCACGCAGACAAGGCACTAGACAAGCTAGCGGAGCATATTGAAAAAAAACATTTTAAAAAGAGTCGGATATAAAAAGCCAGATCCCCAATTAACTTTTTTTGTTCTTTTTTAAATTTATTTTTGGTAATGTCAACTATTGTTTGTACCTTTGTAAAGCCAAACGGTTGATACAGGATCCCTTGAGTGAGATAGGCAAGGTAGGAATAATCCGACCCTACCCCATTTTTAAATTGTTAATAAAAGTTAAACGATATGTTAATGGCAAAATAGTCTGAAATAATAGTTGTAAATTTGCACTCTAGTTCAAAGGAACCAGTTAAAGATCTTTTTATATATCTAGTTTACCATATATGTTAACAAGTTGTTAATGAAGGTACTAATTGTAAAAATGTCAATTGAAACGTGTACTTTTACACTATTATTTCACCTTTTAACGTTATTGTTATGAAATTCGTTTTTAAGTCAGACAATGTTTTAGTTTTGTTCACTCACTCTGTTAGTGGTAACAAAAAAATCGTTAACAGTAATCATCCTATCGTTCAAACGTATGCTTTTGGTAAAGAGCAATACGAATATGTAAAAAATAACCCCGCTGCATCTGCATTCGGCTTGCTAGATTTAGACTCTAGCAATTGTTTAGATTGCCCACTATCAAAAAGTAACGGGTACAAAATTGGTAAGTGTTACACCCATAAATTTTTTCAGGTAAACTCATTTCGCAATATTTTAAAAAGTGTTGTAAAACAATACAGCGATTGGGACCAAATTCCTACTTTACCTAGCGAGCCACCAAAAAAATTGATAGGTGCTTGTATGGATAATTACGTACGGTTTGGAACGTACGGAGAAACTATCTTCATCCCTTTAAATTGGTATGCTGCATTGACATCTGTAGCAAAGGTTTGGACAGGTTACACCCACCAATGGCATAAGTGTGACAATGGATATTCAAAATATCTTATGGCATCTACTAACAATATGTTTGAGGATGCGGTTGCCAAGGGCCAAAATTGGCGTACATTTGCTATTGTTAGCAATGGAGAAACTAGTACTAATATTGTTTGTCCTGCTGATAGGAAAAATGTTACTTGTCAAAAATGCGCTCTCTGTAGTGGTACCGAAGGTAAGGGAAATAAGTCAATTAGTATAGTTTATCACTAGTGGGTTGGACGGCGAAATGTAGGTTGGACAAATTTATATTTCGCCGTCCACCTCCCAAAACATTATTCACTATAAAAAAATAAAGAATATGAAAATCATTCAAAATTACAGCCCGTATAATTTCCAAAGTAAAACAATACAACAAGCCATTGAAGCAACGTTAAAATATAACGGTTGTTGCATCTTCGATGAAACGGGTTTAGGTAAAACAATAACAGGATCACATATAGCCGTAAACGTGACACCTGAAAACGGATCCATCTTAATTATATCTCCAAAGGCGAACCAAAAAGCATGGGCGAACATTCTACCATCTGCAAATATTTGCACAAAGCAAAAAATAACCCTTGGACAGTTCGATACAATTATTGTAGATGAAGCGCATCATTTTAACAATTTAGGTAATAAGTCCTACCAAAGTTTGGTACAAAATATCTACTTTTCAGGTAAGCTACCAAAAGTTATAATGTTGACCGCAACACCCCTAAACAATAATTTAAGGGAATTCGGTAATATGTTACGGTTGATCCCTTTCAAATTAGATTCTTTGCCCTTTTACACCCTTGGTCTTACTATACCAAGCGCCATTAATAAAGAGAAAGAGTTGAACGAATTTGAACGCTTTAATGTAGACAATAATGGCATGGGTAAAAGTTTAAAAGCCATTAATGATCATGCTAATTTAAAACAAGTTTTTAAAGCACACATGGAAGTGTTGGGGGCTGCATTAAAACCATTCTGCTTTAGAAGTACCCGCTTGGACATAACAGAAAATTATAAAGAAGACATTGAACTTATGGGACACTTTCCAAAGGTCCACAAAGTAAATGTTGAAGTCGTTTCAATGTTTGAGAAAACAGGTGAAACCATAAAGCTATTGGACAAAATTAGCTTCGCTATTTATAATATTCTTAATTATAGTGCTGATACTAACAATGTCAACAAAAATACTTTTAATGGGATTATGAAAACGTTATTAATGAAACGTTTGGACAGTAGTGTATCTGCTTTTAAGAGTACGTTGGACGGCGTAATAAACAGCCATAAAAATATTATTGATAGTGGGGTTGTGTTGGACGGCGAAAATAAAGAAATCATTGTAAACCCCGACTTTTGGTCAGATTGCAAAAATGATCTGGAATACCTTGAAACCATAAAAGCATATTGGTTAAATTCCAATGATAACCAAAAATTGAATCAGCTGCTTGATCAACTGAATTCAATTAAAAATAAAACTGTAATTTTTACAGAATACGTGGAAACCCAAAAAGTTATCTTTGATTTCCTTAAAGATAAATTTAAAGTACTTGAATACAATGGCAGTACGGATGATAAAGTTTTGGACATTATTGCAAATGAGTTTGATAGGAACTTGGACAAAAATACAAACAACTATCAAATTCTAATCGCAACCGACGCTCTGGCAGAAGGTGTTAACTTGCACTTGGCCGAATCTCTAATCCATTACGACCTACGGTGGAACCCCTCACGTCTTATTCAACGTGAAGGACGTATAAACAGGTTGGTCAAAAATGGAGTGAAGGCAAACGACATAACCGTTTATTCTTTTGGGGTCGATAACTTGATCGAAAGTATTGTTAAACTTGAACGGAAACTTGTTACAAAAACATTTATGTCCGATCTCATTTTGAACTCTCCTTATGAGATTAAAACAACTAAACAAGACGTTCCACAGGGTTATACAATCAAAGTAGGTAATAACTTTTACGGTGCCTATGGATCAGGAACCTCTAAGGCTCTTTTATTAACAGATAGAAGTAGCTATGGTGTAAAAACATCGGACGGTTTTTTATTTTGGTCTGGTTCAAATTTTGTACAAAATGATTTTCAAATAGCCGTTTCAGGTGAAAATAAAAAGAGTATTTTTACTTTCCCTAGGACAGCTAAAGTAAAAGATTTTAACTATGAACGAATCAGTAATTTTGATGCCTACTTTGGTTTGGACAGTAAAGAACAACTCCAAGTTGTAAATGCAATCTTGACCAATCCCTTATACTACTCTCTCTTAATTCACAATACTACAGACAAAGTTAAGAAAGACAAGTTAAGAGAAACGCTTTTAAGTTGGGGTGAAAAACCAGCTCTCTGCTTGTCTTTTGGACAGTTGTATGGAGAGAGTTTTTCAGATACGTTTACAGTGAAATTTTAAATTAGCTGTTTTTGTAAGATATTGGTTTTTAATTGATTACAAAGGTTTTTTTAAACTTTTGGTTTTTCGACAATGTTATATAAATATATATCAAAAGTTTATGATTATTTTTATATTATAGCTTTGATAACTCAATTAAAAACCATATCTTTGCATCACTAATTTAAGAAACTTTTATTAGACATTCATTCAATAAATTTTAGACTATGACAACTCAAGAAGTAAATTTAAAGCCTGATCAAATCAGTAACATCAACTTTACAAAAGCTGAAACTTTCCGCAACACTTTTGACCCTAAATTAATTGGTTTAACAACTGAAAATCTAATCTCATTAGATGATGATGACAGAGCGATTGGTATTTGTGTTGAAATGTTGTCTTATGTTTTTCCGATTTTATCTGAAAAACAAGTTAGGACATTTTTGCTGGGGGATCCAGACCATTATAATCTTGGAGGTATTGGTTCAACCTATTCTTATGCTGCTGTTAAAACGGTTTACGATAATTGTGTGCGATTTTTGTTGACTGGGTTTTGGGTTATGGGTTTTGATAAATTTGAAATGCGCTCATCCCCAGATTTTAATTTAGTTTTTGGTGAATCTTCAAATAGGACCACAGCTGTACATAGGGAGGGATTAATTTTCGCTTGTATGAATGAAAATTGGCATTACACTTTTTGTGCTATTAAAGAAGACATTTTGTTTGCATTCTTAAGTTTTGTGGTGTCGGAAGAATTCAATGAATATTTTTTCAGAGATTTTAGTTTTTCTTTTGATGATTGTGAATTTATTGGTAGTGGTTTTTCTGCTGTTAATGTAGACTTGTTATTGGAGAAATATTTTGATAGTATCGTTTGATAGGGGGTTGGACGGCGAAATATAGGTTGGACAAATTTATTTTTCGCCGTCCACAAAATTTATTTCTCACTCTCAAATATTAGCTTTACCTTTGCAAAAGATTTCTAACAACATGGAAAAAATACCTTTCTTTAGACACCCCCACTTTTACACTGAAGCCGTTTATAACAATTCAGAAGTTTGGATTTACGGTGACATGGAAGAAAATATTGAAAACCGAACACCTATGGTTATAGCTGACTTCTTTGATATCACTGGTATACCAAAGGTTAAATTTGAATTCTCTGAAGATATTTCTAATGCTTCAAATTATGAGAAAGACACACCTTTTATCTTTGCAGGATTCGTAGAAGACAATGTTCAAATCGAAGATGACTATGAAGATTATCAAGAACACCAAGTAGGATTGTTCCCAATCATTGACAGGGATTCAAAAATTAAATTTGTATTTTGCAATTATAAAATCAAACCTGTACAAAAACTAATCGGATCACATCTTCAAGAAAAAATTTCAGAATTTTTTGAATTTAATGCTCCAGAAGTTTAATAATTCAAAATAATTACTTACCTTTGCATAAGATTTGGATCTGTAGTTCAATGGATAGAACGTCTGCCTTCTAAGCGGAAAATATAGGTTCGATCCCTATCAGATCTACTAATAATTTTTTTAACGCATTAAAACAAAATTTAAGATGTTCACAGCAATTAAACAAACACTATCAACTGCAACTGTTAACTCAACATCTGTTTCATCCAAGAATTCTTTTTTGGACACAGCCTTGAAACAAACCTCTCAAACACGTTCAGAGAACGGATCGTTGAAGTATTCAACTACTAACAATCCCTTCGTTGACCAGTTTGGTGCCTTGTCCGCTTATCGCAACCTTCGCACATATTCAGTTATTGCTTCTGATATGTCTGAACTGTATGCGATTGACAAAGAAAAGGCTGTTAAGTTCGCTTTCTATATTCGAACTATTACCCGTACAGTTAACTACCCTGATGGTACAAAAACCCAGACAGTTCAACGCGGCGCTGGATTGAAACATGAAGCTATCATGCGCTTTATCTGGTTGGCCATCAATCAACCAAACACCTTCTGGAATAATGTTCAATATATTCCAATGTTGGGTTCATGGAATGACATCTTTAAGATGTTGCAATATGATTTGGTTTACAATGGTATTGATGGCCGTGTTTTGGACTGGAAAAAGTTTGGTCAATTAATCTTGGCCGCTTTGGAGAATCCTAAGACGTTGGACTTGGTTAAGAAGTATTTGCCACAAATCCGTTCAGCTAATTCTTGCAAAACTGTTCAAGCGCAAGCAGACAACTATATTGCAAAGTTTATTGCAGGACTTTTGTTCGGTAAAGAAAATGACCGTTTCAAGTTGTACAGAAAGTTGAAGACTTCTGGAAATGCACACGAGTGGCAAAAATTGATTTCTAAAGGTAAAGCCCTTGAGATTAATTTCAACACCGTACACGGACGTGCTCTTGCTTTACTTGTCTCTGGTAACTTCATTAAGAAAAACAATCTTATTGAAAATTACAAGGAGTGGTTGGACAAACAGGACACTGTTAAATACACAGGCTATCCACATGAATTGTTCAAGGGGATTGATTCTATATCTGACTTGTACAAAACATACACAATGGACAAGCAGTTTAAATCTTTGGTTGAAACTGCAAAGAAAGATGCTTTGGACACAACATCTTTGATTGTTGTACGGGACACAAGTGGATCTATGGGTTCATTTGCTAATAACAGCACTTACTCTTGTCACCACATAGCTAAGTCCCTAGCACTCTTCTTCAGTGAGATGCTACCAAGCGGTGCATTTGCAAATAGCTGGATTGAGTTCAATAGCAATGCTAAGTTGCATACTTGGAAAGGGTCTACCCCATCTGAAAAGTTTTTGAACGATAATACTCATTTTGTCGGTAGTACAAATTTTATGTCAGTGATTGAGTTGTTTTGTTCTGTAAAGAACAGTGGAGTAGCAGAGACAGAATTCCCTTCTGGAATCCTTTGTATTTCAGATTGTGAATTTAATAAAACAGCCTTGGACGAAACTAACGTTGAAGCTGCACGTAGAACTTTGTTAGAAGCTGGTTTCAGTAAGGAGTACGTTGAAAACTTTAAGATTGTTCTTTGGAACTTGCAAACCAAATATACTGACTCAAAGTATGAGACGTTCAACACTGCAACCAATACATTCTATTTTGGTGGTTACGATCCCTCTACAATAGCATTCTTGACTGGTGTTAAAAATGCTGAAGGTAAAGTTGCGAAAGAACCTAAAACAGATGTTGAATTGTTCGAAGCAGCTATGGATCAGGAGATTTTGAATTTGATTTCATAATCAAAAGATAATAAGAGCAAATACAGCAAACCTAGTTATATAACATCAGATTTGTAAACTGACCAAAACTTGCTCTGTTTTTTACAACTTTTGAAGCTATGAGAAAACTGTTGAAGAGTGTAGGGGTTATTCAAACAAAGGAAATTAATGATACTTTTAAACGTAAAAAAACGTTGCAAAGACTTAATCCCTTCAACCCCTTAACTTATATCTTTATTCTCATAGCTTTAATCGTTGGTATAGTTATGTTTGGTATAATCGGAATAAAAAACGAAATAAACTTGGACGATTTGAAATTCAAATGGAAATAAACTAGTCACAATAACTAACTGTTTATGACAAAAAAAGAAAAGCTAAAAGTTTGTGAAGCAGTAGAATCAGAAGGCTTTGATTATATTTTTGTTCACGGTTCAAATTTTGAGAACATAAAAGATCAACATTTTCAATCTTTAGTTAGAGATTATATTGCAGCGCAAGGGGCTCTTTCAGAGTATATTGGATACGAAGAATATTTAGAAAATCAATAATTTTATATACCGCACCTGTAATGAGCAGATCTCTGTGCCTCATTAGCCAGAGAATAGTGGGTCGCTCCCATTGTGCGGCACAAACGGGTCAGGTGGCGGAATTGGTAGACGCTATGAAACTATGGATATGGGGATTGTGCACTCGGTAATCCTACGCACAAGGGTTAGGTGGTTTAAAAAATAAAATCAACAGCGGAAAGTTCATAGAAATCCACCATACAGGTATCAAATCCTGTCCTGACCACAATTCAAGAAGTAATGTAATAAGACTAGTATTGTATTAGCACTTGGCATTAATGAGAATAGCCGTGTTTGGCCAAGCACGCCAGTTTTGTGAGTTATCTGAAACTAAAACTCTCTTTTTTTAACTTTAATTCTACATTATGAAACCATACATGAATCTACAAGGAAAAGGGAAATGGGCTTATGATTGGGGAGATAAAGTAAAAAAGAAATTAAAGAGAATATTTTCTAAATCAGCGAGACAATTATCTAAATTACAAACAAAAAAAGATCTATTTTTAGATGACGAAAATAACAAAACATAATGTTCAAGAACAGATTGAATCACATCTTAAATCATTAAAGATAAGATATAATATTGTAGATCAAAATGATTCTATTTACTTGTACGAAATTTTTGTATCTTCGTTGCCTACATATATTCAAGTAGAGCATGATTTAAAGAACGATGATGACGATGAAGTTTGCATTCAATTCTTCACTGAAACAGATGATACTGGAACATCATTGTACAGTTCGATTTTGTATACTGTTGATAATATAACTACTGTAGAAGAAGAAATTTATGAGCTGATTGAAGCTAGCAAGAGGTTTAATAAGATAGTGAATAAAATATATAAAAATATTGAAACTATTAAAGAGATTTGTGATGAATATGAATTAAATTATGAGTATTTCATTAGGAGAGACAGCTCAAATTGAAGCAGTTGAATTAGACTGTGAAATAGCGGATAATATATTAATTGAAGATTAAGGCATACTTCTATTGTTTTAAAAAAATAATAACTGTCTGGTAGCGGAAATGGTAGGTGGACGGCGAAAAAAATAATTGCAAAAAAATTTCGCCGTCCAAATAATTCCCCTTACATTTGCATCATGAAATCAGAACTAGCACAAAAACTAAAAGACATACTTGATAATACAACTCAAGAAGAGTTTGATGAAGTATGGAAAGAGATTGCTTCAAAAGGTATCGAAAGCCCATCTTTGCTTCCAAATACTAAAAACCTAAGAGAAGTAAAAGTACTTCAAGATATTTGGGGACATTGGTATTTAATTCCTAATGAATTACATGAAGATTTTTATGATGATTGTAGTTATGGTTCAATACGAGATTTTCAGTTTAAGTGGGAAAATTACAGTACTGGAGGAGATTTAAACAATATTCAACTTTACGCGGAGATATAATTATGATTGGGACACGGTGCAACTTAATACAATGCGGATTGGCCTATGAGGATTGGCCTTTATTCCTTAATAGGTGTTGTGTGCGTTCGAATCGCAGTGCTCCACAGTATTCATTAAAACTTAATTAAATTATGGAAAATCTAAATTTTGGACAAGCAATTGAAGCTCTTAAACAAGGCAAACGAGTTGCAAGAGAAGGCTGGAATGGTAAAGGAATGTTTCTTGTAATTGCAGGAGGATATTCAGTTCCTTTGGATAAACTTAGAGAAGGAACTCACTTTACAAAAGAGTTTTTGCAATCAGAAGGATGTACAGAGTTTAAAATTGTACCGCATATTGATATGTGGGCAGCAGACAAAACTTATGTAACAGGGTGGCTAGCATCTCAAACAGATATGCTGTCTGAAGATTGGGTTATTTTGTCGTAATTGAAAAATGGTATAGGCGCAATAACTTCCATTTTTGATAGAACGCTGACAGCTGGAAAGACAGCAATTTGGTCAGGTGGTGTAATTGGCAAACACATCAGCAAAGGCTGGTAAGTATCTTAAATGATGCGGTGGAGGAAATATGGGTATAAACTCCCAAAATTAATCTGCTATGATGTAAGTTCGAATCTTACCCTGATCACGAATGTGGTTCGACTCCACTCGTTTACTGAGGTTGTGGAAGTAGCGCGATGAAGGTACGTACTTCTCATAGAAATATGGTAGAATGACGCGGAACAGTATGACAGCTTGGAAAGACAAGCAATTTTTTCACCGTTAAATCTAACAAATATGACAAATTTTAATTTGAACGTTGGTGATACAATACTTAATTCAGTAATTACTAATATGAATGAAAAAAGTTGTTGGTTGGACGGTAAACGTTACAGTTGGTCGTCCATAAATAAATTATTAGCGCGATTAAATGATAGCAAAATCATCACGCGAAAAAATTTGGACATATCAATTGATTGGACTAATAAAGGAGATGTTATCAAATATTATAACTCTTTTAAAGAATGGTCCTTTTATATTTCATTGGGTAGTATTAGTAAAGGTGTTTCTAAATTAGTTGAAGTTAAAGATGGATTAGTTTTTGACGACGGGATGTTTTGGTTGCCTGCACCTTCTCCATCACATTCAAACGTTTGTGGTAAATCCCAGATTAATGATGGATGGTATATGGCAACGCTTATGAAACATAATAACGGATTGTTTGATTCTGGAGAAAACAGATCAAATGTTTTTAGTGTTAAATATGTTGTTAATGTTTCACCTACAATAGGTGACATTAAACAATTGAAACCTAATTCATTGGAATTACATAGCAATTATTTGAATGTAAATTATAGGCACTCTGGTAAATATGGTTTAGAAATTTATAACATTTCACTCCTTAACTTTACTGATTTTTTTAAAAAGAGGTACACATCTGATCCTTCTGGGAAAAAAATAGTTATCCCTGAATCAATTATTAATTATTTAGAATACAATACTGATTTAGTAGAACGTTTAAATAAGATATTAAATGAATCTAGTTATACTGTTACAGATAGTGAAGACTGGGACGGATATGTATTTGAGTATCTTATTATCAGCAAAAAAGATAGCGAACTATTTTTTAATGAAATATCAAAGGAATTACAAAAGTTAAAATAAAATCTAAGAACTATGGAAATTGAAGTTTTAAAAAATAAGATACAACTACTTGAAAAAGAATACGAGTTGAAACGAAAAGCTATGATAAAAGAATATTGTGATGCCAACAATCCATATAAAGTTGGCGACAAGTTCACCGATCATATTGGTAGCATTATAATTGAGAGTATAAAATATTCTTATTCAATGACAAGTACCAATGGACCAACTTGTGCTTATTATGGTCCTGAATTAAAAAAAGATGGTACACCAAAATTAAGCGGTGTTAAACGTGCGGCATATCAGCAAAATGATATTAACCTTTGATAGGGTGGACGGCGAAAAATAATTGAAAAAAAAGTTGCACAGTATATTTTTTCTACTTACCTTTGCATCAGAAATTTAAAGAACATTTCGCCGTCCAACTATGAAAATAGAATTTACAACAAATAATTGGGATAATGACTATTGGTTCGATTTAGGTATATCTATTGATACCACGAAATACCATGAATACAAATACGTATTCACAATAGGACTTGGCTTTTGGACCATCTACATTAGGTGGTAAAAAAAATTAAAAAAAAGATTGAAAAAAAGTTTAACAATCCAAAAATTATACTTACCTTTGTAGCAGGAATGAGAAACAATAACTTTCAAAACTTTTTAAAATTGGTATCTGAACAAGATGGTACAATGGAAAGGATTAAGAAGTTTATCGAAGATAGAGAGGACTTAAAAGAATCTAGGGAGTTCGCCTTAACCATATTAAGTAAAGCGGATGAACTGGGACTATCAGAAGAGGATCTCAAACAATTGTTGCAACTTTCCCATGAAGAGCTAAAAGAAGTTCTATCAGGTAAAGTAAAAATAAATCCTAAAATAAAACAACTATTTGAAACTATTTCATCGGAAGACAAGTTATAGTACAATACGATAAGACTGCTAACAGCAATTTAAACAACAACACTTGAAATGTTTTAAATGCAGTCTGGTTTTTTAGGACCAATAGCATAATCGGTTGATGCAGCTGACTCATAATCAGAAGATTACAGGTTCAAGTCCTGTTTGGTCCACGACTGAAAATATTGTCATAGTCAAATATACCAAGGTCGCGCACAGCAATTCAAACTAACCAAAATCAGAATTGTTAATTCAAACCTTTTACACAAGCGACCTGTTTTTTTTAATTAAAATACTGAATTAATGGTTACTAACAGCAATTTTTACGACACATCAGGATAATATGTAAAATGTAACCAGTTATTTTTAAATTATATCGTATGAATTATTTTTAAGATTACTCACAGCATGTTTTTCAGAACTAAAGCTGCTCTTTGCGGAATAGACGCATTGCAAAAATGCACGTAATCTGTTTTTTTAATTGGTACGATAGTTAAGAGTTTTTTTTAGGTGGACGGCGAAAGCGGTCCATTTTTTTTTGAAAAAAATTTGGTGGTCTCAAATGAATAACTTACCTTTGCGTAACAATTCACAAAACAGTTACAAACATGAATGATGTTCTAAATTTCAAAGCTCAAATAAGTAAGCTCAATGCTCCTTGGGGGGAGTCTGCAATTAAGAATCATGAAGAATTCGTTAAAGCATATCCCACGGTCCTTGAATACCATGAACTCTTCACCAAACCATCAGATGCAATCAAATATGGTTTTATCTGGAGTAATACAGATGAGGAACATTCATATTGGGAAAAGATTTACCAAGGCTTACTTGATGCCCAACTTTAAAACAAATCTATTTTTTAAATAACTTAAATTTCGCCGTCCAACAATGATCAAAAAAGCATTTACAGTACTAGTATTTTTAACAGTATCAATTCTGTCAATTCAAGCACAGTGCCCTGAATATATCAAGACAGAATATTACCCTTACGCATTTAGAGAAGTGGATCCCCTGAAACCTGATCCATGTGCAGCAAAGGAAATTTACCCATTCAAAGCCAAACTAATTATTGGGCCTGAAAATATGAAACGTGAAAAACGTTATCGGGTATCTATTACCAGTCGAACAGATCACGATCCCAATACCTGTACTTCAAAAACAGTTGAACTGAAACGGGATTCTGTTCTAGTTGAAGATAATATCCTACCAGAGAGAACCACAGAAACATTCGGTGGGTTCTATATGGCACGTGCAGAACTGATGAAAGAACTACCAGCTACACGTCCAGCTAACTTTATGGCAATCCTAGTACCAGAGGGACAACCCTTAGCAGGGTATTGGGTAATCGGGTACAAATACGAATACAAAACAATTAATGAAGCAAAGAAAGGGGTTACGGAATTAAAGAAAGAGAATCCAGAATTCTGCTCATCATTTGCTTGGCTTGTACCAAAAAATTGCAAGTTCAAATATTTTTATGAATAATATTTTGTAATTCAAATATTCTCCATATATTTGCATCAGCTATAAACAAACTTAGGTTACGAACAAAAAAAACTTATCATGAATTATTTCCACTACATCAACGACAACTATGCTTACAAGGTACAAAACGGTGTGCTCTTCATTGATGCTAAGCCAATCATAAAAAGTACCTTTGTTAGCAATCAAAACTATCTAATGGAACTGGGGAGAAATCCTCAAACAGAATTTGAAGGAGGGCGTTCACCTATGTGGGTGCCTATAGAAGTCTTGAGTCAATTTTTCACTGATAAGGTTCATTCCTCTAGGTTGGCTGGTGCAGAGTCTTTTGACTTTTTTGCATTTAAAGATGCCATCTTTGATTTCCTGTATGATACAGGTCTAACACAATTCGTCTCCGTCCGTCGTAGGAATGCTGAAGCACAGAAGAGAGAGATGATGGCCAAGGAGAATGAATCCAAACTTGAGCAGCTAGAAGCGGAATTACAGCGCTACAAGGATCTCGAACAAGAGAGACTCCAAAATGAAATGGATGCAGGGCGGATTAATATAAATCCAGTTATTAAATCCCTTAACAGTGTATGGTTTCCTGTTATTATTTCTGCTATCTTTGCAATTGTTATCGGGGGATTTTCTTATGAGATTCTATCTGAAACTATGGGTCTTAAGCCATACCTGAATATTCTTTTGTCTATTGCCTATGTGATGTTTCCTATCCTTACCGCCATTCGGCAATATGATTTTGATTTTGGATTTATGCGTGTACAACCCCTATGGATTGTTATGATTATTGATATGGTGTTTACAGCTTATCACGTGGGTTGGTTTCATGTGGAGGTGGACGGCGGAATAGGGGAAAATCTCCATTGGATTATTAAAAGCGTATACGTGATTATCATCCCTCTGATGCAGAAGGCAACAAATGATATGATCCTGAAAATCCGTCAGGTATACCTAGATAAAGACTGGTTGCCAAATATCCACTAAAACATATTCTGGGGGTTGGATGAAAATTCTAACCCCCGCAAATTTCGCCGTCCAACTCATGTCAAAACTAACACTACAAGAATTCAAAGATTTATTAGAGAAACATAAGGCCTGTTCAGTATATGAAAACAATATATACGCTGTAGGTGTATCCATGGAATTCGAACCATTCCACAAACTGATCAATCAATTGTTCAATACAATATTTACACCCCTAGGATACGACTGGATCCAATGGTACATTTATGATAACGATTACGGCGAAAAGAAGATGGAAGCTTGGGATGAGAATAAAATACCCATATGTCAAGATGTCGAATCCCTATATGAGTATCTAAATAAAAACAACTATATCAAACTCTAATCATGGACAATTCAATTTTAAACCCAAACATGTCCCTTAAAGACAACGTCGAACTCCTCTTTAGCAACCTTAGATACAATGAAAGTACCGCTCTGGAGAATGGAGACATCAGACTTACAATTGGCCTTCAGGATCGAATCATCAAGATGATCAGCCAATACGAAAAATCAATCCAAGCAGAGAACGAGAATGCGGTTACAAGGTTCCTATAAAGTTTTCAATGATTCCAAGGTAGGAGCAATCGTTGTCCTGAACAATGAAGAAGCTTTGTTGTTCGAAGGGAAAAACGGACGTTATGGGTTGGCCCCTGTCAAGGGGTTAATCCATAACCTATCCCCTAATGCCTACCTAACACGTACACAAGACAAACAATTAAAGAAATATGAAATTTGATATTGACCACATTGAACTGATATTCTTGGCCGAGGCCTGTATCCCACCTGTACCAATCGCACGAGCTAGCTTCTGGCAGAACTTGACCGATAAGTACTGGAAACAAATGACCGTTAACCAACGGGCCAAATTGTTTGAGTTCTTGAACAGAAATGAACGGTACAAAGAATCCCTGAAAAACAAGGACGAAGATGTTCTGTTATTCCATGCAAGGTATGATCCAAATAATCAATATGTTATTTCTGTGGAATTCAATGGGTCGGAATCAATCCATGATGCGTTCCTTTGGTTGGACAAATACCATATTAATATTAGGACACATATTGCTGAAGAGTATATAACTAAAATTGAAAGAAAATAATATGGACAAAAATTCGGACCCCCTTTTTCGCCGTCCACCCCTCCAAACTAAACACATACCTAAAGACTACAACTTCGCAGCAGTAGATAAAATAGGTACAGCCTACGCATACAAAAATAAACCCCACTTGGACGAATTCCAATGGAAAACAAATAACAACTCCCAATTCAAAGTAATCGGCTTTAACTTCGATAACTCCAATTGGACAAACTCTCTCATATCTAAATAAATCTACCATCACAACATGGACACTATCAACACAACAAGCACAGACCTGTACACAATCGAAATCTTCGATGACACATTCATCGTAGAAATCCCTTCACAAAACACAACCATCCACGGCGAAATCGTAGACACAGACGAAGGACTACACTTCGATATTATGCTCGATAACCCAGATCTCGAAGAAGGCTTCTACGATGAACATATAGACACTATCACAAACGAAGTCCTTCGACTCTACATGAACCTAAAAATAGCCAAATTGAAAGCCAATGAAACACTTTAAAATAACCTTGGACAATGGAGTAACCCTCTACTCCAAAACATCATTCATGTTCGGCGTAGACCCCCAAGGGGTTTATGCCGAATACAATGGACAAAAATATTACAACACACAACAATGGACGGGTTTCTCCGACTCCAATGGGGTTGATATTTACGAAAATGATTTCATCCAATTTAACCACAACGGCTTTAATATGGTTGACCAAATCATCTTCCATCATGGACAATTCATAACCAAAAATAATATCGTCCCAATTAAAGACCTCTGCAAACCCAATAACAAAGTTTTTATTAAATAATGATAATCAATATCGCAGGATTAATCTTTATCCTTAACCAATTCAAATTGTTCACAAAAAATAAAACTAAACAAAAAATAATCTCCTATACCTCTGGATGGCTCTTCATCATCCTCCTCTCACTTAAATTATTCTATTGAATTTAACCAAACCAAATCTTGTTTGGACAAATTAACCCCAAGGGATTATTTCCTTTGGGGTTTTTTATTTTTTCATTAGGGACTTGTGTCCGTAATTGACCAAAAATACAATACTTTATTCTGTTTGACCCCATTTTAATCCCTTGAACAAACCCCAAAAATATATTATTGGACAAAATCCAAGGAACCCAAAATTATTATTGGCACTTTTAAAATTTCTCTTAGGGACTAATGTTTGTTTTTAGGACAAATCCCCAAATAATATTCCATAGCTGCGGAACTATAATCGGGTCGTATGGACAAAAAAGAGGCAAGCAATACTGGGGTTATAAAGGAATGGAAAGGTCGTTCTGGGGATTAAAAACATCTTGGTCGGAATGGATGTGGTGGAAGAAAGGGGGGGATGTGGTGGAAGGAAAGTAGGATGTGGTCTTGGGGTTTTTAAAATAATCCAAAAAAAAATCAAAAAATTTTTAAATGTGGCGACTCTTAAACCCCAAGAAAATGTTTTTCTTTTATCTTGAAAGCATTTTTCTTTTATCTTGAAAGTGTTTTTCTTTTATCTTGAAAGTGTTTTTCTTTTACACTGAAGCATTTTTCTTTTATATTGAAACAAGTTTCTTTTATATTGAATGAGGGTTCTTATACTGTAAACTGATATATTAACCCCAAGAAAACATTTTCCTTTTATCTTGAAAGTGTTTTTCTTTTATATTGAATGAGGTTTCTTTTATATTGAATGAGGTTTCTTATACTGTTAAACTGAAATGTTAATCCCAAGAAAACAAGTTTCTTTTTTTGAAAGCGCTTTTATTTTATATTGAATAAGGTTTCTTTTATTCAGAGCAGGATTAAGATGTTGGGTTTTATTAGGATTAATATAAATGCTTTATAGGATTGATACAAGGTTTATATTGGGGATACAATGGTTTTATATTGGTATGTTTTTGGGGTTATTTTACGGGGGTTTTTGGATTATTTTATTTTAAATTATTTTAAATGCTTTTGGAATGGTATTTCAATGGGGTAATTTTATGTAATTGAATTGTTATATAAAATATTGGTAATAAACCCATTAAATTTATTCTGTTGTAATCGGCACTGTATCAGTGACATACGCAACAATGATAATATTTTTTGGTTTTTTCTTTGTTA
>Ga0181555_1001912_pt1 | contig 17867 bp, 9 predicted proteins | sample 011ome_15_FD_145601 | JGI IMG/M metagenome (GOLD analysis project Ga0181555, IMG submission 145601) | Coastal salt marsh microbial communities from the Groves Creek Marsh, Skidaway Island, Georgia - 011504AT metaG (spades assembly) | ecosystem: Environmental > Aquatic > Marine > Intertidal zone >...
TCAACAGGCCGCTGAGACACACGCTATGTCTAGTGACTCTCACGAATCAGTTTCATCACATGATGCAGAACACGATACGCATTTGCTGCATCAATTACAAAACAAACCATGGGCTGCTGTTTATGTTGCTGCCTTGTTTTTCTTGTTTATTTCACTTGGTGTTTTAGCATTCTACGGAATAAATCGTGCAGCTCAAGCCGGTTGGTCTCCATTGTTATTTAGAGTTATGGAAGGAATAACTGCCTATCTGGTTCCTGGAGGGATCATCCTTTTTGTTCTACTCGCTATGTCAGTAGCACATATGAATCACTTATTTGTGTGGTTAGATCCAGAAGTGGTTGCACATGATAAACTCATTCAAGGAAAATCTGGTTATTTAAATGGAGCTGGATTACTTATTAGAGCAGTTATTTTCATAGGAGGATGGATTGCGTATAGAACCCTTTCAAGAAAGTGGTCACTAGCTCAAGACAAGGCTAACGATACTACTAATTTTGTTAAGAATTTTAGACTTTCTGCTGGTTTCTTAGTGTTTTTCCTTATCTCTGAATCAATGATGTCATGGGATTGGGTAATGAGTGTTGATCCTCATTGGTTTAGTACCTTATTTGGATGGTATGTATTTGCAACTATGTTCGTGTCTGCAATTACCGTACTAGCAATTATTACAATCTATTTAAAATCTAAAGGATACTTGGAACAAGTAAATAATAGCCATATCCATGATTTAGCTAAGTTTATGTTTGCATTTTCTATCTTTTGGACTTATTTATGGTTCTCTCAATTTATGTTGATTTGGTATTCCAATATTCCAGAAGAGGTTACTTATTTTGTAACTAGAATTCAAGATTTTAAACTATCTTATTTCTTAATGATTGCCATAAACTTTGTTTTACCTGTATTATTATTGATCAATTCTGATTTTAAACGAATCAATTGGTTGGTTATTATGACTGGTTTAATCATTTTATTTGGACATTATTTAGATGTATACCATATGATAATTCCAGCAACTGTTGGCGATCAATGGTCTATTGGACTGACGGAAATCAGTGCGCTTTTATTCTTTGCTGGTTTATTTATTTTTGTAGTATTCACCGAATTAACTAAGGCACCAATTACTCCAGAAAATAACCCGCTGATTGAGGAGAGTAAGCATTTTCATTATTAATAAACAACGTAAACAATTATATATACGATGACTTCATTTTTAACCATAGCTGTTTTAGTTTTTCTTGGAGCTGCAATTTATCAGATGACCAAGATCTTTGAATTGTCACAAGCAGGGAAAGATCACAATCAAATTGCCAATGACAAGGATAATAAAATCAATGGCTATTTGATGTTTGGATTTTTAATTTTCATTTATGGAATTACCATCTTTAGTTTTGTAAAATATACGAAGGTATTACTTCCTGCAGCATCTTCTGAACATGGTTCTGATTATGATGCTTTGATGATTACTTCATTTGCACTAATACTAGTTGTGCTTGTTATAGTTCAAGCTTTATTACATTATTTTGCTTTTAAATATAGAGGTAAACAAGGGGTTAAGGCACTTTATTATGCTGACAATAATAAATTAGAATTGTTATGGACAGGAATTCCAGTTGTTGCTCTAGCAGTATTAATTCTTTGGGGATTATATACCTGGACTGAAATAATGGATATTAATGACGATGACGATCCTATTGTCATTGAATTGTATGCACAACAATTTAATTGGACAGCCCGCTATGCTGGAGATGATAATGTATTGGGAGAAGCTAACGTACGTTTAATTGATATTGATCGTGCTAATATTCTTGGTGTTGATGAGTCTGATAGCTATGCTTCTGATGATGTTATTGTAAAAGAACTACACTTACCTGTTGGTAGAAAAGTAAACTTTAAAATGCGTTCACAAGATGTATTGCACTCTGCGTATATGCCTCACTTTAGAGCCCAGATGAACTGTGTTCCAGGTATGATCACTGAGTTTTCTTTTACGCCTACCGTAACAACTGCAGAAATGCGAGAAACAAAAGCTACTAAGGCTAAAGTAGCTCGTACCAATGCAATTAGAGCTGAAAGAGCTGCTCGTGGTGAAGATAATTCTGATCCATGGGAGTTTGATTATATTTTGCTTTGTAATAAGATTTGTGGAAAATCACATTACAATATGCAAATGAAAATTATTGTTGAAGATGAAGAATCCTTCCAAGAATGGTTGGCTTCTCAAGCTACTTTTGGTCAACAAATGACCGCTAATTAAGATTTATTTAAACACACAAATTAATATATTCCAAATATGTCTGCACACGCAAACGAACATTTAGAAGATCACGGGCATCACCACAAAGAAACTTTTGTAACAAAGTATATCTTTAGCCAGGATCACAAGATGATTGCCAAACAGTACTTAATTACTGGATTGATCATGGGAGCAATTGGTATTGCTATGTCTATTCTTTTTAGAATGCAATTAGCTTGGCCAGGTAAGTCTTTCCCAATTTTTGAAGCCCTACTTGGAAAGTGGGCTCCAGATGGTGTAATGGATGCTGAAATGTACTTATCCTTGGTTACTATTCATGGAACGATCATGGTCTTTTTTGTGCTTACTGCTGGATTAAGTGGTACTTTTAGTAATCTATTAATTCCATTGCAAATTGGAGCAAGGGATATGGCATCTGGATTCTTGAATATGTTATCGTATTGGTTGTTCTTTATTTCAGCTTCTATCATGTTATTGTCCTTATTTGTTGAAACTGGTGCAGCATCAGCTGGATGGACTATTTATCCGCCGCTTTCTGCTCTTCCAATGGCTCAATCTGGATCTGGTCTAGGAATGACCTTGTGGTTAGTTTCTATGGCTATTTTTATTGCATCTTCACTTTTAGGTTCCTTAAACTATATCGTAACTGTTCTTAATTTAAGAACAAAAGGAATGTCAATGACACGTTTGCCATTAACAATTTGGGCGTTTTTTGTAACGGCTATTATCGGTGTGGTTTCATTTCCTGTACTTTTATCTGCAGCTTTATTGATGATTATGGATAGAAGTTTTGGTACATCATTTTACTTATCAGATATCTTTATACAAGGCGAAGTATTGCACTATCAAGGAGGTTCTCCAGTGCTTTATGAACATTTGTTTTGGTTTTTGGGTCACCCAGAAGTTTATATTGTGTTATTACCTGCTTTAGGAATTACTTCCGAAGTTATGTCTACTAATGCTCGTAAACCAATTTTTGGATATAGAGCTATGGTAACTTCCATCATTGCTATTGCATTTTTATCTACAATAGTATGGGGTCACCACATGTTTGTATCTGGTATGAACCCATTCTTAGGTTCTGTTTTTACATTTACAACCTTACTTATTGCAATTCCATCTGCTGTTAAAGCATTTAACTATATTACTACACTATGGAAAGGTAATCTTCAATTTAATCCTGGAATGTTATTCTCTATTGGTCTTGTTTCGACCTTTGTAACTGGAGGTTTAACCGGAATCATTCTTGGAGACTCTACCTTAGATATCAACGTTCATGATACCTATTTTGTTGTAGCTCACTTTCACTTAGTAATGGGGATATCTGCTCTTTATGGTCTATTTGCTGGGGTATACCATTGGTTCCCTAAGATGTTTGGTAAGATGATGAATAAAAATCTAGGATACGTACATTTTTGGATTACTGCCGTATGTGCGTATGGAGTATTCTTCCCAATGCACTTTGTAGGAATGGCAGGAGTACCTAGACGTTATTATCAAAATACCGCTTTCCCGATGTTTGATGAATTAACCAATGTTCAAATTTTAATTACAGTCTTTGCTATTATTGCTGCTTTAGCTCAATTAATATTTGTTTACAATTTTATTCATAGTATGTTCTATGGTAAGAAAGCAGAACAAAACCCTTGGAAAGCCAACACATTAGAATGGACAACTCCAGTAGAGCATATCCATGGAAACTGGCCTGGTGCAATTCCTGAAGTTCATCGTTGGCCATATGATTACTCTAAAACAGATTCATCTGGTGAGTATGTTATACCTGGACAAGATTTTATCCCTCAAAATGTTCCAATGGGACCTGATGAAGAGGAGTTACATCATTAAGATGTTTACTATTAATGATAAAAAAAGCCTTCTTTAACAGAAGGCTTTTTTTGTGCGTATGTATTTTTTGTAAATTAAACCAAAATTCTACTTCATGGAAAAACCGTTATATAAATCTGTATTAGTTGTACTCCTTTTTTATAGTTCTTTATCGTTGGTCTATGCTCAGAAAAAACCTGATATCAGAGGGAATAAGTCTGTTGCTGTAGTCGATAAAGTACTTGATCCATTTTATGCTATAGTTGTAGAAGAGGATATGGCCTTAAGTTTTAAAAAAGGTGAACATCCTATGGTTCATTTTATCGCTGATGATAATTTACCCCCTGTATTTAAATTTGAGGTTAAAGATTCTGTGTTACATATTAGTTCCTATTATCGAATACGATCTTATAAAGAACTTAAAATTGAAGTGACTTATGTTGCTTTAGAATCGATTGACATTGTTGAAGGAATAGTTAAAATAGCTATTAATTCAAATCCTTCTGCTTTGGCAATTACCACCAAAAACAAAGCAGAAGTGGAGGTTTTTGGAATGGCAGATTCGGTTTCTTTGAACCTTAACGATAATTCAAGAGTTAAATTGACCTCTTCATTAAATCAATTAACGGCTGAAGTAGCTCATAGATCTCAGTTAACCTTATCAGGTAAATTCTTGACTTCTACGATAGCGCTCAGTGGTAGGGCCGCTGTAGTCGGTCATGGAACAACTGATGAACTTGATATAAAATTAGCTGCTGAAAGTTATTTCGATGGTAAAGCATTAAAAGTTGATCGTGCAATTGTTGCTATGAACGACACTTCAGTTGCTGATGTTTATGCCGAGCAATCCTTAGCACTTTCTTTAAATCAACAAGCTAGGCTGAATTTTTATGGTAACGCTCATTTAGAAATTAACCAATTTTTAGGTTCTTCACAACTTCATAAGATACCAGTTTCTAGTAGTAAACAATAAGCTCAAATGAATTACCTTTACTTTTATGAATGAGCATTTAGATCCAACATCAGAAAATTTTTCTAGGGAAGAAGTAGATATAGAAAGAGCATTACGACCTCTTAGTTTTAATGATTTTGCAGGTCAGGAAAAGGTGCTTGAAAATCTTTCGGTTTTTGTGCAGGCTGCTAACATGAGAAATGATGCCTTAGACCACACACTATTTCATGGTCCGCCTGGGCTAGGTAAAACTACTTTAGCTCATATTCTTGCAAATGAGCTTGGAGTTGGCATCAAAGTAACATCAGGTCCTGTACTGGATAAACCTGGTGATTTAGCAGGTTTGTTAACTAATTTAGAGGAACGTGATGTGTTATTTATCGATGAGATTCACCGTTTAAGTCCAGTGATAGAAGAATATCTGTATGCTGCAATGGAGGATTATAAAATTGATATTATGATTGAAAGTGGACCAAATGCACGTACAGTTCAAATCAATCTTAATCCTTTTACGTTAATTGGAGCTACGACTCGTTCAGGATTGTTAACAGCACCTATGAGAGCGCGTTTTGGGATACAATCTCGATTGGAATATTATAATACAGAGCTACTTTCATCTATTGTTATGCGCTCTGCTTCAATTTTAAAGACTCCAATCGACGAAGAGGCTGCTATTGAAATTGCGGGAAGGAGTAGAGGAACACCTAGGATATCGAATGCTTTACTTCGAAGAGTACGTGATTTTGCTCAAATTAAAGGCACAGGTGATATTGATATTGCTATTGCTAAATACGGATTGAAAGCACTGAATGTGGATGCCAATGGATTAGATGAAATGGACAATAAAATTTTACTAACTCTTATTGATAAATTTAAAGGAGGACCTGTAGGAATTACAACACTAGCTACTGCTGTTTCTGAGTCTGCTGAAACTATAGAAGAGGTGTATGAACCTTTTTTAATACAACAAGGTTTTATTGTTAGAACACCCAGAGGTAGAGAAGCCACAGAACATGCCTATAGTCATTTAGGTAAAAGCTATACTAAAGGACAGCCTGGATTATTTTAAAATGTCTTCTACACGATTTTCATATAGTGAACTTATAAAATCAGAAGCACAGCGTCTAGGTTTTATGGCTTGTGGGATTTCAAAAGCTGAGTTTTTGGAAGACGAAGCTCCACGTTTGGAATCATGGCTAAATGCAAATCATCAAGCTGGAATGTCCTATATGGAGCGTCATTTTGACAAACGGTTAGATCCCAGATTATTAGTAGACGGAGCTAAATCTGTAGTCAGTTTATTGTTTAATTACTACCCCGAAAATTCAAATCTGGAGGCTGATTCCTTTAAAGTGTCAAAATATGCCTATGGCGAAGATTATCACTATGTCGTAAAGGATAAATTAAAGCAATTACTCCAATTTATCAATCAAGAGATCGGAGAAGTTAATGGTAGAGCATTTGTAGATTCTGCACCGGTTTTAGAACGTGCATGGGCTAAGCAATCAGGATTAGGTTGGATTGGAAAAAATGCTAATTTAATAACCAAGCAACGTGGATCTTTTTATTTTATCTCCGAATTGATTATCGATTTAGAACTCACTTATGATATGCAACTAGCGACCGATCACTGCGGTTCATGTACAGCATGTATTGATGCGTGTCCCACAAATGCTATTAAAGCTCCACGTATTATTGATTCCAATTCATGCATCTCCTATTTGACTATTGAATTAAAGGGGGAACTTTCCAATGATTTAAATCAAAACTTTGATGATTGGATCTTTGGTTGCGATGTTTGTCAAGATGTATGTCCATGGAATCGATTTTCAATAACTCATAAAGAGCCTCGTTTTACCCCTCGTGATTATGTGAGTTATTCCAAAAAGGAGTGGTTGGAACTCACCGAAGAAGTCTTTTCAGAAATAGCGCGCAAAACTCCCCTTAAACGCACCAAATATAAGGGGTTGATTAGAAATCTTACGTATGTGAATAATTAAAATTTTCTTTGCGGTCAAAGTATATGTAGTTCTGCGAATTAAACTTAAATTTGAAACATAAATCTACACTATGAGCAGTAAATCAAGATTAAGAGCTGAAGCATTAGTATATCATGCTAAACCAACACCAGGAAAAATTAAAATTGTACCAACAAAACCATATGCAACGCAACGAGATCTAGCCTTAGCATATTCTCCTGGAGTTGCTGAGCCTTGTTTGGAAATAGAAAAGGATGTCGATCAGGTTTATCGTTATACTAATAAAGGAAATTTAGTAGCTGTTATCACTAATGGAACGGCAGTTTTAGGGCTAGGTGATATTGGACCAGAAGCTTCAAAACCTGTAATGGAAGGTAAAAGTTTACTCTTTAAGATTTTTGCAGATTTAGATAGTATCGATATTGAATTGGACACAAAAGATGTAGATCAATTTGTAGAAACAGTAAAAACAATTGCTCCTAGTTTTGGAGGGATCAACCTAGAAGATATTAAAGCTCCAGAAGCTTTTGAAATTGAACGCCGTCTAAAAGAGGAGTTAGATATCCCTGTAATGCATGATGATCAACATGGAACAGCAATTATTTCAGCTGCTGCATTATTAAACGCTTTAGAACTAGCGGGTAAAACGATTAGTGAAGTTAAGATTGTAATTAATGGAGCTGGTGCCGCCGCTGTTTCTTGCACCAAATTATATAAAGCGTTTGGAGCAAAAGATGAAAATATTGTCATGTGTGATTCAAAGGGTGTCATCCGAAAGGATCGCACCGATCTATCTGAACAAAAGGCAGAATTTGCAACTTCAAGAGCAATTAACACACTAGAAGAGGCGATGATTGATGCTGATGTTTTTGTTGGACTTTCTATCGCAGATGTTGTAGACGCTACTATGTTACAATCGATGGCAGCTGATCCAATTGTATTTGCTCTTGCAAACCCAACTCCAGAAGTAGATTATAATTTAGCCATTAAAACGCGAGATGATATTATTATGGCAACAGGTCGTTCTGATCATCCCAATCAAGTGAATAATGTTTTAGGGTTTCCTTATATTTTCAGGGGAGCATTGGATGTTCGAGCTACTAAAATAAATGAAGAGATGAAAATGGCAGCTGTAAAAGCCATTGCTGACTTAGCCAAAGAATCAGTTCCTGAAGAGGTAAATATCACCTATCAAGAAACAAGATTGACTTTTGGTCGTGATTATATTATTCCAAAGCCATTTGATCCTCGATTAATTGAACGTATACCTCCTGCTGTTGCTAAGGCTGCTATAGAGTCGGGTGTGGCCAAAGCGACTATAGATGATTGGGATAAATATACCCAAGAACTATATATGCGTTCGGGATCTGAAAATAAATTAGTGCGTCAAATACACAATAGAGCCAAATCTAATCCTAAGCGAATTGTATTTGCTGAAGGGGAACAATTAGATATCATCAAGTCAGCACAGATTGTGTATGAAGAGGGAATTGCTTTTCCAATATTACTTGGTAGAAAGCACATCATTGAAGAATTGATGGCTGAATTGGAATTTGATGCTCCTATTAAAATTATTGATCCTAAGGATGATGCATCAGAACAAATGAGACAGGATTATGGAATGCGTTATTGGAATGGAAGAAAGCGAACTGGCATTACCGAACATCTTGCTAAGAGTCGAATGCGTGAACGCACCTATTTTGGAGCGATGATGGTTAAAACTGGAGATGCAGATGGAATGTTGTCAGGGTACTCAAGATCATTTTCATCGGTGGTTAAACCTTATTTAGAAATTATAGGTGTTAGTGAGGGATACAATAGAGTGGCTTCTGCTAATATCTTGATTACGGATAGAGGTCCTATTTTTTTAGCTGATACTACAATGAATATTGATCCGAGCACGGAATGTTTAACTGATATTGCACTGATGACTAAGTCAATGGTAGAAGCTTTTGGTTTTGAGTCTATTATGGCAATGTTATCCTACTCAAACTTTGGATCTTCATTACATCCTAATGCAGATAAGGTTAAAAAAGCGGTTCGATACTTACATGATCATTATCCAGAAATGATTGTGGATGGTGAACTTCAGCTAGATTTTGCGCTAAACAAAGAATTACATCAGAAAATATTCCCATTCTCTAAACTTGCTGGAAAACGTGTGAATACCTTAGTCTTCCCAAATTTGGAATCCGCGAATATTACTTATAAATTGCTCAAAGAAGTAAATAAGTCAGATTCTATTGGACCATTTCTTATGGGAATCAATAATCCGGTTCATGTTTTGCAATTAGGTTCAAGCGTTTCGGAGATTGTTAATATGACAGCAATCACCGTGTTAGATGCGCAGGAGCGTTCCAAAAAGAAAACTTTATGATAACTCATATTCGTGGTAGATTAGTAGAAAAAAATCCTACAACTGTAATTATTGATTGTGGAGGAGTAGGGTATGAATTACATATTTCGCTTCATACCTATTCACAAATTGGTTCCGAGGAATCAATTGAGCTTTATACCCATTTACAAATAAAAGAAGATTCACATACCTTGTATGGTTTTGCTCAAAAGCTTGAACGCGAAGTATTTCGTTTGTTAATTAGTGTGTCAGGAATAGGAGCAAATACAGCGCGTACCATTTTGTCTTCTTTGACCTCAGAAGAGCTCCGTTCTGCTATTGCGAGCGATAATGTGTCTAAAATACAGTCTGTCAAAGGTATAGGGGCTAAAACAGCACAACGTTTGATTATAGAATTGAAAGATAAAATTTTAAAAGTTTACGAATTTGACGAAGTTTTTGCACAGCAGGACAATACAGTTAAAGAAGAAGCGTTATCTGCTTTAGAAGTATTGGGCTTCTCAAGGAAACAAGCTGAAAAAGTGGTCGATGTAATTTTGAGTGAAGATTCAGGACTAGGCGTTGAGCATGTGATTAAAGTAGCCCTCAAAAAATTATAATACCATCGATTGAAACGATCTAGGATAACATATATAAAACTCGTATGTTTTATACTTGTCTTCTTTGCAGTGAATTTAATTTCAACAGCTCAGGAGCAGAACGTGCTACAAGATAGTACTGCTGCCGTAGTACGATCGGTAAAAATGAAACTTCCAAATGGAATTAGTGGTAAATACCTGTATAATGCTCAGGAAAATTACTACGAATTCACCCAACCTATTGCAGGCTATGAATTAGGTTATCCACTCATCATAAGCCCTGAAGAATATTGGGAATTAGTTCGTAAGGAATCGACTAGGGAGTACTTTAGCGAAAAGCAGAAACTTTATGATAATTCCAAAACTAAAGACGAATCTCTTCTTAAAAATATACTTCCAAACTTTAGACTCAACAGTGATGTCTTAGAAACTATATTTGGAGGTGATCAAATCAGTTTGATTCCTCAAGGTTCTATTGGTGTTGATATGGGAGTACTATGGCAGAAGAATGATAACCCATCACTTTCACCAAGAAATCGTTCTAATCTTTCATTTGATTTTGATCAACAAATTCGTTTAGGAATGGTAGGAAAGATAGGAGAGCGTTTATCAATAAATGCCAACTATGATACCCAAGCGACTTTTGATTTTCAAAATCTGATTAAAATATCTTATAATCCACCTACAGTTAAAGAGGCAACAGGTATTGATGTCTCAGGAATCAATACACAGAATCCACTTTCTAACGTGGGTAATATGGTTAAATCGAATGAAGATAACATTCTTCAAAATATAGAAGTTGGTAATATTTCTATGCCACTAACCAGTTCGCTTATTCAAGGAGCACAAAGTCTATTTGGTTTAAAGACGGAAATGAAGTTTGGTCGCACCAGAATCACCACGGTGCTTTCAGAACAACGGTCTCAGAATAATTCAGTGGTAGCAAAAGGGGGAGGTACCATAAATGAATTTAATCTAACTGCTCTAGATTACGAAGAAGATCGTCATTTCTTTTTATCGCACTTTTTTAGAGATCAGTATGATGAAGCTTTAGAAAATTACCCCTACGTTAACTCACAAGTTCAGATTACTCGTATTGAAGTATGGATGACTAATAGAGTTCAGCGTACTAATAATGTTCGAAATATTGTTGCGCTTCAAGATTTAGGAGAGTCAAATCCCAATAATAGTATTATTGGAAGACATCCAAACACCCCTATTGATTTCTTCAATAATCCTGTAGCTCCTTATCTTCCGTCCAACAACGCAAATGCTTATGATCCAGAACAGATAGGAATCGGAGGTGCTTTATTAGATCAGGTGCGGGACATAGCAACAGTTCCTCAAGCATTTGACACACCAGGTTATAAGATTAATCCTGGTTTTGATTATGCGATTATAGAAAATGCACATAAATTAGAAGAGGGACGAGATTTCTTTTTGGATCCCCAACTTGGATATATCTCTTTATCACAGCGGTTAAGTGCAGATGAAATTTTAGCAGTAGCCTTTCAATATACCTATAATGGTAAGGTGTATCAAGTAGGTGAGTTTGCCAATGGAGGCGTTGAGTCAACATCAGTGACAAATGTAAACGAACAAACAGCATTACAAAATAATGCCTTAGTATTAAAGCTATTGAAGAGTAATATTACTTCAGTTCAAGATCCCATATGGGATTTGATGATGAAGAATATTTATCCCACTGGTGCCTATCAATTATCTGAAGAAGATTTTAAATTTAATATCATCTATGCTAACCCAAGTCCTAGAAATTATATTACACCGATTGACTCAGATTTTGGTTCTGGATGGCCAAGTTCGCCAAAACCGCTTGAAGAACGAACACTTTTAAATGTATTCAACTTCGACCGTTTAAATGGATACAATGATGTGCAAGTTGAAGGAGATGGCTTCTTTGATTTTATTCCTAATCGAACGATCAACCTAAGAACAGGATCAATTATTTTCACCAAAGTAGAACCCTTTGGAGCATACCTTTTTGAATTATTGGGAGGAGGAGATTATGATGTAGAAAACGATGAGGGTTATACAGCAAATCAAAAGCAATATGTCTATAGAGAGCTTTATGCTCAAACAAAGGCTTCAGCTTTTGAAAAAGCTGAAAAGAATAAGTTTTTGCTTAAAGGACATTACAAATCTGCGAGTTCAAATGGCATTCCCATAGGAGCATTTAATGTACCTCGAGGATCTGTTCGTGTGACTGTTGGTAAGCGAATCTTAGTTGAAGGAGTTGATTATACGGTGAATTATCAAATGGGAACTGTTCAACTGCTAGATCCATCATTGGAAGCATCAAATGCACCAATTAATATATCAGTAGAAGATAATGCTGTTTTTGGACAACAAAACAAACGATTTACAGGAATGAATATCACTCATGAGTTTAGTGATAACTTTATTTTAGGTGCGACTTATTTGAATCTTAATGAACGTCCTCTGACTCAAAAAGCAAGTTATGGGATAGAACCGGTGAATAATTCTATTTATGGGTTTAATTTAATTTATTCTTCAGAAGTTCCATTCTTAACACGATTAGCTAATAAATTACCAAATGTAGAAACTCAAGCTCCTTCAACTATTTCACTTAGAGCTGAGATGGCTGCTTTAAAGCCTGGAACACCTAAGTTTGCTGATTTTGAAGGAGAATCAACCACTTATATTGATGATTTTGAAGGAGCTCAAACGCTGATAGATATTAGGGGAGCCCTAGGATGGTCTCTAGCAAGCACACCGCTTGCCTATGGAAATGGATCTAGCTTATATGGTTCTAGTCCAAACGATGAGGAAAATTTAAAGAATGGCTATGGAAGAGGAAAATTAGCTTGGTATTCAATTGATCCTATATTTTATTCGTTTCAACGGCCAGACGGTGTAACTAATAATGATTTATCTACTAATTCAACAAGAAGAATATATATTGATGAGGTTTTTCCACAAGTCGATATCGCACAAGGACAAACCACAGTTCAAACCACCCTTGATTTAAGTTATTATCCCGAAGAAAAAGGACCTTACAATAACAATGAGTCCTATACTGATTTGCAAGAAGATGATCGTTGGGCTGGGATAATGAGACCGATGAGTTCTACAAATTTTGAAAATGCAAATGTTGAATTTATTCAGTTTTGGCTATTAGATCCTTATGTAGATGGAATTGCTTCTGATCCTGGAACTCTAGTTTTTAATTTAGGAAATATTTCAGAGGATATTTTAAAAGATGGCAAGAAACAATACGAGAATGGGTTACCCGATGAATCTGGTACTGCGATTAGCACCGAAACTTCTTGGGGAAAAGTGCCAGCAAGTCAGTCGCTCCTTTATGCTTTTGATGCCATTGAGTCTAATAGAGCACTTCAAGATGTTGGATTTGATGGATTAAACGATAGTGAAGAAGCAGCAATTTATACCAGCAACTCAGGACCAGATCCCGCGTTGGATAACTATGTGTATTACCTCAATCGTTCAGGATCTCTCCTAGAGCGATATAAAGATTTCAATAACCCTGATGGAAACGCCCCTGTAGCGGTTAGTAATACTAATAGAGGATCAACTACCCTTCCTGATGTAGAGGATGTGGATCGTGACCTTACAATGAATACGGTCAATAGCTATTTTGAATATAAGATTGATATAAAACCAGGCACGACTATTAATGATCCTTTTGTGACAGATATTAAAGAGCAGCTCAGCCCTAAACTTCCTAATGGAAGTCAAGTCAATACAAGATGGATTCAATATAAAATTCCGCTTTCTGCTTTTAGTGATGCATTGGGTGGAATCACTGATTTTAGATCGATCAGTTTTATGCGTATGTACCTTACCGGCTTTTCAAAACCCGTTGTTCTTCGTTTTGCTACCCTTGATTTAGTTCGTGGGGATTGGAGAACATATTCTAGATCGTTAACTCCAGAGACAGATGCCTATCCATTAGATGATACTACTCAAATTGATGTAAGTACTGTAAATATTGAAGAGAATAATACTCGAACTCCTATTCCTTATGTACTTCCTCCTGGTGTTGTTCGCGAACAGCTCAATAACAACAATACAATTATTCGTCAAAACGAGCAATCACTTTCGCTTGTTGTTAAACAGTTGGAACCTAAAGACTCTCGTGCAGTATTTAAAAATACACAATATGATATCAGGCAGTATAAGCGATTAAAAATGTTTATGCATGCTGAAAAAATAGCGAATTCTGATTATATCGCTACTGAAAAACCTTTAGTTGGATTTCTTCGAATAGGAACGGATTATTCAGAAAATTTTTATCAAGTAGAACTTCCATTAACTTTTACTGAATTTGGAGCTACAACTGCCAATGAAATTTGGCCCTCTGAAAATCAAATTGAAATTTCTACAGAAGTTTTGGCACAGCTAAAATCCAAAGGAATTCAAAATCAAAGTTTAAGTAAATTGACCTATTACGATTTAATTGGAGGTGAATTAGTTGAGGTAGAGGAATTTGATCCACGTCCGGAAGGCTCCACACGTGTAGGTATAAGAGGTAATCCTTCTTTAGCAAATATAAGAGGAATAATGGTTGGAGTTAAAAATAGTTCCGATACCTATGCTAGAGGAGAGGTATGGTTCAATGAACTTCGATTATCAGGTATGAATAGGGAAGGTGGATGGGCCGCCATTGCAGGTATGGATCTTAGCATGGCTGACGTGATGTCTGTATCTTTTAATGGTTCGAAGTCTACCGCTGGATTTGGTGGAATTGATCAAATGCCAAATGAGCGATCAAGAGAGGATTTACAATCCTATGATATGGTAACTAACCTTAACATAGGAGCAATGCTGCCCGCTAATTGGGGACTAAACTTACCACTTAATTATTCTGTAGCAGAAGAACTTGTCACGCCTAAATTTGATCCAGTATATGAGGATCTTACGTTGTCTGATCGAATTGCAGCTGCAGGTAACAATCAGGAAGCTGATTTGATATTGTCTCAAGCAGAGTCGTATACAAAAAGAAATAGCATTAATATTATAGGACTTAGAAAAGATAAGAACCCAGAAAAACAGGAGGCTAAAAATCATTTTTTTGATCCAGAAAATATTACGTTAAACTATTCCTATAATCAAACCCAACATCGAGATTTTGAAGTGGAACACCTCAATGATGAAAACATCAAAGCAGGAATTGTTTATGGGTACCAATTTAAGCCCTTGGCGATTGAACCATTTGCTAAAAAGGACTCTATTTTAAAAAGTGACTATTGGAAGTGGTTAAAAGAAGTGAATTTTAATCTTTTACCTTCTTCGGTAGCCTTTAATGCCAATTTTGATCGTTCATTTAATGAACAACAATTTAGAGACGTGCAAACCCCTGGAGTTGATGCCCTGGACATGCCCCTGCTCCAACAGCGTAATTATTTATTTAATTGGCAATACGCTATTCAACAGGAACTGACCAAGTCTATTCGACTTAATTTAAATGCCAACTCTAAGAATGTCGTTCGTAATTATTTCAATTTGAAGGACGATAAAGATTCTGGAATCAATCAGGAATTGACTGTTTGGGATGATTTCTTTAATTACGGTAAGGCAGATCGATTCAATCAACAATTTCAGCTCAACTATAAACTACCTTTTGATAAATTTCCTTTCTTAAATTTTATCGATGCTCAATACACCTATACTTCTAATTTTGAATGGAAAAGAGGTGATGAATCAGTACGAGAAGTAGCAGGAGGAGAGCTAAATAATGTGCAAAATTCAAATACCCATAATTTGAATGCCTCCATGACCTTTAATCGATTTTATAAATTCTTAGGTATTGAACAAACAGCATCTGTTACTAATTTTATGCCAGGACGTTCCAATGCAGTTGCAAAAAATCAAAAAGCTAAAACTCCAATTTGGAAATCTCTTTTGACATCATTGAAGCGTTTAAATGTAAGTTATAGTGAAAATAATGGAAAGTTTTTACCAGGATTTACCAGACAAATTGGATCTTTTGGAACTCAAGAGCCAAGTTTGGGATTTGTTTTTGGTTCTCAATCCGATGTGCGTTTTCAATTAGCTAAACAAGGCTATTTAACCACCTTTGAAAATTTTAATGAAGCCTATATTTCTAATACAAATAAGCAGTTAAAAATTGACGCTAACGCCCAACCAATCAAAGACTTAACGATTGATCTTAGTGCAGATATGCAACATTCTTATAATTATAAAGAAAACTTTAGAGTTGAAGAGGTAGGTGATGGAAGTTATCAATATGTCAATATGCTTGGAAATGAAGTTGGAAACTATAATAGATCACTAATTATGATCTCCACTTTCTTCAAAAAGAGTGATGAACTAAGTTCTGATAATTTTGATTCATTTAAGGGGAATCGTCTTATTATTGCGAATCGATTAGCAGCTGGATTATCTCAAGAGGAAGCAGCTTTAATCGATCAGGAAGGATTTCCTGAGCGTTATGGAAAATCAGCTCAAGATGTACTTTTGCCAGCCTTTATAGCTGCCTATACTGGAAAAGATGCTTCAGTGGTAGAGTTAGATCCTTTTAAAGGTATTCCACTTCCTAACTGGAATATGAAATATACTGGATTTATGAACATTAAGTGGTTTGAGGATCGATTCAATCGTTTTTCAATTTCTCATGGATATCGAGCGGCATTAAGTATTAATTCATATCGAACTAATCTTGAGAAAACGAATACAACTATTGATCCTCGAACAGGAGATTATCGTCCAGATCAACTTTATGGTAATTTGGTGTTAACTGATCAATTTAATCCTTTGGTTCGTATTGATTTTGAAACAAAGAATTCCATGAGAGTTTTATTAGAAGTTAAGATGGATCGTGCGTTATCAATGAGTTTTGATAACAATCTTTTGACAGAGATGAAAGGAAAAGAACTAACTGCCGGATTTGGTTATCGCATTAAGGATGTTCGATTCAATACTAATTTTGGAGGATCAAGAAGGCAGCTTAAAGGTGATTTAAATATAAAAGCGGATGTGAGTTTGAGAGATAATCTTACAGTGATTAGAAATCTTGAATTGGATAATACACAAATCAATGCAGGTCAATATCTGTTGTCAACAAAAATTTCAGCTGACTATGCGGTGAATAAGAATTTAAATGCGGTGTTTTTCTATGATTTTAATTCTTCTAGATATGCGGTATCAACGGCGTTTCCTCAACAAACAATCAACACTGGATTTAGACTAAAGTATAATTTCGGTAATTGATGTAATTTTTTTCTTCAAAATCTTATAAGGTTCATTAATTCTTTTAATTTTGTTTTATTATTAATTTTTTCAAAAGACTATGAATATACCAGCTGAGTTAAAGTACACAAAAGATCATGAATGGGTAAAAGTGGAAGGAACTACTGCTATTATTGGTATCACTGATTTTGCTCAAGGAGAATTAGGTGATATCGTTTATGTAGAGGTTGATACGCTAGATGAAACAGTTGAAAAAGAAGCAGTTTTTGGAACAGTAGAGGCTGTTAAAACTGTATCGGATCTTTTTTCACCGATAAGTGGAGAAATAATTGAATTCAACGAAGCGTTAGAAGACACTCCTGAATTAGTGAATTCTGACCCCTATGGTCAAGGCTGGATGATAAAAATGACTATTCAAGAGTCTAATGAATTGGAAGCTCTTTTGAGCGCAGAAGAATACAAAGAACTAATTGGTGCTTAATAAACGTTGGTATAGTTTCTTTTATTTAGTATGGCTACTTGTATTGGTATACTTGAGTTTACGTCCAGATTTAAAGGGACCAGGAATTCAAATTCCATATTTTGATAAACTTGCACATTTAGGATTTTATTTTGTGGCTTCGCTGTTATTTATAACCGCATTGGATAAGACTTCACTGGTTAGCATCAAAACCACTAACAAAATTTTATGGACTCTTCTTATTCATTTGTT
>Ga0181555_1001916_pt1 | contig 17863 bp, 14 predicted proteins | sample 011ome_15_FD_145601 | JGI IMG/M metagenome (GOLD analysis project Ga0181555, IMG submission 145601) | Coastal salt marsh microbial communities from the Groves Creek Marsh, Skidaway Island, Georgia - 011504AT metaG (spades assembly) | ecosystem: Environmental > Aquatic > Marine > Intertidal zone...
AACATCATCCGCACTGCCAGACTTAACAGGACGTGCCTCTGATGAACCAGTTTGTGAGCCCTCTTCGGCACCAAAGCCCCCGAGAATGACACTGAAAAACGATCGGTTCATGGCCTTACACATGATGTAGGAGAGAATCGCGCCAGAGGAGCCTACTAACGACCCAGCAATAATCAACATTGAATTATTCAATGAGAATCCAATACCCGCAGCAGCCCATCCAGAGTAGCTATTCAACATTGAAACTACAACTGGCATATCTGCCCCGCCGATTGGGATGATAATCAACACTCCCAATACGAAAGCAATCGCCATCATAATGACAAAGGGTAACCACTGTTGCGTCATGAAAAACCACACACCACACCCCAACATCAAGAGTGCTAGAACAAGATTTACCAGATGCTGACCCTTAAAAACAATAGGCGCTCCTTGGAAAATTCGAAGCTTATAATTACCAGACAGTTTTCCGAACGCTATCACTGACCCAGAGAAGGTAATAGCCCCAACAAATGTTCCAACAAAAAGCTCAAAACGATTTCCAACAGGAATAAGCCCGTCAACCAACTCAATACCCAATGCCGTAGGCTCAGCAACAGCTGCCACGGCAATGAACACTGCAGACATACCAATCATCGAGTGCATGAAGGCAACTAATTCAGGCATTTTTGTCATTTCCACACGCTTAGCCATCACCGCACCGAGACCTCCACCAACAACCATTCCTCCGAAAACATTCAGCAAACCCGATTGAGCCTCCCCTGATAATTTCAGTATCAGGGCCACTGTAGTTAGGACCGCGATCGTCATACCGGCCATCCCAAAGGCATTCCCTAAACGGGACGTATTAGGATGCGATAGACCCTTCAGTGCTTGAATAAAACAAACAGAAGCAAGCAGGTACAAGAGCACCACGAAATTCATACTCATTTTGACGCTCCCTCAGCAACTTTTTTGGGTTTCTTTTTGAACATTTCCAACATACGCCTAGTAACTAAAAATCCCCCGACAACGTTTACCGAAGCGAGGGCAACTGCAGCCACCCCCATAATTTGGCCCAACATGGTTTCAGTTAACGCCGCCGCCAACATAGCCCCTACAATCACAATCGCTGATATCGCATTCGTGACTGACATTAGCGGTGTGTGTAACGCAGGAGTCACGTTCCAAACCACGTGATAACCCACGTATACAGCCAAAACAAAAATAATGAGATTGATAATCGTAGGATTAATAACTTCCATGTGTTAACTCCCTATCCAATAATTACTTTAATCAGAAATTGACGACACCAAAGTGCCAGCTACAATTTCATCTTCCATATTTAATTCGAAGGAGCCATTATCGTTGTTGATAATTAGCTCCATAAAGTTTGATAAGTTCTTCGCGTATAAGGAACTAGCATCAGACGCGACACTCGACGGAATATTAATAGAACCGATTAAAGTCACCCCGTGCTGCATCGAAATTTCATTCGCTCGCGTCAATGGACAATTTCCCCCTTGCTCAGCCGCCATATCGACAATCACGGACCCCTCTTTCATAGATTTAACCATTTCCTCAGTGACAAGAACTGGAGCGGGCCTGCCTGGGATAAGAGCGGTCGTAATAACAATATCCGCTTGTTTCAATCGATCAGCAATTAGAGCTGCTTGACGCAGCTTATAGTCATCACTCATTTCTTTAGCGTAACCCCCCTCACCTTTAGCAAGCTCCTGCTCATCGTCTGTCAAGGGAACCTCAATGAACTTCGCACCCAAAGACTCTACTTGCTCTTTCGTTTCCGGTCTCACGTCAGTGGCTTCAACCACAGCCCCTAAACGTTTTGCAGTAGCGATGGCCTGAAGGCCTGCGACACCGACGCCCATAATAACGACCCTAGCTGCTTTGATTGTCCCAGCCGCAGTCATTAGCATCGGCATAAGTTTTGGATAAGCATTTGCTGCCATTAGAACTGCCTTATAACCAGCCAAATTAGCTTGTGAGGAGAGAACATCCATTGATTGAGCTCGAGAAATTCTTGGCAACCGCTCCATTGAAAAACCAACCACACCGGCTTTTGTAAGTCTTTCAAGAGCAACTTCGTTATGGGGCTGAAGCAGTCCAATCAAGACTTGACCACGCTTTAATTGCTCCACCTCTTCCGAGGTGGGACTTTGCACCTTCAGTAGAAGCTCGGCTTGTTTATAAACCTCAGTCGCGCTACCCACCAACGTCGCACCAACCGCCTCATATGCTTCATCCGGAAACGAGGATTTTTGGCCTGCTCCTTTTTGAACTATTACCTGATGAAGCCCCTTCGATATGAATTTTTTGATCGTCTCTGGAGTTGCTGCGACACGATTCTCACCGTCTACTATCTCCGCTGGAATTCCAATTAACATCAATAAATACCCTTCCTTTTCTCACCGAGACAAAATTGTTCAAAGCGCAAATAAGGGCCCGTCGCTTAAATAAAGTGCCCGGGCAATTCATAAAACAGTCCTTACTCGCATAAACTGGACTAAATTCTACATTAAGGAAAAATTAGTCGTACAAATTCTGTAACATTAAATTATGGCTTCAATAAAACCCTTACCAGATATATTAATTAGTCAAATCGCAGCAGGCGAGGTTGTCGAACGACCCGCTTCAGTCCTTAAAGAACTAATCGAAAACAGTATCGACTCAGGCGCTAACGAAATCAACATTGCTATTAACGAGGGCGGTATGCGCGAAATTCGCGTTACTGATAATGGTCCGGGTATTCCAAAAAATGAGCTTCAATTGGCACTATCACGACATGCAACAAGCAAAATCAGCGCACTGACCCACTTAGAGTCAATAGTCAGTCTTGGATTTCGTGGGGAGGCTTTAGCCTCAATTGCGTCCGTTTCGCAATTTGTCTTATCAAGTAAACATAAACTTGAAGCCCATGGGTGGGAGATTACTGCGGAGGGAGGACGAGTATCGGAACCTTCGCCCTGCGCGCTGGATCGAGGCACTGTGGTTTCGGTCAAAAACCTTTACTACAACACGCCAGCTCGCAAAAAATTTCTTCGGTCACAAAATACCGAGTACGGCCATTGCGATGAAATCTACAAACAAGCAGCCCTCGCACATCCCACGATTGAATTCACAATATCTCACAATGGAAAGCCTCGCCGAAGAGCGAGCAACAAGAGCATTGAAACGCGTATTCGTGAGACTCTAGGTTCGGACTTAACTGATGCAAGTATTTGGCTGGAAGAAGGCGCTGAGGAATTATCTATTCAGGGATTTGTTCAACAACCAGCCTATGAGAAAGGTACCAAAGACGCTCAATATCTTTTCATCAACGGGCGATATGTTCGTGACCGCGTCATTTCACATGCCATTAAACAAGCGTTCAGTGACGTTTTGCACCATGGCAAAGCCATCTCATACATTCTATTTATTAAAATTAACCCACGGCTGGTGGACGTGAACGTACACCCTAGAAAAACAGAGGTACGGTTTCATCAGTCACAAGCAATACATCAATTTGTTTTCCATGCGATCGAGAAAAAACTCGGCTCTGTAGAGCGAGTATCCCCAAAAAGTACTCATTCATTCTTCACGGATCGAAAAATAGCAATCTCCTCGCAGTACTCCCGACTGCAAGACAATCTTTCGTTAGCACTTGAAAAGGGAACAAGTCCCCTAATGAGCTCTAACAATGCTTATAGCGCTATTTCCGCACAAGGCGGGGGTTATGAGCCCACCTCAAGAGACATTTCCGATTGGAACGAAATTGGCGATAATCAAAAAAATGAATTTCCCTTAGGTTTCGCTCTTGCCCAGCTCAGTGGCGTATATATTTTGGCTCAGAATCACGAAGGCCTCATTATTATCGATATGCATGCCGCCCACGAACGCATTGTCTATGAACAACTAAAAACAGCGCTTGATTTAAAAGAAATACCGAAACAAAAACTTTTAATTCCGATCAACGTGAAATTAGATCTCACTCAAATGGCCGTCGTTCACGAAAACACGCAACTTTTAAATACTCTAGGTTTTGAATTTTCCACCTCTGGCCCTGAAAACATAGCGTTACGAGCCATACCGTCGTTTCTCGAATCCGGAAAAGTTCCCGAACTGGTAACGGGCGTAATAAAGGACATAATGGAGTATGGCGCCACGCGCGTCTTACAAGAGAATCGAAACGAAATCCTGTCGACACTGGCATGTCACTCTGCGGTGCGAGCTAATCGAAAACTCTCCGTCGAAGAAATGAATAACTTACTTCGAGATATGGAGCGTACCGAGCGGTCCGATCAATGCAATCATGGGAGGCCTACTTGGTTTCAAATATCGCTCTCCGAACTCGATGATAGGTTTATGCGTGGCCAATAGTCAAAGGATCAGCTGTATGTTGGTGAATATTGCGAGATGAAAAAGAGACCAGCACCTGAGGCAATTTGTCTCCTAGGTCCCACGGCCAGTGGAAAAACCAATATCTGTATCGAACTAGCCCGTCATTTTCCAATTGAAGTAATCAGTATAGATTCCGCACTCGTTTACCGGCACATGGATATTGGTACTGCCAAGCCGGATCGAGAGGAGTTATCACACTGCCCTCATCATTTGATTGACATCCTCAACCCAAATGAGCACTACTCCGCTGCAAAATTTAAATTAGATGCTGAGCGACTTGCTCATGAAATTGTTATGCGTGACAAGATTCCCGTTCTTTCCGGCGGAACTATGATGTACTACAAAGCACTTAAAGACGGTTTAAATAAACTACCTGAACGGGATTTTCAAATTCGAGAAGCAATTGACTCAGAAGCCAAACAATACGGATGGCCGCATATTCATGAAAACTTAAGAAAAATAGACCCTGAAACAGCACAACGACTGAGCCCTAATGATTCCCAGAGGATTCAGCGCGCAATGGAAATCTTCCAAATAACCGGCAAGCCAATGAGTAAAATGCTCAATGAATCAATTACAAATAAAGACACCTTGAAGACCTTGGATATTGCTCTGATTCCTGAATCAAGGGCGACATTACATAAACACATCGAGACTCGATTTAAACAAATGATTGTGCGGGGACTAATTGACGAAGTAGTTGAATTAAAGAAAAATTGGAACCTGTCATTAGACATGCCGTCAATGAGGTGCGTTGGATACCGGCAGGTTTGGGAATTTCTAGATGGAAATTATAGTAAAGAGGTACTTATCGAAAAAGGCTCCGCAGCCACCCGTCAACTGGCGAAAAGACAGCTCACTTGGTTACGCAGCTTTTCAATTGAGCACACCGTTGACCCTTATGCGATTGATACTCGATCGTACATCCAAAAAATCCTGAGAGCTGTCCAACATTAAATTAAGAACGACGTAAACGTTTTGCCGTAATCAATGTGTCGAGCGCACCGTCACTCAGCTGCACCGTCAATCGATCGTCGACAGAAACAGATTTAACACTTCTTAAAATATTACCTTCCTCACTTCTGACAATTGAGTAACCTCGACACAGAACTTGCTCAGGATTGAGATGAGACAAGCTAGTCTTGGTACTGGATAAGCGCGTTTGAAAATGATTCAGAGTGCCGAGCATTCCACGATGCATTCGTTTTTGCCAATCTTTGAGTGAAGCTAAACCACGCTGACTATCAGGCCTCGCACGATAGAGCTGAGCCTTAGCACCAGTTATATAACTTTCTTTACCACGGAATAAGCGTCGCACACTTGTGTTAAGCCTTGTTTGTAATTGATGCAGTTCATTTGCGTAAAGCATATTTCGTTTGCCTGGATGTATCAATCGACGACTCAAGTAATCAATATGCTGCTGATTAACGTCTATCTTGCCTCGAATATTCTTACTCAATCCGGCTAGGAACCGTTGAAGATCAGATGCTATGTCATCAAACGCAGATACCGCCAAAGTGGCCGCTGCAGTTGGCGTCGGCGCACGACAATCAGATACGAAATCCACCAATGTTGTGTCGGTTTCATGTCCCACCCCAGAAATAACAGGGATAGGACAACGAGCGATGGCTCGAATCAACTCTTCAGAATTAAACTCCCAAAGATCTTCAAGACTTCCCCCACCGCGACAAATTATCAGTCCCTCAACTTCTGATCGCTCGCTGGCTAACATAACTGCCTCTGCCAGTTTTTTCCCAGCGCCATTTCCCTGGACAGGAGAGGGATAAATGATTATTGATACATTCGGTGCACGATCAGCTAACGTCTTACAAACATCGCGAAGTGCAGCAGCGTCAAGCGACGTAACGACACCAATTGTTTTGGGGAATTGGACTAATGGTTGTTTTTTACTTGTATCGAATAAACCTTCGGCAGAAAGTTTTCTTTTTTGAGCCTCATACAACTCGAATAATCTACCCAGACCTGATTTGCGAACTAATTGGGCAATTAATTGGAATTCGCCTCTTTTCTCAAACATCGAGGGTGACGCTAATAATTCAACTTCAAGCCCATCTGAAATTTCAAACTCAACATTACTCATACGAGAACGAAATAAGACACACCGAACTTGACTCGACTCATCTTTCAATGAAAAGTAGCAATGGCCAGATGCTGCTCGAATAAAATTTGAAATTTCGCCTCTTACCCAAACCTCAGGTAAATGGTCTTCAATCAACGATTTGATTGTTCTCGCAACTTGGGAGACAGATAGGACTTTAGATTGAATACCGCGCTCACTCATGTCGTACACCCAAAAATTAACCTCAACGCTACGAGCTCATATTCTATGGAAAAAATACAAACGAAGTAAGTAAACTATTGACATTCAAAGAACTTTTTTTATCGAATAATCCACAAATGCTATAAATTTGCAAAAAATCATTAATAAACACGAGCTTAACTCCAAAAATAAAATAAGTCATTGATTTTTATTGATATTTTATAATTTGAGCTCATCACACTCAATAGCAGTTTGGTAGATATCTTTATTCATCCCCCTCTCGGACGGATTTACCCACAAACTTATCCACAGTTGGTAGGTAAAAGTATTGATAAGTCTTACACTTACGATAAATTTATCCCCTGAAAGGGAAAACATATGATGTTGAACTTGCTGTCAATAACTCCGACGTTTAAAGTGATGGCCTACGCAACTAGTACTCAAGGGTTTATATCGTGATTGAAATCATCATAGCAGCTGGCTGGCCAATTTGGCCCATCATATTTTGCTCTGTCATATCTGTGGCCATTATTGCGGAACGCTTTTACTCACTGAGACGTGAAGCGGTAGTTCCAAACAGCTTACTCGGAGAAACCGTCAGTCATTTAAAAACCTCCGGTGTAACTCAGGAGCTTATATCAAAAACCGGAGACTCATCCCCGTTAGGACGCGTGTTTGTTGCGGGCTTGAAAAACTTAGGAAACACTAAGGAAGCCATGAAAGAAGCGATTGAGGAGGCAGGTCTCGAAGTTGCCCATGAAATGGACCGTTACCTAACTACACTAGGTACTATCGCCACTATGGCTCCGTTACTTGGACTATTGGGAACAATAATCGGGATGATAGAAATTTTTGGGGCATCTACGCCGACTGGCATTACAGATCCAGCTCGATTAGCACATGGCATTTCTATTGCGCTATACAATGCCGCTTTCGGTATCATCGTCGCTGTTCCTAGTCTCGTGTTTTATCGGCACTTTCGGTCAACGGTAGACTCATTAATCGTTCAGATGGAGCTACAGGCAGTAAAGCTCGTAGAAATGACCCACGGCAACAGGGCTGACTAAACTTAATTATGAATTTCAGACGAGCCTCATTTCGAGAAGAACCCGATATTAATTTAGTCCCCTTCATTGATGTCTTGATCGTGATCGTCATTTTTTTGGCTGTCACGACTACATATTCTAAATATGCTGAGTTAAAAATAAATCTGCCCGTAGCTGATGCCAATAGCGTTGATCAACCAATCGATAAACTTGAGATTGCCATCTCACAAACTGGCCAATACTTTGTCAACGGTCGTGAAGTACCAATGGAAAGCCCGCTACTTTTCGCAGAAACTCTTCGACAAATTGCGGGTCCGGACTCGGATCCTGTGATTATCATCAGCGCGGATTCAAACACAACACATCAATCAGTCATCTACACCATGGAAGCCGCTCGAATCGCAGGCTATGGACGCATCACTTTTACGACGCAAAAGAACTAGGTCTATCGCCGTGTTAGCGCATTCGCCTTTAACTGCGTCCACCCAGGCGTTGCGCCACTTTAAGTTAATAGGTGTGCTCCTTCACTTGCGTCATGGATAAGAACTAAGTGCCTCGCTCATGGGAGCGCCTTAGCGCGCTATCACTTGCCTTGCTACCTCTGACGCTCGTGTTCTTAATACTGTCGGCGGTCAGACGGCTCATATTTCGCATCGGGATCCTCAATGCAACAAAAATACATGTTCCCGTTATCGTGGTGGGGAATATCACGGTAGGGGGGACTGGGAAAACGCCAATCGTAGTTGCGATCGCTAACGCACTTAAGGATTCAGGTCTTGCTCCAGGAATCATCACAAGAGGTTATCGGGGTGACGGAACAAATCGTGAGGTTGTTGAAACTAGCACACCTTCTGAAGTTGGTGATGAACCAATACTCATATTCAATAAGGTTAAATGTCCGGTTTGGGTGGGGCCCAACCGAAGTAGGAGCGCACAACAAATAATCAAAAAATATCCAAATGTGAACGTCATCATCAGTGATGATGGACTTCAACACTATGCGCTAAAGAGAGACATTGAAGTCGTGGTAATCGACGGGGAGCGTAAGTTCGGGAATAGCCTCCTGCTGCCTTCCGGTCCACTCAGGGAATCAATATCGAGGATTCAAACTTGTGATCTCGCGGTTATTAACGGACCGCAAATTCATAAACTACCTATTCCGACAACAAACATGAGACTTATTGGCAGTACTTTTCATAAACTATCTGACCCGACCATTACATGCGACGCAGAAGATCTGTTAAAAACTGAAGTCACAGCCATAGCCGGCATTGGAAATCCTGAACGTTTTTTTCAGCATCTAAAATCATTAGGTCTCAGGCCAAAGACTATAAGGTTTCCGGATCATCACAGATACTCAGTCAAAGACTTCAACTCAATTGAGAACGACATCATCATAATGACCGAAAAAGATGCAGTAAAATGCAAGAGTTATGCGCCGAAAGAGTGTTGGTTTTTGCCGGTTACTGCAGAATTTAATGGTCCATTCATACAAACCATCATAGAGAAACTTAAAAATTATCATGGATAAAAAATTGCTCGATATATTGGTATGTCCTATATGCAAAAGTGAACTTGACTTGCAATCAGGAGATAGTGAGTTAGCATGCAAACCTTGTAAGCTCGCTTTCCCAATAAAAGATGGGATACCGATCATGTTAGAAGAAGAAGCACGCCACATTCCCACCGATTAGCCGCTGACTCGCGCCGAGAGATTTGTGAATTTTAAAGTCATCATACCTGCACACTTCGAATCCACTCGATTCCCCGGGAAGCTATTAGCTACCATTAGGGGACAAACCGTCATCGATCGCGTAATCAATATTGCGAAAAAATCAGGAGCTACAGATATAATCGTGGCAACCGATGATCAACGTATTGCGCAATCAATCGAGAGCTCTGACTGCGAAGTGATCATGACCAGCAAAGACCATCAGAGTGGAACAGCTCGTATCGCCGAGGTAGTAGCAAAAAAAAATTGGGTATCGGAAGAGGTAATCATTAATCTCCAAGGAGATGAGCCATTTATTCCAGCCGAATTAGTCACTACTGTTGCTGAAACTTTAGCGTCTACATCAGACGCCTCAATCGCTACGGCATGTTTTCCAATTGCACGTCGAGCAGATGTCTTCGATCCAAATCTAGTCAAAGTTGTGCTGGATCATCATAACTATGCCCTCTATTTTTCTCGAGCACCGATACCTTGGGCGAGAGATACATTTTCAGATGAACAAGAATCACTTCCCGATGATTACATTGCGTTGGGGCATATTGGCCTTTATGGGTACCGATCAAAATTTTTACTTGAATACTCAGGACTACCTTCGAGTTTCCTTGAAAACCAGGAGAAACTGGAACAATTACGAGTACTGCAAGCAGGACACAAAATAATCACTGCACGCACGCATGCTCCGCCTGCTCCAGGTATTGATACCCCGGAGGACCTCGAAAGAGCGCGTCAATTTGCCAGCACGCTATAATTTCGGCTTTAAATTTTCAAAATTCAAAAAACCAGTGATAGCGTAGATCGAAATTAACCATCGAACTAGTCTAGCCAGAGAATAAGGAATTAACGTGAGATTAATACTACTTGGACCTCCCGGAGCAGGAAAAGGGACGCAGGCCGCTTACTTAATGGAAAAGTACAACATTCCTCAAATCTCAACGGGTGATATGTTAAGAGCAGCAGTCAAAGATGGAACAGACCTGGGCCTAGAGGCTAAGAAATTCATGGATGCCGGAGGACTCGTTCCTGATACCGTAATTATTGGTCTCGTAAAAGAACGGATCAATCAAGATGACTGCTCCAACGGATTTTTATTTGATGGTTTTCCAAGGACAATTCCTCAAGCTAATGCGTTAAACGATGCAGGTGTAGATATTGATTATGTTATTGAGATTGACGTTAATGATGAAGAGATCATCAAGCGTCTATCCGGGCGCCGTGTACATCCAGAATCTGGACGAACCTACCATGTGCTCTTCAATACGCCAAAGGTAGAAGGAATAGATGACATTTCTGGAGAACCACTCGTTCAGCGCGACGACGATAAAGAAGAGACAATCAAGAAGCGTTTAGAGGTCTATCATGAACAAACTGAACTGTTAATTGGTTATTATTCCGACCTAGCTCGAACACTTACGGGTCATGCGCCTAAATACAAAAAATTCAAAGGGATTGGCTCTCTAGAATCGATACGAGATCAGATCTTTAAGGCTCTTGATTCACACTAGTTGATTTATCAAGAAACCCCATCAAGGTAGGGCCAGCAATGAGTAATCTGTCACATTAAACGATTAGGTAATAACATGAAAAAAACACCAAATGCTTTCTACGCCCAGTCTGGTGGTGTAACTGCTGTTATTAATGCGTCGGCCGCTGGCGTTATTGAAACCGCTAGGAAAAACAAAGATAAGATCGGAAATGTTTATGCGGGTAGAAATGGCATAATTGGGGCACTCACTGAAGATCTGGTTGATACATCCAAAGAGTCCGTCAGCGCAATTGCGGCGTTAAAACACACTCCAGCCGGCGCATTCGGGTCATGCCGCTATAAACTTAAGTCTCTAGAGGAGAATAGAGCTGAATACGAGCGTTTAATAGCTGTTTTCAAAGCACACAATATTGGATACTTCTTCTACAACGGAGGAGGAGACTCAGCTGATACATGCTTAAAGGTGTCAAAAATATCAAAAGCACTAGATTTCCCCATACAAGCAATACATATACCGAAAACCGTAGACAATGACTTACCAGTCACCGACTGCTGCCCTGGATTCGGTTCAGTTGCAAAATATGTGGCCGTTTCAACTCGGGAAGCAAGCTTTGACGTAGCTTCTATGGCTAAAACGTCAACTAAAGTGTTTATTCTAGAGGTCATGGGGAGACATGCCGGATGGATTGCAGCCGCTGGAGGGCTAGCCTCTACCTCGGACAGTCCGTTACCTATTGTCATCTTATTTCCTGAAATCGTTTTTAACCGTAAGAAATTCATTAAAAACGTGCGGGATAAAGTCAAGACACATGGTTACTGTTCTATTGTTGTCTCCGAAGGGGTTAAGGGGGCAAACGGAAAATTCCTATCCGATCAAGGTCTCACAGATGCTTTCGGACACGCTCAACTAGGGGGCGTGGCTCCAGTCATTGCAAATATGGTAAAGGCTGATCTCGGACTCAAATATCACTGGGGGGTAGCAGATTACCTGCAAAGAGCGGCCAGACATATAGCGTCTAAAGTTGATGTTGATCAAGCTTACGCACTTGGGGAATCAGCAGTAAAACTTGCAATCCAAGGTCAAAACGCTGTGATGCCCACCATAGAGCGTTTATCAGATACCCCTTACCGCTGGAAAATAGGCCGCACACCCTTATCCCGCGTGGCAAATATCGAGAAAAAAATGCCAAAAAGATTCATCAGCGCGGATGGATTTGGAATAACCCCTAGCTGTGAGCGTTATCTTAAACCACTTATAGAGGGCGAAGCGTATCCCCCATATAAAGATGGGTTACCAAAATACGTCGTGCTAAAAAATAAATTGGTTACCAAAAAAATACTCACAGACTTCAAACTTAAGTGATTTTGAAGAGTTAATCGTCATTTTCAGGTACAATCCCGCGCAACAAAAATTTAAAAGAAGCAGCTTCTCCATCGTTATTTTGGACAGCGGCTCGGTTATTAGGGTATTTGGCCGACCCTTATCGGCCAGTTAACTACATAATGTAAGGGGGGACGTTGATGTCTTCAGGACTAGTGATAGCCTTAGTTTGTTCGATCGTAGCTGTGATTTACGGTGCGCTTTCGATCCAATGGATTCTGCGCCAACCAGCTGGGAATGCTCGTATGCAGGAAATTGCCACAGCGATTCAGCAAGGTGCGCAGGCTTATTTAAATCGACAGTACTACAGTATCTCCGTTGTCGGGATCATTCTTTTTGTTGCACTCGGTTTCGCTCTTGATTGGTACACAGCCATCGGCTTCCTTGTAGGCGCAGTGCTCTCAGGCGCAGCAGGATATATCGGGATGTTTATTTCGGTTCGCGCAAATGTGCGCACTGCTGAAGCGGCAAACAATGGAATCAATGCCGCGCTCAATGTTGCGTTTAGAGGCGGTGCTATCACAGGTATGTTGGTGGTTGGTCTAGGCTTGCTCGGAGTGGCAGGTTACTTCGCTGTTGTTTCCCACCTCACCGGGGATACCGATGAAGCACTACATGCTCTGATCGGCCTTGCTTTTGGCGGATCACTGATCTCAATATTTGCCCGATTAGGTGGCGGTATCTTTACAAAAGGTGCAGACGTAGGAGCCGATTTAGTCGGTAAGGTTGAGGCAGGAATTCCAGAGGATGACCCAAGAAATCCAGCGGTCATAGCGGATAACGTGGGTGACAATGTTGGAGATTGCGCAGGCATGGCTGCCGACTTGTTTGAGACATATGCGGTTACCATCGTAGCAACAATGCTGCTGGGCGGACTCATGATGGCTGACATGGGCGAGACTGCAATAATTTATCCTCTCGTGCTTGGTGGCGCATCTATTATCGCATCGATAATAGGCACCTTCTTCGTCAAGACTTCTGAAGGTGGAAGTATCATGGGGGCACTCTATAAAGGCGTGATCGTGTCCGGCGTTATTGCCGCTGCCGCCTTTTACTTCATAACTGAAAAAATGATGGGTAGTGAGTCTATCAATCTGTTTTATTCCGGACTGGTTGGACTTGCCTTAACCGGCGTGCTAATTGTCATTACTGAGTACTACACCTCAACCGAATATGCGCCTGTGAAACACGTTGCAGCGGCTTCGGAAACTGGTGACGCAACAAACATAATCGCTGGTCTAGGGGTATCGATGAAGTCTACCGCGCTCCCAGTATTAGCTGTTTGTGTGGCGATCGGTGCGTCTTACTCACTCGCAGGACTTTACGGAATTGCAATCGCGGCAACCGCGATGTTGTCTATGACTGGTATGGTTGTAGCGCTTGATGCTTATGGACCGATTACTGACAATGCAGGTGGTATTGCGGAGATGGCTGAGCTGCCATCGAAAATTCGAGATATTACTGATCCGTTAGATGCCGTCGGTAATACGACAAAAGCTGTGACCAAAGGTTACGCCATTGGATCTGCGGGTTTAGCAGCATTGGTTTTGTTCGCGGACTATACGAATACGCTCGAGGCGGCAGGTAAACTTGTCGAATTCTCGCTGTCTGATCCTGCAGTCATAATTGGTTTATTCCTTGGTGGCATGATCCCTTACCTCTTTAGTGCAATGGCGATGGAGGCCGTTGGACGAGCAGCAGGCTCTGTGGTTAATGAGGTACGGCGCCAGTTCAGAGAAATCACAGGGATTATGGAAGGAACCGGCAAACCTGATTATTCAAAAGCCGTGGATCTACTTACTCGCTCAGCTATTAAAGAAATGATGATTCCATCATTGCTTCCAGTTCTTGCCCCAATTGTGGTTGCATTCGGGGTCAATTGGCTCATGGGACCAGGGGAAGGAATTAAAGCACTAGGCGGATTACTCATAGGAACAATTATCACAGGTATATTTATCGCGATATCAATGACTACAGGCGGTGGCGCTTGGGATAATGCAAAAAAATATATTGAGGATGGCAATTGTGGCGGCAAAGGTTCCGATGCGCACAAAGCCTCCGTCACTGGAGATACCGTTGGTGACCCATACAAAGACACAGCAGGTCCGGCAGTAAATCCACTGATTAAGATTATCAATATCGTAGCTCTTCTTTTAGTTCCACTCCTTTAAAAACAAACTAAGTACCAATAAAAAAGGCTCCTTGAAGGAGCCTTTTTTATTGGTCATCCATATCAATCATTTTTTTTAGATTGCTGAATCCCAGCGGTGACCGCTAAACGCATAGCTTGTTCGCGTGGCATATCAATCTGCGTCAGCCGAGAACGAGGCACAAAAATAGTGTAGCCACCAATCTGATAACTCATCGGTAGATAAACTGCTACACGACCTTCAGGAACCATGTCAGGTGGCAAATCGGAGAATTCATCGCGGGTCAAAAATCCCAGCAGCCTAACATCAAGATTTGGCATATCAACCATCACCACCTGAAAATTCTCACCTTTATCATCTCCTGCAAATAATCCAAAAAACTCCTTTAGGGCACTGTATATCGTTTTAATCAAAGGTACCTTGAGGAAAAACCGCTCAGTCAAATTAAAGATACTTCGAATAACATATGCCCGCATCAATATCCCGATTACAAATACTACGACGCATCCGGTGGCAAGACCCATACCAGCAACGTATGTTCCTTCGGGCAATACCATTTGCAATGGAGAAACCATAAAAGATTCAGCTGTCGTAAACAGCCAAACTAAAAGATAAATAGTCGCCAGCACCGGTAGGGCCGTAAAAAGACCTGTCAAAAAAACTTTACTGATGAACTTCATCACGATCATGCTCCCCCTAGATAATTTAGAACCACTCTGTTGTGCACAGTATATTGAGATTTTAATGAATAGTCGCAGAACTTAAGAACGACGTTAATCTGATAAAAATTAAATTTCAATCTAACGTTTTTAAGAGACTAGCGTCGCGACTTCATAGCTTTATCCAAAGAGGCCCATTAGGGCTTGTCCCGTTGCTGAGGAAGATTGCTTCGATAGGTCCTCTGGCGCACCTTGGAACAGCACATAACCGCCCGCATCACCCCCTTCCGGACCTAAATCGATAACCCAATCTGAACTACTGATTACATCAGCATTATGCTCTATGACAACAACAGTCCCTCCGGCACCAGCAAGACGCTTCAGTGTTTCAATTAATTTTTCGACGTCGGCCATATGCAACCCAACAGTAGGCTCGTCAAGCACAAATAATGTTTGATTTTTTCCGAGTTGCCTAAAACCGTCCTCCGTATCAGCTCTAAATTTAGATAACTCTGATACAAGTTTGATTCTTTGAGCCTCCCCGCCCGACAATGTACTGCTATGTTGGCCAAGCCTTAGGTAACCAAGACCCAGCTCATTTAGCAAATTGAGTTTTTTGTTGATTTTTGGATGCGCACTAAAGAGCTCAACGGCATCTTTGATACTGAGGTTCAAGACATCCGCAATTGAGTGATTGTTATATCGAATCTGCAATGTATCTTTACTAAACCGATCGCCGTTACATACCTCACAGACGGTCCGTACATCAGGTAAGAAACTCATCTCTATTTTTTGAATACCTTGGCCCTCACAGCCCTCGCAGCGACCGCCTTTAGTATTAAAAGAAAATCGAGCGGGCCCGAATCCTCGAACCCGCGACTCAGTTGCCGACGAAAATAGCTTTCTTACCTCGTCCCATATTCCAGTATAAGTCGCAGGGCACGACCTTGATGTTTTACCGATTGGCGATTGATCCACTTCGATTACTCGCGAGAAACAGTCAACCCCAGAGATGTTCGAACAGTCTGAGAAATCCTGAATGGCAATATCAGCCTTGGGTCTTGAGATTATTCTATCCATGTTTGCGCGTAATATACCTCGTATCAGACTGGACTTACCGCTGCCGGATACCCCTGTTACTGCGGTTAGGTGGCCGATAGGAATTTTGGCATCAACATTTTTAAGGTTGTTACGTGTTGCAGCCCTGATATAGATGAAATCAGCTGATTTTTTTAACCGTTTTCTCTTGCAGACCGAATAACGCCTTTTTGAGGTTAAGTAACGACCTGTGATTGAGGCATCATCGCGCATTATTTCACCGGGAGAACCTGATGATATGACGAATCCACCTTCGCTACCTGCTCCTGGGCCCAAGTCAATCACAAAATCAGCTTGTTTTATTGTATCTTCATCATGCTCAACCACCACCAAAGTATTTCCGTTATTTTGTAGATGTTTGAGTGCTTTCAACAACACATCGTTATCTCTCGAGTGCAAACCAATAGTTGGCTCATCCAGAACATAAACAGCCCCACGAAGATTTGATCCCAACTGTGCAGACAAACGCATGCGTTGAGACTCTCCACCGCTCAAAGTGGGTGCCGAGCGATTCAATGTCAAGTACCCTAAGCCAACCTCAGTCAAAAAACGTAACCGGGATAAGACTTCTTTGAGCAAGTCCTTTGCAATTAGCTGCTCTCGCTCCGTCAAGTTTATTTCCGAGAGCGTTAGATAGAGAGTGCCGACGGGCGTGGAGACCAAATCCGCCATTGTGAATTCTTTCCAAACAACACTCCTCGCCTGGGTGTTCAGCCGAACCCCATCACAAGTACCGCATACACTACTATCTAAATGATGCGTAATTGTAGCCCTATCTGTTTCGATCTCAATTTCATCCTTGAGATTCCTCACTGGACTCACCTTACCCTCTAAAATCAGTCCCATACCCTGACAAGGGTCACACCATCCGTATTTAGAGTTAAACGAGAACAGTCGTGGATCTAATTCATCGAACGATTGTTGGCAAGACGGGCATGCTCTTTTGCTAGAAAAACTCTCCTGCTCAAACACGCCTCCCGAAAGTAAACTGTCAACATCCGAAATGATATGAAAAAATCCCCCACCATATTCCAACGCTTCGTGGACAATATCAGTAATTCGTGCTCGCAGGGTATTTGTAACCCTCACACTTGCTAACGGCAACTCAATCGTATGCTCTACGTAGCGATCTAACTTAGGGAACGCATCTGTTGCGACGAAATTATTATCGACTAAAAGATGCGTAAAACCTTTCTTACGGTAGGATTCAGCCAGCTCTTTGTAAATACCTTTTCTAGACCGTACCAAGGGCGCTAAAAATCCGATATGCACCCCAGAATACTCGCGTAACAATCGATCGACTATCGAAGTCGCGTTTTGCGGCGCAATTTTGATCTCACAATCGGGGCAAAATTGATCACCAATTTTTGACATTAAAAGTCTCAGGTAATGGTAAGTCTCGGTCACCGTACCAACAGTGCTTTTGATACCGCCTCGACTGGTACGCTGCTCAATCGCAACTGCTGGCGGAATCCCATAAACAGCATCAACATCGGGCTTTTTACCAACATGTATAAATTGTCTAGCGTAAGCGTTCAGCGATTCTAAATAACGCCGCTGACCCTCTCCATAAATAATATCGAACGCCAAAGAAGATTTGCCACTTCCGCTAAGTCCCGTGATTACAGTTAACTTTTCATGAGGAATATTGACATT
>Ga0181555_1001924_pt1 | contig 17830 bp, 10 predicted proteins | sample 011ome_15_FD_145601 | JGI IMG/M metagenome (GOLD analysis project Ga0181555, IMG submission 145601) | Coastal salt marsh microbial communities from the Groves Creek Marsh, Skidaway Island, Georgia - 011504AT metaG (spades assembly) | ecosystem: Environmental > Aquatic > Marine > Intertidal zone...
AATTCTTCTGTCTCGCGTAAAAAACGCGGGCTTTTTCTCCCTTTCGCAAGTGCGCGCTCCTCACCGCGTTCGCGCGCAAAAGTATGCGTAGCGGGCGTGAAAGAGAGAGAGAGAGAGAGAGAGAGAGAGAAAGAGGGAGATCAAACGACTAAAGACAAAGCAGTCAAAAGTCTTTTCCCAATGGACAGAAAATTCTGAAGAAAACGAGAAAAAGTGCAAAAAGTGCCAAAAATCTCGGTTGAAAAAAAGCAAAAAGTGCTTTTTTTAAAAGAGTCAGAAGACGAGAGAGAAGAAGAACAACAGAAAAGAACGAGAAAAATGGTACTACCGCTCCACGAATAAAGAGATCCTCAAAACACTCTCGTGAGTATCATTATTAAACGGTTTTTGGTCTCTCTCTTTTCTAAAGTTCGCCTTCTTCCGAGCTTTCTTTTTTGGCCGGAGGTGGCGAGGGCGAGCGGCGATGGCCTCGTCGTCCTCCGCGAGACGCCGGAGGTGGCGGTGGTTCGTCGACAAAGTCTCGGTAGTTCGGCGAGGGCGAGCGCGAGCGACCGTAGCCGCCGCCGCCGCGGCGGTCTCCCCGGCCTCGGGTGTCTCGGCCGCCGCGATGAGTGTCGTCGTCGTCTCGGCGATCGGATCGGCGGCGGTCTGGGCCTCTTTCGCGGTCGTAATCGTCGTCGTATCTGCTTCTTCTTCGCGCGGGCGGGCTGCGAGATCGAGATCGAGAGCGGGAGCGGGACCTTCCGCGTTTGCGGTCTCTGCCGCCGCCTCTGCGGTCTCGGTCGAAGTCGTCGCCGTAACGCGGTGGACGTCTGTCGTCCCGGCCGTCTCGACCACCACCACCGCCGCCGAATCTATCTCCTCCTCTGTCGCGATCGTCGTCCATAATCATGCCGGTGCCAAACCTCGGCGCCGGCGCCGCTCCGGGACTTCGTTCGCGAGTATCGTCTCGGCCGCCGGAAAACCCAATACCGCCTCGATCTCCTCTCGACGGAGGAGGAGGAAGGTCTCCTCTGTCTCTCATATCGTCGCCACCACGACCACCACCACCACCACCACCGAATCTTCCTCTGCCTCGGTTCATCTCTCTTCTGTCCGGGCACTCTCGCGCGAAATGACCGGTTTGGCCGCACACGTGACAGGTACGATCGTCACCAAACCCAGCTCTACCGCCTCTACCGCCGCCACCGCCACCACCTCCTCCGGGGCCACCAGGCCCGCCTCGGAAACCGCCACCTCCACCTCCACCTCCTCCACCTCCTCTTCGGGATTGGTTCCCCATCGCTTTCATTCGAATTTCCTTCTTGCTCAACTGTTTGGTGTATCCTCCTAAACCGCCGCCTAAGCGCATCGGTCGCCAATTCGGCGTCGTTCGTCCTCTCTCCGCGTCTACGATGACCCGTTTACCTTCAATTCTCGTCCCATCTGCGCGCGCGAACGCTCGTTTCATGTCATCTTCCGTTTCAAACTCGATAAACGCGTACCCCGTTGGTTTCCCGGTATCCGTATCTCTGACTATTCGTATCGCTTTAATATCGCCGTACCGTTCAAATTCTCGTCGTAACACGTCCTCGTCTTCGCACGCTGCGTACGGTAATCTCGCGACAAACAACGTCGCGTACGGGTCTCCAGTCGCTTTCTCGTCTTTATGCGGATCCCACGCTTTCAAAGCCTCTTTTAACATCTTCTTCCCTTTTTCTAATTTCTTTTTCGTCTTTGCCGGCAACAGCGCGAATTTTTCCTTCTCCTCTTTTCGCTTCCGTTTCGTCTCCTCGTCGATCTCGATGATCTCTCCGTCGTCGTTCACGTCCACGTCGGAGGCATCCTCGTCTGTGTCCTTCTCTTCTCCTAAAATCATCGACTCTCTCTTCTCTTCTCCTTCCTCGTTCTCCTTCTCGCCGAATAAATACAAATACTTCCCGATTCCCGTCAAACGTTTACACGTCTTCCTCGCTTTCGCCGGCGGAAACCACTTCACCGGCGGCCTCGCTTTGAACATGACCAACAAATTCGGCGGCAAACCCGTCGGGTGTTGATTCAAATTAATCGGTCGCATCAGTAAATTCGACGACGGATTTCCTCCCCCCATGAGTGGCATCATCATCGGAGCCCCTCCTGCTCCTGCTCCTCCGGGAGGCATCATGAGCATCGGATTCGGCGGGAACATCATCCCCGGTGGTCCTCCTCCTCCTCCTCGTGAAGGCATCATCATTCCACCGGGTGGGGGCATCATCATTCCCAGAGGCGGTATTCCCGGTTGTTTCATCAGTAAAGGATTGTGTGGTTGCGCATTATTCACGAACGGCGGTAAAGAAGATCCATTGCCCCCAGAACTCATTTGCGTAATTCTCTGGCCACAAACAGGAGGGTTTCTCTCTCTCTCTCTTTTTACTCACTTATACAAGACGGTGGTTTTAAAAACGAAAAGCCTTCTGTTGCTTTTTTCGAGCCGCACTGTTTTGCTTGTTTGGGGAACGCAACACAAACGCAGCGCACTCACGCGTGTTCTTACTTCTCTCCTTTAAATGACGACCACCCTCGAAGTGATGAAGGTGCAGGGCGGAGATGCGTCGTCTTGGAAATTAGGGTTTAGAGTTTCAGAGGGTCGTCCTTGCAAATTCAAAATTTTTCTCAAAAATTCCATCACACAAAGTTATATCATCGGCGTTGTTTAAACGCTTCATCCGACGACGAGAGAAAGAGAGAGAATTTCTTCGCGTTTTGTTCTTCCCGCTGCAACGTTTTGTTAATAATTGCTGCTTTTGAAAAGGAAAACGAGACGACGGTCAAGACGACGCCGATACGAGGAGGATTCAGCTTTTTGCTCCACAAATTTGGAACGAAATTCCGAATCATTAAACAAAGGACGAGAAGTACTACTCCGACGACCATTAATAAGAAAGCGGCGATGATGATGGACGCGACGCCTACTAAAGATGATTTGAAAAAGTTTCAAGTCGTGGTCGCCTCGGATGAACTCGGGGGGATTGGAAAGAACCAAACTTTACCGTGGAAACTTTCAAAAGAGATGAAACATTTCAAATCTTTAACCGCGGACGTCTCGAAACCGATGACGCAAAACGCAGTCATCATGGGAAGGAAAACCTGGGAATCGATTCCGGAGAAGTTTCGCCCGTTACCGGGGAGGTTGAACGTGGTTTTAAGCGCCAGTGGGCGAGTGTACGAGAAATCGAATAAAGAAAACGGTGGCCCCGGCGAGGACGACGCGGAGGGCGGCGCGAAGTGTTTGCCGGAAGGCGTGCTCGCGAGAGCGTCGATCGAGGAAGCGCTGGAAACGTTATCGACTGGGGAGTACAAGGATATCATCGAGAAAGTGTTCGTGATCGGCGGCGCAAAAGTATACGAGGAAGCTTTGAAGTCTGAACAATGCGAGGCGGTGCATTTGACCGAAGTGAAACCGCCCGCCGGGAAGGATCCGAAGGAACACTTTGCCTGCGACGCGTTCATCCCGTTACCGTTGGATAGCGAAAAGTTTCGATTGTATTCGAGCTCAAAGCTGGTGAAAGATGGCGAGTGTTCGTACACGACGTTGACGTACGTCGCGCAAAATGGACCGGCTGGGAAGTTTCGAGTGGAGGCTGAAAAAATCTTGCCGCCAAAGATTTTGAAGGAGCAAAAACACGAAGAGATGCAGTATTTGGAGTTGATTAGGGAAATAATCGATGAAGGGAACGTCAAAGGCGACAGAACTGGAACCGGGACTATTTCTAAATTTGGTTGCTCCATGCGATACGACTTGAGACGATCGTTTCCGTTGTTGACGAGTAAACGTGTTTTTTGGAGAGGCGTGGCGGAAGAGTTGTTGTGGTTCGTGAAGGGTTCAACGAACGCGAACGAGTTGAAAGAAAAAGGCGTCGGCATTTGGGACGGAAACGGAAGTCGCGAGTATTTGGACTCCATCGGATTAAACCACCGCGAAGTGAACGATTTAGGCCCAGTCTACGGCTTCCAATGGAGACACTTCAACGCCGAGTACACCGACATGCACGCCGACTACGCCGGTAAAGGCGTCGACCAACTCGCCGAAGTGATTCACAAAATCAAAAACAATCCAAACGATCGACGCATTCTTTTAACCGCGTGGAACCCAGCCGCGTTGAAAGAAATGGCGTTGCCGCCGTGTCACATGTTCTGTCAATTCTACGTCGCGAACGGAGAGTTGAGTTGCCAAATGTACCAACGCTCGTGCGACATGGGATTAGGCGTCCCGTTCAACATTGCCAGTTACTCGTTGTTAACATGCATGATCGCGCAAGTCTGCGACCTGAAACCGGGAGATTTTGTCCACGTGCTCGGCGACGCGCACGTGTACGCCAACCACGTCGAACCGTTGGAAACGCAATTGAAAAACGAACCGAGACCGTTCCCGCAGTTGAAAATCAACCCAGACGTGAAGGATATCGACGGGTTCAAGTTTGAAGATTTTGAGATCATCGGGTACGACCCGTGCCCGAAAATTGAAATGAAGATGGCCGTTTAATCATCATCAAGGAAACGACGCTTTCGTCGTCCTTGTCATCGGCATCATCGTCGTCGTCTTTGAAAATGTTATACATATAAATAAACCATTCAAAATACAAAATCCAGAACTTTTCGCTTCATTATTTTTCTCCCTCCTCCTCTCTGCTTCTCTCTGCTTCACTGCGCTCCGAGACAGAATAAAAAGATACCGCAATGACGCACCCCTCCGCATCGAAGAATGCATTCATCCCGACGTGGATGTCCGTCCTTTCCGACGTTCTCTTCCAGAAACTTCGATGCAAACACCTGCCGAAAACGTCTTTGGAAATGGTCACATTTCCCCACGGGAAAGAAGAAAAATCAACATCCAAGAAGACGTTTAAGAAGCAAACCATCATCGTGACCGGCCCAACGTCTGGTATCGGCGAGACGACCGCGTTGACGTTAGCTCTGAGAGGTCACAGAGTGATTTTAGCCTGTCGGACGGTCTCTAAAGGCGAGACGATGGTCAAGAAATGGCAACAAAAATACTCCTCCAAAAACACAAGATTGAAGCTCGACTGCGTCGTCATGAAGCTCGATTTGAACAGTTTACGATCGATTCGAGAGTTCGCGAAAACATTTACAGATGTCGAAGATCGATTGGACGTGTTAATAAACAACGCCGGCGTGTTTGATATGTCGAATAAATACGTGCTCACGGAGGATGCGTACGAACAGCACCACGGGACGAACTTTTTAGCGCCGAGTTTACTCTCGCTTCTGTTGATAGGTAAAATGTTGGAAACGAAGACGACGGAAGGGTGCGAAACCGCCGCGAGGCAATCGAACAGTCGGATTGTGTTTGTGAGTTCAAAGTTGCACGAATTTGCGAAGAATTATGACATGCAAAAGAAATCGTTTGGGTTCTCCGCGAAGAAGGCGTACGCAAATAGCAAAATGGCAGAGATTGCATTCGCAAAGGTGTTAGAGAGGAAAGTGTGTAAAGCGTTTTATACGAACGCGAAGGATGGAAGGGACCCGTCGAACGCGCCGATTAAAATGATGAGTTTACATCCTGGAAATATTATAACGAACGTTGTGAAAACGTTACCGAAATTGATTCAGTTTTTGTACCGAACGACGATGCGACAGATTTTGTTTACGTGCGACGAAGGCGCGAGGGCGACGGTGTATTGCGCGCAAAGCGAATACGCGTTCGAGGAGGCCAAAGGAAAGTTTGGGAGTTACTTTGATTCTGCGTGCGAGTTGCGCGAGCCGAACAGCTTGAGCGAAATAGAGGAAGAGGGATTGTGGCGAGAAGTCCTGAAAGAGTTTGGGATGTCTGAAGCGCAGTTGATAAAGGAGTGGCAGACGGCGCTCGCGTGAACAAGAGAACAAAATTTTCAAATGACTCTTTGTATTACAATTTTTAGAACCGCATAGTACCGGTGCCGTTGTACGTTTTAAATTACTCCAATTCGTCAAAGTCCATGTCCGGTAAGTGGAAGTTCAAACCTTCGTCTTCATCCTTGACGCCTTCACTTTGCGTTCGCTCGAGTTGTTGGTTTCTGTTTGACCCGGTGGTGGCATCGGACTGATCCGAGAAGATGCTCGTCATCGCCCCGAAGCCTAAGCCGCCCCACAAATCAAACGCCGATCGATCTTCCTGAGTGGCCATGGATAAATGCGAGGGCGTGAGCAAAGGCGCTTGGGATATCTGCTGCCGCTGCTGCTGATGCTGCTGCATCGCTTGTTGCTGTTGTTGGTGTTGCTGCTGCTGCTGCATGGGCGATCCACCGAACGAGGGAACGTGTTGGAACATACCTTGCGCGTTCTCGAAACCAGGAGGCGCGAAGCCCCTCGGAGATCCCGAAGCAGAAGATAACGGATTACGTTGTTGATGATGTTGCTGTTGTTGCATTTGCTCCGCGCGATGCGTAGACGCGGCAGGCGGCACTTGTTGTTGTTGTCGTTGTTGTTGGTTGAAAGCTGTGTCGTTTGCAAGACTGCTGCTACTTTCGGGAACGTGCTTCCTCCCCCACGGCGGAAGTAGGGATTTGCGTGGTGGATCAGCGGACGCATTCCTATCGTCTCTTTTGGAAGTTTCTCTTGTCGTAGATATCGCTCTAGGGGCGACGTAATTATTCAAATCAACCAATTTATTCGCATTTCCAATTCTTACCGGTCTCGAGAGAGCGGCGGCGGCGTTGCGCTTTGCCTCCTCCAAGCTAGCGTCCAAGCTCGGCTTTCTCACGTTTGTTTGCTTTTTACCGGCAGCTTCCGTGTTTGTCGCCGCCGCCGCCACCGTTGCCGCATGAGTAGATGTATCCTTTTTCGATGCATAGGCGACGTCTGTGGCCGAAGCCGACGAGGAACCGGATAATTCGCGTTCAATCGTAACATCATCATTTTTACTCGCCCGCGGAGAGAACCCTTTGGTGCGCGCTTTAGGGGTTATCGGCAGAGTAGGTTTCGATACCTCCTTTTTTGGTGGTAACGGTTTGCCTCCTACAGGATCAACAGATGCAACTGTTGGAGACGGTTTCGGAACCTCTTTGATTGATGTCTTCAAATTCGAAAGTCTCGGACTTGGAAGTTTCGTGGTGTTGGCATCTTTACTCTTTTGCAACTCATGAGAATCTGCCGTCACGTTCGTAGTAGCATGAACCTCTGACGAGGATTCTGTTTTAGTTTCAGCGACGATTACTGGCTTTAAAACGGCAACGCTCTTCTTCTGGTTAATTACCGATATCGCGAAAAGGCACGCCGTCACGACAAAACATACCGCAAAAAATACCGCTAAAAAGTTTGGCGACGTAATCGTCTCGAGCGTTCCAGAAACGTTCAACGATACATTCGCCGAGATCCTCGCGACAAACGCGTAAGTTTTCGTCGTGAAACTGTTTTCGCGTCTTTTCTGAGCTTGCGATGCCTTCGCGGCTTCTTTTTCTGCCTTTTCGGCTGCAAATGAATACGCCTCAGAAACTTCGCCTTCCACGTCTACGCACTCTAACAAAGTGAAAGAGTTTCTCACGCAGACGGAAGATTTTAAAATATGTCCTTTCCCTGCTGCTTTCGGTGGCGCAAAGTATATGCCTCCCAACGATTTTGTCTGACTTGGTTCAATGCAAATAAGACTGTTGCCCTCGTTGCCGTTGATGTTCGTACTTTCAAAGATGAAGGCATTCTCGCCCTCGCGAGCGCTACCAAATTTCGGAGCAGATTTAGAAATCGCCCCAAACGTCACGCTCGCGAGTAAGTTTGAAAACATCCCACCGCCGCGCTTGAGCAACTTTCCGACGGCTAAATCAGGTGTGTCGGCGTGTGAAGCGCCAGGAAACATGTACGGTACCGCATCGAAGCATAATTTTTTAGACGTGGGATTTCGAACTCGAAGCATCTTTGATTTCGACGAGCGCTGACCGGCCGCAACGAAATCGATGAAGGTGGATGACGTTGAATTCGCAACAAGTCCTCCTCGCTCTTCTTCCTCCTCTTTATCATCCGCATAGTCTGTGAACGATGATGGGGAATAGTATTGCACATCATCAGTATCATCGCTCCTCGAAGCGAGCGATTCTATGATACTCGGACTTTGTAAGTTGACTAAAACTGCAACGGTGTCGACGTCGCCGAGACTGGTAGCTTCGTTCGATACAACTACGGTTGCCTTCATGTGAAATGCATTTTTCTTCTCGAGCGAAGCAATTTTATCGAGTCTAGATCTAAGTTTTTTTGCTTCCGCTTTACTGGGTGGAGAAGATACGAAAACTTTCTTCTTCTGCAACAATTCCGCAGCGGATGCTCCTATCGAATCAACATTTTCACCGTCCAAGTAATCTTCTCCTCCCTCACCGTCTTCAAAATCCTCGCTGATCGCGGTATCGAACATCAGATCGTCATCACCGAAGATTTCTTGATGCATTTCCGACAAGTCGAGTTTAACCCAGGCGCTGATTTGCGGCTCTTCGACGTTCGGCTGGATTAAACCGTCATTCTCGTTGTGGCGAACGATGACGCCTTTCTGGCTTCCACGCTTGCCATCCATAGAATGCTGCAACACACTCACCCTGGTCATGACTGGAATGTTGTGCGTAGATATAACTTCGATTGGGACGCTCGCGTGGCGCTTACCCATCGATACAGAAGCGCGCACCACGTCGTTTACCGGAAGCAGTGTACCGGTACTAAAAGAGGCCGTGATTGGTACTTGCATCCAACGATCATCCGTGAGAACGGCAAAAGTGTAGTTTGCTCGCATCGAATCAGACATTCTCTCGATGAACTCGTTATCTTCGCCGATATTAGCTGCTAAATGGAATATCGCGCGACCACGCGCTGGCACCACGAAATCACCCGCAATGATTTCGGCCCATTTTTCAGATTCATCGTTCGCGTATTTTTGGCGCCCATATCGCTCGTGCTCGACGCTTTTCTCACTCTTCCACGCTTCATTCGCGAGAGGGGACCATTCGTCGAGGATGGAATCGTCGTCTGCGAAGCTATTTCTATCTTCCACAGTCTTTCCACTTTTGTCATCTTTTGATTTGTTTTTATCTGCCTTCTTCTCCGTATTAGCATCGACCTGTGTCTTGCTCGCGTAATCCTGGCGGCATCCGCCCGGCATGTCCGAGAATCGTTTCTTGTTCGGGCGACACGGCGCATCGTGCGTGGAGTCTTCGTCTTCCTTATAGTACTCTTCTATCGCGTGCGACCTATCAAACACGTACAAGACTTGGCCGTTCCATCCAGATATGCGCGCAGATTCTGGGTCGAACGTTGTTAATCGAGCAACTTTCGCGCCGGGCATATCCGTCCACGTCGAAACAATCTTTAAAGGTTTCGAATGCGGATTTGTGAGCGTAATCACGCGCGTGCGATTGAAACCGGGTCCAACTATACCAAAAGATATTGGCTGACACGTTGATTCTACAGCAACAACTGTAATTTTGCTGGCATCGTCCGTATCTTCGACGGACTTCTCGTACTCTTCGCGCATGTCTTCTAACGGCGCTTTCGGAGTGTACGACGTTTTAGAATCCGCGTTGACGCAGCGTAAACGCGCATCGTAGCGTTCAATGCGCATTGGAAACTTCAGTAAATTTGTTATTATTGTAATTTCATCGTCCTTTTTATTCAGTTTCCACGATGGAACCGGCATTCTGTCCATGAACGTGAACGTTATTACCTCGCCTGAACTTATTTTTCGGCCTTTCGGATATCTAACAACCGCTGTTCTGGAAGCGTTGATATCAGCAAGTTCAACATTCAAAAGTCGCAGCGGTTGCTTTCCGATGTGTTCAAACGTGACGTTTCTTTCCTTCAAACGGTGATTCAATCCACTGAATGGCATTTCTTTTTCCTCCTCCTTATTCTTCTTCTTCTTCTTTTTCTTGCTTTCTTTTCCGTTTTCGGTGGTAGGATTGCTCTCCTTCGAAAGGAGTTCTCTTTCTTCGATCGTGTTCGGGATTTCAATACTTGGAAACGTCAGCGCGTACTTATCGATCGGGCGGAACGGAACAGACTCGTAAACTAAAGCTCGAACAAGAATTTCGAGGTTGTAACTCCTCCCAATACTATTTTCAACGGACAACGTCACACGTTCGGCCACAAAAGTCTCCGAGGCGGTGCGGCGACTTTTCACGTCGTACCAAACTCTCGCCGCCTCGACTGTTTCGCCCGGTTTCACCGTGACTCCTCGACCGGAGACGAGCTGCGGACGTATATCAGACGTCGGTGAAGAGACACTCGTTATACGAATCGGCCATAAGTCGCCGTTCGTGACGTAAATAGATCGCCGCTCTTTCAGCTTTTTCGAACCATGTTTTCGATTATCCTCGCTCACGATAATCGTGCCGAAATCGATTTCGTTTGGATGCGTGAATACGGTGTTATCAACCCCTTCTAAGCTAACTGGAAACTCAAAAGCTTGTGAAGATGCCGTAGTTTTGACATACACGATGCCTTGATGTGTGTTCGTGCTGCGAACGCTGTGCACGGACCCGCTGGAAGGTGCGTTTACTTCTCCGTTTCGATTAACCGGCGCGGTGAGCGTCACTCTCGTGAGGCGAGAAAATGTACCCGGCTGTATGGACCAGCCAAAAGAGGCAGAATCTTCTTTGTTGTTGCCGTCAGATGATGGTGATAATGATGATGATGAAAGTGAAAGTGATGGTTGTGAATTTGATGATGATGATGATGATGATGATGATGATGATGATGATGATGATGATGATTTTGACGACGAAGAAGAGTCTTCCTCCTCTTCTCTTTTACTACTCACCCACGGTACGTCAATCTTGATGAATTCAGACCGCGTCCACACGTCCGTAACGTTCAGCACTCTTAACAACGGGTTGAACAACCCTAAATCGTAATCGTGTGGCACGCCGTACACTTGCTTCGTGCTCAGTTTTTGCACGCGAAAATCGTTTGGTTTCGTCAAAAACGTAAACGGCATCAAGATGTCCCCTCTGTCCGTTTGTACGCTTAACGTTCCTCTCCCTCTCCCAGTTTGCAAGGGCGCGTGTCTGATAGTCACTTCGATGCTTCCTGACGGCGGGATCACGAAAATAGGATCCTTTCCTTGTAAAGGCGAGCGCGATGCCTCCATCGTCTCGCCGTCAACCTGCATGATTTCCTCCAACCGATCCACGCTCTTTTGGACGTCAGCTTCGGTATCTCGAATCATCTTTTGCATTTTAGCCACGCTCAGTTTCAGACGCTCGTGTTCTTTTCGATTTTCGTCCAGCATGTCCTCGCTCTCTTTTCTATCCAACTTCTCTTTCGCGGCTATCAACCTATCGTTCAACTCGTCGATGCGTTGCGTCACGTACCTAATCTTCTCGTCGTGTTTCTCCATGTCCCCTCTCCTGTTCTCCAACATCTCTCTCGCCACGAGCAAGTTCTGCTGCATCACCCTCTCCTCGTGCTTCGTTCTCCCGTACGAAATCCCTTCCGTGTACACTTGCACGCTATCGCTGGTGATCAAATACACCCTCAACGGCTTTTCCGCGTCCAAGTTACTCACGGTTAAATTTTTCGTCGTCGGCCATCCAACCTGCGCCTTCTCGAAACGTAACACCGACGGGTGTAAGTTCAAATTGAACTCTTTAAACTTCTTCCTCGATATCGGTTTGAAATTCCGAGGTTTCCACACGTCTTGGGTGGTTTTCGCCCCGTCTGGTAACACGAACGGAAGTTCGTTGTTATTATTATTCTCAGGAGACGAAGAAGACAAAGAAGAAGCACCAACTGCTCCAATTTCATCATCATCCACACCGTCGACGGACGCGAAACTCTCTTTCACTCCTCCCGTGGTCTCAATCGCGTCGCTTCCAATCGGTCCACACGACGACAGTAAAAACACCGACGAAACACAGAGCGTCGCCGCCAAGAAGAACAAGGTCATCAAAGCGAAAAACACCGACGATGCGTTCGAATTGATATCGCGCTTCATCCTTTTTCCGTACTCTCAGAGGAGATCTGTCCACATAATTGGATTGCGATGAAAGCGCTCAAACTTTACGAAACGAGACGCTCTTTTCTCACGAGGAGGAGGAAGAAGAGGGCATCGTGATTTTATTACACGAATAATAACAACACCGCTTCGTGCGGGTGATTTTGCGCGTTTAAAAGCGCGCGCGTGTGTGTGAACGTGCGTTAATTTTCTTAGGACTTCTTTCTTAATAAGATTTACGAAGAGTTAATACGAATGCTGCTGCTGCTGCTCTTTAAAGCGCTTTAATAATATTTCGCTTGGTTCCCGTCGACGCATTTTACCCTCGCATCGGGCGTCGGCAAAGACATGCACCGCGTGATGTCTCCCAAATCATCGCGCGAAGAAGAATCAGAAGAAGAGTTACGAATAGCGTTCTCGTCGCTTTGAAATCTTGGTTTCGCTTTCTTCGCTTTCGCTTTCGCTTCCTCGGCGGCTTTTTGCTTCAACGCTGCGATTTTGATCGGTTTCTCCCGAGCTTCTTTCTCCTCTCGCTTTTCTCTCTCTTCTCTTTCCAGACGATTCTTACGCGCGCGCTCTTTTTGCATTTGGACTTCGTTTTTGAACGTCTTGAGTTCGCCGATAGAACGCTCGACGGGAGCGAGCGCTTCCCGGGCTATTTGCGCGTCTTTTTTCACCTCTCTAATGTTCTCCTTCACGTCTTTCGGTAAAAGAGGGTTGATTTCGTCCGGAACGATGTTACTGATGTTAAAAATTAACGCCAGTAACAACGCAATGATTATGTACGGACTCAACTGTAACGCTAACAACCCGACCGCGACGAATGCAATCGCCGAAGGGTGTTCGTACGCCCATCCCAAAGCGCCGGCGACGAAGGTCCCCGCGCTCTCCGGATGCGATACGACGCCGTATGCAATCAAAATCGCGCCAAGCGGTAAGACTATCTTCTTTCCTATTTGCTCGATCGCCTTCGGTATGATTATCAAAGACGCTAACGCGATCACCGCCGTCAATTCCGGATTCTCCGACGCCAATCGAAACGCGTCCACTTCCGAGACGTCCGATATCAAGGACGGACCCATCGATTCTATTTTCTCTTCTCCTCCTCTGGCTTCTTCTCTGGCGCTCGCAAACTCTGGGAACCCGAAACAATACAGCGCGCCGCCACTATTCCCACCAACGCTCGTTTCAAAGCGCGAAATCCTCCTCTGCGCGTTCGAAACGTCATCATCGTCATCGTTTCTCATCACACCTGTCTCCTCCTCCTCTTTCCCCGTATCTTTTCTCCCGTCGTATCTCTCTCGCGTCGTCGTCTTTCGGTGACGACTCCTCTTCCTTTTCGTCTTCGGATTGTGTCCGTTGGCGCGCACAAAGGCGGCGCGGTGCTGTCGAGAGAGAGACGACGACGCGTTTGACATGCTTTGCCCGCAGTTTCCTACTCTCGACCCCGAAGCGCTGTTCGTGCTTCTTCCTCTGAAGATATTCTTGGGAAATTCTTCATTGAACACAAAAGATGGTGTGCGCGAAGTGCGAGGTGAAACTGAAACGGGTGATCACCCCGGACCCGTGGATGCAAAAAGTCAACGCCTCTGCGAAGAGCAGCGGTACTACGAGTGCGAAACTCAACGAAAACAAAGCTTTATCCTCTTCCAAAAACTACGTCCTCGGCTCTCAACAGTGTCAAGTGTGTAAAAAATCGCTCCACCAACCCGGTCTGTTTTGCCAACCGTGCGCGTTTCAGCAAGGGAAATGCGCGATGTGCGGGGTCGAAGTCCAAGACGTGTCCATGCATAACGTCGGCGGGGATTTGGAGAGGAAGTTGAGAGAGAAGACGACGAGAGAGAAGTCGGAGAAGTTGATGAAATTGGAAAAGTTGGAGGAAGAGAGAGACAAGGAGGAGGAAGAGAAGAGGGAAAGGAAAAAGAGGAAAAGAGAAGAGAAGGAAAAGGAGAAGGAAGAGAGTAAAGAAGAAGGCGAGGAAGAGAAGACGGTTGCTAAAATCGAACCAACTGGGGCGACAAACTTGGTCGGTTCGCTATTGCAACAATCCGCCGGTTCGACGACGCCGACGACATCTTGGCAATACGACGGCAAAAGCGGGTATTACTTCGACGCGTCGAAGATGCAGTATTACGATCCGAAGACCAAGTTGTACTTTTGTTGCAGAACGAATAAATGGTTGAAGCCGGAAAACGAAAAACCGAAAAATGGGACGTTCAAGAGCGGCGCGAGAAAGCCGGACAAGTTCGGTTTGTGAGTTTAGTCGCGTCGCGTTCGTTTCGTAAGCTTAGTTTATAGTCCATTTTTACTTGTTAGTTTTTTAAAACGCTGGAACGATTTACGTGTTCGCGAACAACCACTCGGTGGCGGCGGAAATATCACCTCCCGTCTCTTTGATCGCGTCCTTTGCCATTTTCTTCGTGAACCCCATGTTCACGAGCATCTCTACTGGCCCTTCGGCGCTTGGGCTGTTATCGTCCTCGTTATCGTCGTCGTCGTCGTTTTTACTCTTTTTCGATTTCTTCGTCTTTTTCGCGGCTGGTTTCTTCGCCACCGCGGCTCTCTTCCCCGCGGCGACCCCTGCTGTTTTCTTCGCCTCGTTCGCGACGACGTTGGTCACGTCCTTCACCGTAGCGTTTGCGTTCTTTATTGTCGTTGTTGTTGTTGTTGTTGTCGTCGATGTCTTCATTGCTGTCGTCGTCTCGCCGGGTTTGCTGTTCTCACTCGCGGCAGTATTCGCCATCCTCACCGCCAACAACCTTTTCCTCAACTGCTTCAACACCTCCACCTTTTCATTGCTGGACAACTCCTCTACTTTCACTTCGTCCACGTTCACGACGCGCTTCGTCGGTCCCAACCCGCCATTCACGCCGCCTTTGTTATGATTCTTCCCCATGTACGCCGCCGCGCCTAAACCGGCGTCTCTCACTGGTTTTGGAATTTCAATCGCTTCGATTTGTTCCGGAGTTAACCCGAATAAACGCACGTTTTCCTCTCGCTTCGCCTTTAACTCCTCCTTCGACATCTTCCCGCCTTGGTTGGTAATCAACCCATTTTTCCTCACCACGGTTTCCCCAACCAACTGATCGTTCGCTTGCTTCACCGCGAACACGTCTAACTGTAACCCGGTATATTCCGCCAAGGATTGTTTCCCGAGTAATCGTTGCGTTTGCCCGTTCAACTGTTGGATTTGTTTCCCCGGTAAGGCGCCGGAGTCGACGATTTGGACCCACTTCCCGACGCCGAATTTTTTCAAAACGATGACTAAATTTTCAACCTCCGGTTTCGTCCATCCTGTTTTGTTGTTCGATGAAAAGATGCGTTTTGATGCGCGTTGTTAAAGATGAAAAAGAAGACGTTAGTACACGTTTTTAGAGAGAGTACAAGAGAGGCACAAAAACGGAATAAACGCGAGAGCAGTCTCGTTTTCGAGAGAGAGAGACGACGTGCGAGAAGGAGGACGAGAAAACGTATCGTTTTCACATCATCGTTTCAAAAATTCAAACGCGAGAGACGAACGTCCCCAAAACCAAGACATCATCATCATCATCGCAACACAAACGCGCGCAGTAAACAAAGAGAGAGAGAAAGAAAGAACACGCATGTAACAGAATACCTGGAGACGGGGTAAAATTCCACAAACTTCTCGCGTCGCCTACTTTTGGTCCTTGTTCCGCCATTATATGTGTAACGAGTTCTTTTTATGAAGAAAACTTTGAGCACAACGCGAGAGAGGCGAAACGAGAGAGATTTGAGGGTGGAATTTAATTGACTTGCTTTCCCATCGCACATCACACAAAGAAGAAAAAAAATCGAATTTAAACGTCACTCTACATTACGCGGAAAGAGAGTGGTGTAATAAAGAGAGAAGAAGAAGAAGAGCTTTGAGGGTTCAGGGAGCGCAGAGGGTGTTGGAGAGAAGAAGGGAAATGCCTGGAATGGCTGGAAACGTTTCCGCTGGGACGACGATTCAGACGACGCAAAAATCATCATCGTCTTTGGGGGGGGTGACAACGAGGAAGCAATCGCTCGCGTACATCCTCTCGTTCGTCGCTCTGTTCATGCTCGTCGCGTTGTGCGACTGGGAGAATTATACCTCTTCCACCACCAACGGTGGGAATACTAATTTCGGCAGCGCATTCAGAGAAGATTCGATGCGTATCATCAACGATTTGGAAGGCGTGAAATCGGAAAAGTTATCCGAGCGATTGGAAGAGTTGAGAGAGGAGAAGAAAAAGATTGAAGAAGAGATTAAGAAGACGACGAACGACAACGAAGAGGAAACGGAAGAAGAAGAAGAAGAAGAAGAAGACGGAATGACATCGACGAAACGAAAGAAAGAATACGACGAGAATAACTTCCCAGAGGCCATCATCGAGAACATCGAACGCGATTTAGGACACGGGGCGAGAGCGTACCGAGGACCGGAAGAACCGGCGAGGACGATGGAGTTGGCGAGGTTGAGATGCTTAAACGCGCCGGAACCGTGGTCGCCGTTTGATGCCGGGAGGAAGAAGGATAACGACGGGAACGTGAGAGGGAAAGGAGATGGGAGGAGGAGGAGGAGGAGGAGGAGGAACGTGCTTTCTTCTTTTGAGCGAGCGGGAAAAGAAGAAGAAGAAGAAGAAGAAGAAGAAGAAGAAGAAGAAGAAATAGATAGTACTGGCGGGAGAAGGAAGCTTCTGGCGTATAGACTTCCGGCGGGGAAATATAAACCTTTACAACCAAAGTGCGCGGCGAGCGAACGCGTGAAGAAAAATATAAGACCCGGCGAAGACGCCATCGTCGGGTGCTTGAAAACCAACAGGTGCTCGCACGCCGTAGAAGACGTGTTTACAGCCATACAAAATTTGGATGGAATCAAATCTTTAAAAAATTACGTCAGTTGTATCACCGTCAACGGCCAAACGAAAGGGTGCGGCTCGATTACGGGCAACCCGGAAACGTTCCCGTATATCGGCACGAAACCGCCGCCGAAAGCGAAGAAAGAAACGACGCGAACGTATAAAACATGCGCTTTAGTCGGCAACGGTCCTGGTTTACAACGCGAAGGTATGGGAGAAATCATCGACAAACACGATGCGGTGATTCGATTCAACACGTTCGTCTCCAGCGGCGTCTGGCAAAACTATACGGGAGTCAAATCCACCTTGCGCGTCTTCAACAAAAAACGCGCGGAAACCATGAAGAGCACGAAAAACGTCTACATCTCCTCGACGAAAACGAAAGACAAAAAAGACGTCGAAAACGAGTTGTGGATCTTTTGGAACTACATGTCCTTTCCGTTCCTCCCTCCGGTTTTACGAGCGAACAAAAACACCGCCATCATGGCGCCAGACGTCATCAAATACATGGTCAACGGCTACTTCAAATCTCGATCGGATTTACACCGTTTAGGATATAAAGGTTTCCAGTGTCCAACCAACGTCAATTCAGGCATCCACGCCATGTACATGGCCATGCAAATGTGCGAACGCGTCAATTTATTCGGTTTCAGTTACAGCATGGACATGTTGAACAAACGCAACGACGCTCGATCGCCGCGCATGTCTCGATTCCACGATTGGGCGTTCGATACCATGTTGGTCAGATTGTTGCATCTCAGCGGGTACGTCAACGTGTGCACTTCGTAGTTTTAGCTCGTAGTAGTAGCAGCAGCAGTAATAATAATAGCAATAGTACTAATAATAACGCGATGCTAGCATACGGTAGAGATCAGAGATCGTGTTGTTCTCTGGCGCTCGTCGTTGAGTTTCTTTCACTTTTTTCGTTCCCTCTGCTTGCTTGCACGCAAAGTCTCGTCAAAACACCGAAGAAAAAAAGAAGGAGATTCATCATAAAATTCAACGCCTGTTTCTGTTGCGACGATTTTTAGTATAAAAGCGCGCGAAACGAGAGCAGAGCGAG
>Ga0181555_1001936_pt1 | contig 17768 bp, 22 predicted proteins | sample 011ome_15_FD_145601 | JGI IMG/M metagenome (GOLD analysis project Ga0181555, IMG submission 145601) | Coastal salt marsh microbial communities from the Groves Creek Marsh, Skidaway Island, Georgia - 011504AT metaG (spades assembly) | ecosystem: Environmental > Aquatic > Marine > Intertidal zone...
TAAAAAATGGCAAACACTAAAGAAGTAAGAAAGCAGATTGCGAGCATTAAAAGCACGCAAAAAATTACTTCGGCCATGGAAATGGTTGCTGCTAGTAAGATGAAAAAGACACAAGACACAATGCTTGAAGGAAGACCTTACTCTTTAAAAATAAAAGATGTTATCTCTCATGTTGCTTTAGCTAATTCTGAATACCCACATCCTTTTTATGAAGAAAGAACTCCAAAAAAAGCATGCTTTATCGTTGTTTCATCTGATAAAGGGTTATGTGGCGGTTTAAACATCAATTTATTTAAGCAAGTAATAGCTAAATCAGCAGAACTAAACGAGCAGGGCATTGACTCCTGTTTTGCCTTAATTGGAACCAAGGCAGCTGGCTTTTTTAAAAGTGTAGGCGGCCAAGTCATTGCTGTGGCTGAAAAGCTTGGAGATAAACCAAATCCAGATGATCTAATAGGATTAACAAAAGTGGTTTTAGATATGCATAAAAACGGTGATATAGATCAAGCGTACTTATGCTCAAATGGCTTTGTAAATACTATGACTCAACAACCAAATGTTGAACAACTTATCCCATTGGCACCTGAAGAAAAAGAAGAGTCTTCACCAACTCAGTGGGATTATATATACGAGCCCGAGGCAAAAGAATTACTGGATGGTCTTTTAACTAGATACATAGAGTCGCTCGTATATCAGGCAGTTATTGAAAACAATGCCTGCGAACAGGCAGCAAAAATGATTGCAATGAAAAATGCAACCGATAACGCAGGCGACTTAATTAAAGAATTAGAACTTTTATATAACAACGTTAGACAAGCGGCTATCACTCAAGAGCTCTCTGAGATAGTTGGCGGTGCAGCAGCAGTTTAAGGAGAAAAATATGAGCAACGGAATAGTTACACAAATCATTGGAGCGGTTATCGATGTCGAATTCGACAAAGATAATATCCCAAAGGTATATGAAGCTTTAATGGTAGACGAAAGTGGGACTACACTTGAAGTTCAGCAGCAATTAGGTGACGGCGTGGTAAGAACCATTGCAATGGGTGCTACAGAAGGCTTAAAAAGAGGCTTAACTGCTTCAAGAACAAATGCTCCTATTTCAGTACCTGTTGGGCCTGAAACTTTAGGAAGAATTGTTGATGTTCTTGGTAATCCAATTGATGAAAAAGGGCCGATTGGCGAGAAAGAAAAAATGCCTATTCATAGAAAACCACCAAGTTATACAGATCAATCAGCATCAAATGAGGTTTTAGAAACAGGTATTAAGGTTATTGATCTTATGTGTCCTTTTGCCAAGGGTGGAAAAATTGGTTTATTCGGAGGTGCTGGTGTTGGTAAGACAGTTAACATGATGGAGCTTATTAACAATATTGCACTTCAACATTCGGGTCTTTCAGTTTTCGCCGGTGTTGGTGAGAGAACTAGAGAGGGAAATGATTTCTATTATGAAATGCAAGAATCGGGGGTTGTAAATATAGACAAGTTAAGCGAGTCTAAAGTTGCCATGGTATACGGACAAATGAATGAGCCTCCAGGAAACAGATTAAGAGTTGCTTTAACAGGTTTAACAATGGCTGAAAGTTTCAGGGATGAAGGCAAGGACGTTTTATTATTCATTGATAATATTTATCGTTACACATTGGCTGGTGTTGAGGTATCAGCACTTCTTGGAAGAATGCCCTCTGCTGTTGGATATCAACCAACACTTGCAGAAGAAATGGGCGCTCTACAAGAAAGAATTACTTCAACAACAACTGGTTCAATTACATCTATTCAAGCTGTGTATGTTCCAGCTGATGACTTAACTGACCCATCTCCTGCAACAACTTTTGCTCACTTAGATGCAACAGTTGTATTATCTAGACAAATTTCAGAGCTTGGTATTTATCCTGCTGTTGATCCATTGGATTCAACCAGTAGACAGCTTGATCCATTTGTTGTTGGTGATGACCACTATGAGGTTGCACAAGGAGTTCAACAAATCTTACAAAGATATAATGAGCTAAAAGATATTATTGCCATTCTTGGTATGGATGAACTTTCTGAAGAAGATAAAGAGTTAGTAGCTAGAGCAAGAAAAGCCCAAAGATTCTTATCTCAACCTTTCTTTGTCGCAGAAATTTTTACAGGTACTCCAGGAAAGTATGTTTCACTAGAAGATACCATTAAGGCTTTTAAAGGTATTCTAAATGGTGACTATGATCATTTACCAGAACAAGCTTTTTATATGGTAGGCACCATAGAAGAGGCAGTAGAAAAAGCTAAAACTTTATAAGATGAGCACTATCAAGATCAACATAGTTTCTTCTAGCGAAGAAATATATTCCGGTGAAGCCACCATGGTTTATGCAACCGGAACCCTTGGTGAACTTGGTATAGCTCCAGGACACACACCTTTGCTGACTGGTTTAGCGGCTGGTCCTGTAAGAGTACAAAATGGCACTGAAGAAGAAGCATTCTTCTGTTCAGGCGGCTTTTTAGAAGTACAGCCTGATCTTGTAACAGTTTTATCTGACACGGCCGAAAGAGCTGAAAGTCTTGATGAGTCCGAAGCAATTAAAGCCAAAGAAGCAGCTGAACAAGAACTAGCAAATAAAGACGCCAGCCTTGATTATGCAAAAGCATCTGCTCAACTTGCTGAGGCTGTAGCAAGACTAAAAACTATTCAAAAATTACGCAAAAACCAGTAAGGTATCTATTTAACCTTATATAACTGTGAACATTCATACTATAGTTCTTGCTGCCGGAGAGGGCTCAAGAATGAAATCAAATAGAGCAAAATCCCTCCAAAGGATTGGAGGAACCTCTATGCTTGAGAAAATATGCTTAACAGCCGGATCAATTAATCCAAAAATTACGCTTGTTGTTGGCTTTGATAAAGGCTCAGTTATAAAGGAATCAAACACATATAATCTTGAAATTACTATAGCTGACCAACCAAAGCCCATAGGTACAGGAGATGCTGTGAAATGTGGCATATCTAATGTTGAAGACGGTTCTAAAGTTTTGGTTCTTTATGGTGACGTTCCCCTTATAAAAAAAGAAACCCTTCAAGAGCTAATAAATAGTTCAGAAGATGGACTATCAATACTAACTACTATTTTAGAAGATCCATATGGTTATGGCAGGGTAAAAAAAGATGATTTAGGTAATGCCTTGGCAATAGTAGAAGAGAAAGATGCATCAATGGATGAAAAAAATATTAATGAAATTTTTACAGGCGTATTGTGTGGAAAAAAAGAGCTTATAGAACAAGGACTAGCTGAGTTAAACAACGATAATGCTGCTGGAGAATTTTATTTAACTGATTTAGTCTCTATAATAAGTAATAAAGGGTTTAAAATTAAAACATACAGCGCACCTAACAATGAGGTTAAAGGTGCAAACAGTAAAGCTGAGCTAGCTCAGCTAGAAGGAATATATAGGGCAATGAAATCAGAAGAGCTTATTAATAAAGGCGTCACGGTAGCTGACCCAGCAAGGCTTGATATAAGAGGAGAGGTTAAGGTTGGAAAAGACTGTCTGGTCGATGTAAACGTTATATTAGAAGGAAATATCTCTCTGGGTGACAATGTTCACATTGGACCAAATACAATTTTAAAAAATGTAACCATTGGAAATAATTCAAGAATAGAAGCTTTTTCTCACCTTGATAGCGCCACAATAGGTGATGACTGTGTGATAGGACCTTATGCAAGATTAAGAGAAGGAAGCAATATTGAAAATTCAGCTAAAGTAGGCAATTTTGTAGAGACTAAGAATACAACATTAGGTAATGGCTCAAAAGCAAATCATTTTACCTATCTTGGTGATACTGAGGTTGGAACATCAACAAATATTGGAGCCGGAACAATAACCTGTAATTATGATGGCACCAATAAACATAAAACAACTATTGGCGATGATAGTTTTATTGGAAGCAACACATCGCTTGTTGCTCCAGTCACGGTTGGAGCAAATGCAACAGTTGCAGCCGGCTCTGTTATTACTAGGGATGTGCCAGATGGAGCGCTTGGTGTTGGACGATCGAAACAAGATAATAAAGAAAACTGGTCTAAGAAAAAGGATTAATCATGTGTGGAATTATAGCTGCTGCTTCAAATAGAAACGTTGGAAAGCTATTAGTCCAAGGACTCCATAAAATGGAATATAGAGGATATGATTCAGCGGGCATTGCTCTTCATCAAGATGATGGCATAGCCCACCTTAGAACCCTGGGAAAAGTTCAACTTCTTGAAGAGAAGATGATTGCTGAAAAACCAAAAAGTAAATTAGGCATTGCTCATACAAGATGGGCCACCCATGGAGAGCCATCAGAGATCAATGCCCACCCTCACAAGTCTCAAGATTCGGTTTATATTGTTCATAACGGGATAATTGAAAATTATATTCAGCTTAGAGAAGATCTCAAGAAAGATGGCTATGAATTTATATCGCAAACGGATTCAGAACTAATCGCTCATCTGCTTGATTTTTATATAAACCAAGGCCAATCAATGATTGATGCAATGTACTCAACCAAAAAAAAGCTTGAGGGAGCGTATGCAATTGCAGCCATTTATATAAAAGATAACATCAATTTAGTTATAGCAAGAAATAAGTCACCTCTTTTAATAGGAGTTGGCGATGATGAAATATTTGCAGCATCAGACCCACTTGCTATAGCACAACAAACTAATAAATTTATTTTTTTAGAAGATGGTGATGTAGCAGAGATTTCTGCTAATAGCTATAAAATTTTCGATGAATCAAAGAGTGAGGCCAAAAGAGAAATTACACATATAGATATATCAGCTCAAGCCACCTCAAAAGGTGATTTTAGGCACTATATGGAAAAAGAAATATATGAACAGCCTGAAGCAGTTTCAAAAACTATAGATGGAAGAATAGGTGGTGAGGACGTTCTAGATAATATTTTTGGTCTTGGCTCCACTGATTTATTTTCAAGGGTAAGGCGCATTCAAATAGTTGCATGTGGAACTAGTCTTCATGCAGGAAGAGTTGCTGCCAACTGGTTTTCATCAATAGCAGAACTTCCATGCCAAATTGATTATGCTAGTGAGTATAGATATAGAAACCCTCATGTAGACGAAAATTCATTATTTATTACAATCTCTCAATCGGGCGAAACGGCTGATACTCTGGCTGCATTAGCTTATGCGAAACAAAAGAATTATCTTTCAACGCTTACTATATGCAATGTTCCTACAAGTTCTTTGGCTAGGGAGTCAGATTTTTCACTATTTACCAATGCTGGCCCTGAAATAGGTGTTGCTTCAACCAAAGCTTTCACGACTCAATTGGCAGCACTAATGTTGCTTGCATTATCATTGGCAAAAAGCAGAGGGCTAAATCCAAAACTTAGGGGTAGAATTGTTCAAGCATTAAGACTGCTCCCTGAAACTATTGCAGAAGCTTTAAATTCAAAAGAACAAATGGTAGAGATAGCTCCAAATATTGCCAATAAAGATAATGCTTTATTTTTAGGAAGAGGTATTTTTTATCCTATTGCTAAAGAGGGCGCACTAAAACTTAAAGAGATTTCTTACATCCATGCTGAAGCTTATCCAGCTGGAGAGCTAAAACATGGTCCCCTTGCATTAATAGATGACAACATGCCAGTTATAGCATTAGCGCCAGAAAGTGAAATCGCAGAGAAATTAATTTCTAATCTAGAAGAGGTGAAAGCAAGGGGCGGAACTCTTTATGTCTTTGCGGATCCTTCAGTGAATATGGATATTAAGTCTGGAAAAATAATTCATATGCCTGAATGCGATTTCTTTATGACACCAATTGTTTATAACATTCCCTTACAAATTCTTTCATACGAAGTTGCTTTACTTAGAGGAACAAATATTGATCAGCCGCGGAATTTAGCTAAGTCCGTTACGGTCGAATGATTTTGTATGTCACAGTTTATGAATAAATTAACTAATCTCAATTTCTTTTTAATTTGGGTTTTTGGTTTTTTTGTTCTCCTGTCATTTGATTTATTTATAGAGGGTTTTGTATTTGAGTGGTTGGAATGGAATTGTACAAATAAGAATGACTGGTTCTTTGTTCTTTGGTGGGGTTTGGTTGTTGTTTGGTTTTTAAAAGGTTTAATATCTTTATATCAACGACTAAAAAATAATGAATAAGAAAACCGTTACATACAAAACTACTCAACTACAGTGGAGTAATTTGATAAAATGAACGAAGATTATTTTTGTACAGTCACATCATCTGGCCAAATACAGCTAAGATCCAGCAAAAGATCTGGAGTCATTCAAACCTTAGGCCATAGTATAACTTCAGCCATTATTCAGGGAAATCAAATTGTAGCCACAACAAAAAGTGGTAATACAAGTATTTTTGAAATCAAAAACGGTTATGCAATTTTAAAAAAAACCTTTTAGTATGTTTTTTAAATAAAATAATGATAAACCTTGCTACGACAACTCTGTTACTGTTGAATAATTAAACCTGTTCAGGACCCTCAAACTTTTTAATATTGTCCAGAACATTTTTCCAACCACCATCAAGCAAAGGATTTAAAACTTTTTCAATTCCTGTTTGTATTCTCCATTCTAGATATTTGTCGTAGTGTGATACTGATTGCCATTTTTCTATTGCTATATATGAGTTAGTTTTCTTCTCATAGAATACTTCTAATGATAAACAACCATCAAAACCCCTAGTTTCGTTTAGAGTTTCTTCTAAAAGTTTTTTTAACCAAATCTTCTTGCCGTGGATAACTTTAAAGGTAACGATTATTGTTGCTGAGGACATGATAATATTATCTCATAATAATTTAGGGCGGGGTAAGAACGCCCTGTTACAGTGGAGTAAAAAAAATAAATTTATAAAGGGAGAAATAACATGAATTGGTTCTTAATTTCAGGTGCAATCCTGTCTTTTCTTGGTGTTATATTTCATGGCTTTGTTGGCGGAAAAATATATAAAAAAAATATAAATAAAAGTGATTTAGAGTCTTTGGGAAAAACTTTAAGTATGTTTTCGTGGCAATTCCATACAATTTTTCTGTTTATAACCTCCTGCACTTTAATTTACATTGCAAATAATCCTGAATTTGCCATTGCGGCTTATCCAATAATTTATATAAATGTGCTGGGAGCAACCTATTTCTTTATTCTTGGTATTGGAAATAGAGAAGTTTTAAAGATGCCAGGAGCTATTTTAATGGGATCAATTGCATTGCTAGCATGGCTTGGAATATAAGTCTGAAAAAAGATGAGCAATTCATGCAAACAAACCTCAACTCTTCTAAACACCGCAGAAATAGTGGATACTTTTAATTCGGTTTACCTTAATTAGTTACGGTTGAGTAATCTCGAACAGTGCTTTAAAAAGAGGAAATTATGGAAGTAATGGGAATACTGGGTTTTGTGTTTGGACTAATAGCATTTGTTCGAATAGAAAAATTAACAAAGACTTTGAAAGAAAAAAAAATTCTCGAAGAGAATTACAAAGAAGAATAATGCACTGTACCAAAACACTCAGTAACCCTCGAACAAAATTAAAATGGAACTAAACTGGATAGCAATCGGTTGGACTATAGACATGATTCTAAATGGTTTAGTATGGCTAATTATTGCAGCATTTTCTCTAATATTAATTGACATGAGTGACACATGGACAAGAAAAGCTATCAAATGGATGGATAAAGCTGATATATGGATAAGAAAAGTAGTAGATAATTTATTTGTATCGATTCAAAAGAAGAATCTTAAATTGCTCACTAGTATTATATTGATAATTATCCTTGGCATTCTTGCTCAATTAGAAATAATACCTAAGTTGATAACTTAATTAAAAAATTTAATGCAACAAATAATTCTGATTAATCATGGTAGAGTAAGCATGAAAGACCCCGATTTCTTATTCTGAGTCCTTAATTATGTGCAAGAGCATTTCTTTTATAATTATTGCATTACTTCACTTCAATCTTTTGTCAGAAGATAGACTTGCCGTCTCAGCATACGCTCACTTCAACTCCGAACCTGAACTAGCATGGTGGAAAAGCGGCAATCATAACAAGGAACCAATCATTGTCAGTTATGATCGTTTTTACTCAGATAGCAATTTCTATGGACTAGCATTGTTTTATAATTCGTTTGGCCAATTTTCTAAATATATATATAAAGGCCATCAATATGAATCCAGATTCAATAACATTCATTATGAACTCACATATGGAATATTGCATGGCTACAAAGATCCATTTCAGGATAGAATACCCATTAACACGGAAGAAGGATATGGAATAGGCGTAATACCAAGCATTATCTATACAAAAGATAAAGCAAATTATTATGGATTATCCCTCATGGGCGATGCTGGACTGATCTTTTCCTACTTAAAAAAGATATAAAAAATTATTTAAAATTTAGCAATAGATTATATAGATTTTTTATATCGTGATAACATTGATACGCCCAATCAATAAATCATTAATTTCCAATGAAAAATCTAAATATTTTTATAATATGCTTAACTTTTATTATTTCATGCGGTGGTGGCGGTGGAGGTTCCTCTGAAACCAACCCGCCAGTTAATATTGTAAATCCAAGTATTAGCTCATTTTCTTCATCGTCACAGGCTGTAACTGTTGGTGATTCAGTAACTCTTAGTTGGTCATCTTCAAACTCAACCTCCTGTATTGCTAGTGGAGATTGGTCAGATTCAATATCAACCAATGACTCAATAGTAAAAGTTTTGAATGAGGCTAAAACTTATAACTTTACTCTTACCTGTAGTGGAGGATCTGGAAGCATTGATGCGGTATCAACAATATCTGTAGAAGCTATATCACCTCAAGCATCAAGTATTGATTCATTTGGATCTTCAGCTACAAGCATTTTAGTAAATAGCTCAATAACCCTAACTTGGACCACAACAGCAATGTCCACATGTGTTGCAAAAGGCGATTGGGAAGGAGAAAAGGATTTAAATGATTCTGAAACCATACAGCTAGTGACCGTTAAAACATATGAATTTATTCTAGAATGCACAGATGCTGATGGAAATGTGATCGATGAAAGTGTATCTGTAATTGTTAATGACGAAACAGACCAAAATCTTGATGTTGCGATTATCGATGAAGGTGGAATTGGAGCCAACAATGAGCCATCTGACTTAGGTGATGATTTATGGCAAGATTTATGGTGGAACCTAATTGCAATGGTAGATCCTGAAAGAGCAATTGCGGACTATAATACTGTTTCTACATATGATCCTGAAGCTGGCGAATCAAAAGCTCATACCTACCATTGGATTCATACATTGAATGCCCTGGGTCATGTTCAAACTGGAACAGGTGATTTAACAGCTAATTATCCGGCTGCCATGGCTTTCAAAAAAAATGGCACAATGAATTATCTAGCATATAATTTTAGTGACAGTGCTATAACGGTAAGTTATAGCAATGGTAAGACTATGACTGTAGAACCCAATAATTTTAAACTGGAGTCAAATTAACCTATAGTCCAATAGACTAAATGATTAAAAAGTTAATAAAATTTATTTTTTTGATACTGCTTCTTGTAGTATCAGTGATTTTATCAAAAGCTTTTTTTCATAAATCAGATATCGAAGTAATTGATGTTACTAATCAAATAATCCTCAATGATACTAAAGCTATTAAAAACCTATCTCAATCCATAAAATTTAAAACAGTATCTCATCCAGATTACGAAAAATTTAACTACCTGGAATTCCAAAGTTTTCTAGATTGGTTGGAGAGAGAATACGCTACTATTTTTGGAAAATTAGAAAAAAAATATATTGGGAAAACTCTTCTATTAAAATGGCAAGGAAAAAACCCAAGCTTAAACCCTATTTTATTAACAGGTCATTATGATGTAGTGCCGGTCGACATTAATGCAAATCAAACTTGGGAGAAAGATCCCTTTGCTGGATTTGTTGATAAAAAATTTGTTTGGGGAAGAGGAGCTCTAGATGATAAAAGTGGAGTAATAGCAATTTTAGAAGCAATAAATTATTTGATTGCAAAGAATTTTGTCCCGCAAAGAACAATCTATTTTAGTTTTGGTCATGACGAGGAAATTGGAGGTAACAGAGGCGCAGCAAAAATAGCAGAATACTTTATTGATGAGGGAATTGAGCTTGAGTGGTCTTTAGATGAAGGTTCATTTGTACTTCAAGACCTCATACCAGGAATCAATAAACCGGTTGCGATAATTAACGTTGCTGAAAAAGGAGGTTTAACTCTAGAAATAATAGGCAAATCAAAGGGAGGCCACTCTTCAATGCCTGCTAAAAAGACATCTGTTGGCTATTTAGCTGAAGCACTATTAAAACTTGAAGAAAATCCTTTACCTGGCAAGCTAGAAGGAATGTCTTTAGAATTATTCGACAATATAAGTAAACATATGACGTTTCAAAATAAGGTATTGTTTGCAAATTTATGGCTTTTTGAGCCTTTTTTAAATAGTTTTCTTTCAAAAAGTCCATCAATTAATGCAGTTATAAGAACCACAACAGCACCAACAATGCTCTCAGCAAGCACAAGAGCAAATGTGCTCTCAAGTGAGGCTGTTGGAATAGTTAATTTTAGACTGCACCCGAGAGATAATCCTGAAACTGTCATAAATTATGTTAAGAAGCTTGTTGAAAATGAAAATGTTGAAATTAGACAAGTTGGTAATGCCGCATTGCCAAGTGATATTTCAGACTGGAACACTAAGGGCTTTAAAATAATAAGTAAGTCTGTAAAAGAAGTTTATGGAGATGTAATAGTTGCTCCTGGATTGATGGTTGGTGGCTCCGATTCAAAACATTATGCCAAGGCTGCTAAAAATTCCTACCGATTCAACCCATTTCCTTTATCTAGCAACGAATTAAATGGCTTACATGGCATTGATGAAAAGATAAAGAAAAAAGATTTTTTAGATGGCATAAGATCATATATCAAGATTATTGAATATGGCGGATCTAGCTAGAGAAGACATTAATTAATATTTGCCATATACTTGTTATATGTGTGATTGTTGTAGTTGTTGCGAGTGTTCTTGTTGCTCAAAATAAAATTTTAAAAAATAGCTTAAAAAAAAAGAAGAGTAATTAATTATGATTAATACAGTTGATCATTTAATAGTTGCTGTTTCAGATATTAATATTGCTGAAAAAAATTATTCTAAAATATTTGGAACAGAACCTGTATGGAGAGGAGAGCATGCAGAATATGGCACTGAAAACTCTTTGTTTAATTTCAATAATACTTACTTTGAACTTCTAGCTGTCAAGGGAGATGGTTTGGGAGCCATGCTAGTAAATCATGCGCTTCAAGAAACTGGCGAAGGTTTAATTGGAATAGTTTTTGGAACAGATAATTTAAAAGAAACGCATCAAACACTTTCTGAAAAAGACTTTCTTCTTGGAGATATTACTAATGGAGAAGGTATAAACTTTAAGAATAATAAAACTAGAAAGTGGAAGAATTTATTTTTACCACCGGAGCTGACTAGAGGAATTTTTTCTTTTTTAATTGAACATACAGAAGGAACTTTGCCAATAGCAGATAAGTTTGAACCCTCAATGATTAATAAGTTAGATCATGTTGTAATTAATACAAATGATGCAGACGGATTCATAGAAGTTTATAAAGATGTTTTTAATATTAGACTCGCCCTAGATAAATTTGTTGATGAGTGGAAGAGTAGAATGTTATTTTTTAGGCTAAACAAAACAACAATTGAAGTTATAGAAAAGAAAAATGGCGAGGAGCCAAAAGATTCATTATGGGGCTTATCATGGGAGGTTGATAATATTGAAGAAGCACATAAGAGACTTGTGAAAGAAGGCGTAGACATTACACCTATCAAAAAAGGCATTAAAGAAAATACGTTGGTTGCAACCCTAAAGTCTCATACACACAATGTACCAACCTTGTTGATACAGCATACATGACAGACATAACTTATAACCAAGTATATGCAGTAGGAGTGCCTATAGTACTCTTTATGATATTCATCGAAGTTTTAGCATCTAGTTGGAATAAAAAACCTTATTACAACAAAGGCGATACGTTTTGCACTATTGGTTTGCTTTTAGGTAATATTGCGATGGTTTATGCTTTCAAGGGTTTAACATTAGCTCTTCATTTTTATGTTTTTCAATTCAAACTTTTTGATATTTTTCAAAACATGCCCTTGTGGGCCAATTGGATCCTGACTTTTATCCTAATTGATTTTATTTTTTATATTTACCATCGAATGTCTCATAGAGTTAGATTTCTTTGGGCGATTCATATGAGTCATCACTCAAGCGAAGAGATGAACTTTGCAGTATCTTTTAGACAAGCGTGGTTTGGGCCTGTTTCAAAAATACCTTTTTTTATTATTTTGCCTTTGATTGGTTTAGACCCAACAATTATTGCAATCGCGGGAGTTATAAGCACTCTGTGGGGCATTGTTGGCCATACTCAAATTATAAACAAGCTCGGACCTTTAGAGTGGATCTTTAACACCCCCTCACATCACAGAGTTCATCATGGCGCTAATGAACAATACATAGATAAAAATTATGGAAATCTTTTAATAATTTGGGACAGATTATTTGGAACCTTTGAGCCAGAAAAAGAATCAGTAAGATATGGTTTAGTAAAGAATGTAAATACATACAACCCTGTAAAAATAACTTTTATGGGTTGGAAAGAAATTCTAGATGATATTAAACAATCTAAAAGCTTTTTACACTCTCTATATTTATTTTTTGGTCCTCCAAAAACAAAAGAATAAACTCTTTTAATTTAAGAATCTGAAAAGCCAATATATTTAACAAAATCTTTATTGTTTGCTCTGGTTGAGCGCACATGATTTGCTGGAAAATCATCATCAGGATAGCCCATAGCTATACAAATCATTATGTTTTGATCATCGGGTATTTGAGCGTATTCTCGGACAACATGAGATTGCATAATTCCTTGCCCATTAATAACACAACCAATCCCTCTTTCCCAGGCAGCTAACACAATTCCATAAGCCAATGATCCAAGACCAAACTGACTAATTGCTGCTGGCTCTAAATATTTATCATAAGTAAGTACGAGTGAGACAGGAGCATCAAACTGCCTAAAACCTCTAAGCATCCAATCCATACGTTTTTCTTTGTCATGCCTTTCGATACCCATGGCCTCAAAAAGCTGAACAGCAACATCGATTTGGTTTTGTCTGTGTACGCCTTCGTACTCTTCTTTATAAGGGAAGTCTCTAACATGCGGTTTGCCAGCTATTGTTTCTTCAATGTTACCTTCTCTGATTTTATTTAACACATCACCAGTAACTGCATGAATATGCCATGTTTGTGTGTTGTAAGATGTTGGAGCCCACTTGGCAGCATCTATAATTTCATCAATTAATTTCTTTGGTACAGGTTTATTCAAAAAACCTCTTACACTTTTTCTTGATTCAGCAAATTCTTTAAAATTCATAATTAATTTTTTATTTTTTTTTGATTTTGTCATATTTCATTGTCTTTTAACACGCTCATTTTTATGTATACAATGATAGAAAATGAAATATCAAAATGTTTATAAAATCTTGAGCATTGAAGAATGGGACAAAGCTCAGAAATCAGGATTTATAAATACAAATTTAGATATTAAAGATGGTTTTATTCATTTTTCAACCGCAAGCCAACTAGCAACAAGCCTTGAATTATATTTTTCTAATCATCAAGAGGTCATATTGCTTTTACCTAATATGAAAAAAATTAAAGCTAATCTAAAATACGAATCCACAAAACCTGATAGCAAGAGAAATGGTTTTTTCGCTCATCTTTATGGCGATCTTTCAACAGAAGATATCTCAAAGTCATGGCTAATAAAAAGAGAAGCCTTTAAATTACCGATATCTATTCTCTTAGAAGCAGAGTCTGTTTAGGCAGCTCTAAACTAGACTAGTAGATAAAGTTTGAGTATTCTAAAAAAGTATGAAACTTAAATTACCTTTTTCTGATAAAAATCTTCACTGGACTACAGTAACAAGTGAAAAAGTTCTTTTAGCCATTATAGGCATAGCAACATGTATTGCTGCTGCTCAGTATTTATTTCAAATGTATGAAGCAAGAGAAATATTGTTAGCAGATTTATTTTTATTATTTATATATGTAGAAATCATAGGTATGGTGGGAGCTTTTTATAGCACAAATAGAATACCTGTAACTTTGCCAATAATTATCGCTATAACTGCTTTGTGTAGGTTGATAGTAATGCAAGGAAAAGAGATGGATGCTCTTATGCTAATAGGGGAGGCAAGTGCCGTTCTTATATTAGCTGCAGCTGCATATATTATGAGCCTGAAAGACAAAGTTAGTCTGGAAAAGAAAAAAGAATTTGCTGAAGAAAAGAGTCCTGAAAATTAGGAATGGAAATTTTTACCTATCTGGTTTTTGCCTGGTTTCTTATTCATTTTATAGAATGCTTAATATATAAAAACATTATTGCTAAATCTCCTCATGGTAAAACTAAAGCCACTATTTATACTATGTTATTTGGAGTTCTTTACTTAAGAAGAATCAAGCCGAAGAATTAAAGTTTTCTTTGTGGAACTCTTTTATTGCTGAGTCTACTAAAGCATCTCTTTCTTTAAGTTCTTGGTATAAGTTAACTGAATTAAGAGTTTTGCATCTACTTAAAGCTACATATGTTTGACCTGTAGCAAATGCACCATTACCAAGATCAATTGAACAACTTTCTAAAGTTAAGCCCTGTGCCTTATGAATAGTTACAGCCCAACCAAGCTTTAATGGAAACTGTTTAAAAGATGAAACTATTTCCTCTTCCATTTCATCATTATATTCGTCGTATACATACTTAATTTTATTCCACTCTTCTCTTTTAACCTTAAATATTTCGTCTCCAACTTGTACCCTCAAAAACCTTCCCTTTTTATCAGAACAGTTTGTGACCACCCCAATAGTCCCGTTTACCCATCTTCCCTCGCTATCATTTTTAATAAACATTACTTTTGCATCTTTTTTTATTCTGAGATTTCTTGGCGCAGGAAGGTCATTATCGTTAAACTCTCCAAGCTCTTCAGATTTTGCAGAGATAGCAGGGCCATCTATTTCGTTAAGCATTGCCTCATTAATTTGATCGGCTCTATACTTTCTGGTTGTGATTATTAATGAAGACTCACTTTCAAACTCTGGATTAAAACATCTTCTATTTATTTTATTTATAGTTTCCGAAAGATCCTTGCCTAGTCGTATATTGTTTAGCAAAGAATAAAAGTCTTCATCCTCACTTTGTCTAAAAGAATATGTGAGCTCAAAAAAAGCTGGAGCCTTTATTTCTTTAAAGCTATTGGCGCTAAAAAAATATACAGACTCATATTTTTCATCAATAGCATCAATCTCGTTATCCTTTACTACTGGAGGAAGTTGAAAAAGATCTCCACATGCCAAAACATGAATGCCAGCAAAGGGCTCTGAAGACTTTCTATGTAGTTTCAAAGTTTCGGATATAGCATCAAGCATTGGAGCCCTGACCATAGAAATTTCATCAATAATTAGTAGTTCTAGTTTTTTAAGTAACTTTTTAAATCTTGGGTCATTAGACTCTTGAATTTGAGGGAAAATATTAAAGCCTATTCTAAAAGCAGAATTAATTGTACTCCCTCCAATATTAAGAGCAGCAACTCCGGTTGGAGCTACAACCATCTTTTTAAGATTATTTTCATCAAGGACCCTTTCAATTAGTGTGGTTTTACCAGTTCCAGCTGCTCCTGTGAGGTAAATGAATTGTTGAGTATCAGAATCTAGAAGCTCAAGAATTTGATCTAATGTGTTATCAAAAGTTTTTAGCTCAACTTTGATATTGGAATCTTTCATTTATTAAAAAGTATTTTTTGGCATGATTGGATGTAAGATTATATGATAAAAAAACAACTCTTTTGAGAGCCTATATAATTCGTTAAAGCATCAAAGTTATATATGAATATCCAAGATTGTATAGTTTGTAGTAGTAATCTAGTCGAGTCATTTCAGACATCTGATAGTTTACATTACTGGCACTGTAATTCATGCGGAGCCAGGTTTTTAGACAAAAAACATCATATAGACGAAGACTCTGAAAGGAAAAGATATTTAGAGCACGAAAATATTATTGAAGATGAGGGCTATAGGAATTTTTTGTCTAAACTTTCGAGTCCTTTAATGGATAAAATTAATCCAAATTCAAAGGGTTTAGATTTTGGTTGTGGTCATGGACCAGCTCTAGCGGATATATTTTTAAAGAATAAATATCTAATAGATCTTTACGATCCATTCTTTTTCCCCAATAAAGAAATCTTCTCTAAAACTTATGACTTTATAACTTGCACAGAAACAGCTGAACATTTCTTTAATCCAAAAAAAGAATTTGACCTTATAAATACATTGCTAAAAAAAGATGGATGGCTTGGTGTGATGACATGTTTTTTGACGTCTCATGATGCATTTGATTCATGGCACTATAGAAGAGACCCAACCCATGTTGTATTTTATGCTGAAGAAACATTTCAGGTTATAGCTCAGCAAAGAGACTGGCATTGTGAAATTATTTCTAAAGACGTAGTATTATTTAATAAAAGTTAATTGGGGAAGTTTATATGTTTAGCCATGTAATGTTGGGGGCAACTGACATCGAAAAATCAAAAATTTTCTATGACGAGACACTTGGTGTTCTTGGAGCCAGGCCTGGAAAATTAACACTAGGACATGATGAGAGAAAAAGATACATATATTTTATTGACTATAAAAATAGTTTTTTAATTACTGAACCACTTAATGATCAGGATGCAAGTCATGGAAATGGAGCCACTATTGGATTTCATGCTAGCAGTCCTGAGATGATTGATGCATGGTATGAAGCTGGTAAAAATGCTGGGGGCGCTGATGCAGAATTTTGTGACCCACCTGGCATTAGAGAGGGCATGGGCATGAAATATTATTTAGCATATTTACTAGATCCATCAGGGAATAAAATTTGTACTATGTATACTTTTCCTAGAAATAAAAATAAATGACTAAGACAGTTTTTATTATTCTTATTATTGTAATAATTGTTGCATCTATTTTTTATTGGCCACAGGCGTTAAGACTATACAAGCTTGCAAATCTCTATAACGAAGACAAAATCGCAAGCAACTTCATTAATATAGACAAGATTTTTCCAGTCTCTGAACGAATACCATCTTCAGATAACCCCCATACCTTTTCTAGAAAAAACTTTCAGCTTCCTGATACATATTATTTTGAGGGTGAGAAATTAAACCTTGAACAAGGATTATTGCATTTTAAAACTGATGGTTTGATAGTTTTGCATAAGGGGGATTTGTTGTATGAAAATTATTGGAATGGTAATAGGCCAAACAGTCAACACATAGCTTTTTCGGTCACCAAGTCATTTGTTTCAGCCTTAGTTGGCATAGCTCATAATGAAGGATTAATTGATAGCATAGAAGACCCTATTACAAAATATTTACCTGATTTTAATGATACAGGATATGAGGGAGTTCGTATTAAAGATATTCTACAAATGTCTTCAGGTGTTAAATGGAACGAAGATTATGCTGATCCAAACTCTGACATAAATAGATATGGAAGAACAATTGCAAAAGGCTCTTCATTTAGAGATTTTGCTAAAAGCCTCAAAAGAGAAAAGGAGCCAGGAACTTTTCATCACTATGTAAGCATTGATACTCAAATTTTAGGGTTCTTGCTTGCCGAAGTAACAGGCATTCCCCTAAAAGATTACTTAT
>Ga0181555_1001940_pt1 | contig 17757 bp, 15 predicted proteins | sample 011ome_15_FD_145601 | JGI IMG/M metagenome (GOLD analysis project Ga0181555, IMG submission 145601) | Coastal salt marsh microbial communities from the Groves Creek Marsh, Skidaway Island, Georgia - 011504AT metaG (spades assembly) | ecosystem: Environmental > Aquatic > Marine > Intertidal zone...
TTATGTCTTTTTTAATGACTGCTACTCCAATTAGCATGTATAAGATGCATGGATTTACTTTAGGCTCAACAAGTATTGTGATCCAATCTCATATAATAGGAATGTTTTTACCTTCATTAATAACTGGTTCATTGATTAAAAAATATGGTCATTCAACAATAATATATTCAGGTGCAATAATATATTTGTTGTGTATTTTTTTAAGTTTCTATGAACAAACATTTCTTAACTATTTAATAGCTCTTGTATTACTTGGAATTGGTTGGAATTTTTTATTTATAGGTGGTACCAGTTTATTAGTGCTTTGTTACACAAGCAGTGAAAAGTTTAAAGTACAGGGATTTAATGATGTTTTAGTTTTTTCAATTCAAGCAATTGCAAGCTTAACAGCTGGCTATTCAATTTTAAACTTTAGTTGGAATGAAATTAATTTAGCATGCATACCAATGGTTATATTGATTATTTTAGTTTCTATAAGAGCAGACTTATATAAGAAAAATCTATCCTCCGTTAAATCTTAAATAAATTCTATTAAAATAATAATATAGCGAAACAGCACGTAAAATCATAAAAATTGCTAAAGAAATCCAAAGACCTGTATTAATAAAATTATTAGTAAGAATTGCTGAAATTAATAAATATATAATTGATGAAAAAATCATTGCATTTCTTAATTCGACAGTTTGTGATGCGCCAATAAAAATCCCATCAAATTGATAACAAAAAGATGAAATTAAAGGGAAAATTATTAACCAAATAGCATAATCAACAGATAAATTTCTTATCAAATCAATATCTGCCATTTGATAAATAATTTTTTTGTGAATTAAGAGATAAATAATTGAAATGAAAATACTTGTAATAGCACTAAGTATAAAAGAATTTTTTACAATCAGTTTAAATAAATTTTTATCATTTTTTCCAATTGAGTAGCCAACCATTCCCTGAGTTGCAAAAGCATAAGCATCAAGAATAAAAGCAGCTAAATTTACCAAATTAATTAAAATTGTGTTAGCCGCAACATATTCTTCTCCTATCTTGTTACTCAAATAGATAAACCATAGAAATGAGAATGATAAAAGGATTGTCCTTATAAAAATATTTAAATTGATATGAAAAATATATTTTATTTGTTTTGTGTTAAAAATATTATTTATGTCAATCTTAATATTAATAAATCTTTTAATATAAAAAAAAGTGTAAATTAAAAAAATTGTAGATGTAATATATCCAGCTAACAAAGAACCATAAGCAACTCCTTTTACATTTAGGTTATATTTTGTGACCAAGATAATACTTAAAATTATATTCAAAATAGAAAAACAACTTACAACAAGACTTGAAATTTTAGTTTTTTGTAAGCCAATAAATATTCCAGTAATAATATAAAGAGTGAGTTCTCCTGGAGCAGAATAAATTCTTATATTAAAATAATCTTGATATAAATTTTGAGTTTCTCTTGATAATTCAAAAATATTTAGTGTTAAATTTAGAATTAAAAATTGAAAAATTATTAAAATTAAGGAAATAACTATTACAAAAAATAAATTTCTTAATAATATATCTAGTATTTTGCTATAATTATTTTCTCCATGGGCTTGAGACACCATTCCAACGGTTCCCATTTTTAAAAAACCAAAACTCCAAAAAATCATAGAAAATAAGTTTGCAGCAATAGATGTTGCCGTAAGATAAGAAATGTTTCCAAGATTTCCCATTAGGCTTGTATCTATTATGCCCACTAAAGGAATGGCAACATTAGCTAAAAAAATTGGGAAAGATAATTTTGCAATATATATTAATGAGTATTTTTTCATTTATTTTAAATAACGCTAGATAGATATTATAAATATTCAACTATAAATTAATTATTCTATAATGTATCATTTAATTAATCTTTAAATCATGAAAAAAAATTTTTTTAAAAATAGTTTTGGAAATGAAATTCTTTTTAGCAAGAAAGAATATTTAGATAGAGTAAAAAAAGTAAAATTAAAGATGAGTAAAAACAATATTGACGTTTTGCTTGTCGCAAGTCCTGCTAATCAATTTTATCTTACAGGTTATGATGGTTGGTCATTTTATACACCTCAAATGGTTTTAATTAGCCTTTCAGAAAAATATCCCTATTGGATTGGAAGAAAAATGGATGCAGTAGGAGCAAAATTCACAGCTTTTTTAGATAAAGACAATATTGTTCCATATCCAGATCATTACGTAGCGTCTCAAAAAATTCATCCAATGGATTATCTTGTTGATTTTATTAAATCAAAAAAACTTGAGAGAAAAAATATTGGTGTAGAGATGGATGATTACTATTATACCGCAAAATGGCATGATATTTTAATAAAAGGACTTCCCAACGCAAAATTTTTAAATGCATTTTTATTAGTCAATTGGGTAAGGATGATTAAATCTTCTCAAGAACTGTCTTATATGAAATCAGCAGGAAAAATTGCAAATTTAGCAATGAAAAAAGCAATGGAAAAAGTAGATGTGGGTGTGAGACAGTGTGATGTAATTGCTGAACTGAATAGATACACAACTATGGGCACAAATGAAATAGGAGGAACTTTTACCTGTAAGCCACCAAATGCAATGGTTGGAAAATTTTGTAGTGCACCACATTTAAGTTGGACAGAAGAAAAATTAAAGAAAAATGAAATTTTTTATATTGAAATGGGTGGTGCAAAACACCGTTATCATGTTCCATTAGCAAGATGTATTTTTACAGGTAAAGCTCCAAAAAAAATTAAAGAATTATCTAAAATCATTAAAGAAGGATTAAATGGAGTTCTGAATAAAGTTAAACCAGGAGTGACTGGCCATGAGCTAGAAAACACTTGGAAAAAAATTATTAGTAAATATGGAGTTAAAAAAGATTCTAGAATTGGATACCCAATAGGTATTGGTTATCCACCAACTTGGGGAGAATTGACTACAAGTTTTAGAAAGGGAGATAAAAATGTATTAAAAGAAAATATGACTTTTCATTGTATACCTGCGTTATGGCTTCAAAATTATGGAATTGTAATTAGTGAAAGTTTTATTGTCACAAAAAAAGGAGCCCAAAGATTAACTAACTACGAGCAAAAGCTTTTCGATTTAAAAGATTTTCAATGAAATTGAAAACTAAATTTGGAATGGTAGTCAGTGGCCACATGAAAGCCACTGAGGCTGGAATGAAAATTTTAAAAAAGGGTGGAAATGCTATGGATGCCGCAATAGCAACCGCTTCAACACTCGCTGTTTCAATTCCAAACATGAATGGATTAGGAGGGGACAGTATTGCCCTCTATTATTCATCCAAAACAAAAAAAATTACCACGATTAATGGTTCTGGAAAATCTCCAAAAAAAGCAAGCATAAAATATTTTAAATCAATTGGATTGAATGAAATACCTCAAAGAAGCTCTCTGTCCATAACTGTTCCAGGCGTTCTGCATGCTTGGGAGAAATCTCTAAAGAAATATGGATCCAAAAAATTAGCTGAAGTTTTAAAAGATGCGATAAGTTTTGCTGAAAAAGGTATTAGGATAGATCAATATTTATATGATTTTTTAAGAGGTGATGTTTACAAAAAATTAATCAAAAATAATAATTTCTTATCAAAAATTTACGGCCTTCCTAAAGATATTAAAATTGGAAAAATTATAAAACAAGAGAAGCTTGCCGAAACTCTAAAATTAATTTCAAAATTAGGATGTAAATCTTTTTATAAAGGAAAATTAACCAAGATTATGGTTCAAGATTTAAGAGATCAAGGCGCAATAATTAGTGAAGAAGATTTTAATAATCACTCAACTCTATTTCAAAAACCTTTAAGTGTAGATTTTCAAAATAAAAAAGTTTTTACAGCTCCACCTAATTCTCAAGGTTTAGCATTGATAGGGTTATGTGAAATATTTGACGGGATTAAAGAAAATATTGATCTAAGTGATTATATAAAATTTAAAAAAAGTATTTTTGAATTAAGAGATAAATATTGTTTAGACCCGGGTATTACAAAATACTTTAGATATAAAAAAAATTTAGATTTCAAAAAAATAAAAAAAAATTATTCAAAATTTTTTAAAAATTCAGGCGATACAAGCACTTTAGTTGTAGTAGATAGAAAAGGGAATGCTGTAAGCTGGGTTCAAAGTTTATTTGAAGAATTTGGAAGTGGGATTGTTTCTCCACAAACTGGAGTAGTTTTTCATAATAGAATGTATTTAGAAAAGATATCGAAAAAGGGATATAATTATTTAAAACCTCAAACTAGACCATTTCATACACTTTGCCCTTCAATTGTTCTTAAGGGAAGTAAATTAGATTTGACAATTGCAACACCTGGTGATCATGGTCAACCTCAAACAATTTTTCAAATACTTAATTATATTTATAAGCATAATTATAAGATTCAGAAAGCGATCAACCTACCAAGAATAAGACATAATGAAGGAAATAAAATTTTAGTTGAGAAAGGTTTTAAAAATTATTTTAACTTTTCAAAGAATAAAAAGATAAAAACAAAAGTTTATTCAAAACCACATAGAATATTTGGTGGTGTAACAGCTATAAAAATAAATTTAGACAAAACTCTTTCAAAAGGTGCAGATAAAAGAAGAAACTGCTATTAAGCAGCTACAATAGCATCAAAAATTATTATAACCGCACTTATAAAACAAACTGCAATTATAAGTGTTTTTAGATTGCGGTTAACAAAATCTCTTATAACACTTCTTCTACCCACATAAGTACCAATGACTAGAGCAGGAGCTAGATAAATTGACTTCATCACTTCAGGTAAATTAATTAAATCAAAGTAAATAAATAGAATTACTGAAAATAAAGCACCAATTCCAAAAAACATATTCAAAGTTGCTACAACTTTCCTAGCTGAGCTATTTTGGTAAACAATTGCCATGGGTGGCCCACCAATACCTGTTAATGTTCCCATTAAACCTGATGCTGTTCCTGCTATTGTGATATTTTTTTTGGTAGCAACAATGTTCCAATTTTTTGCACTCATGTATGTTGCTATTAAAAGTAAAACTCCAAATACAATTAAATATTTATTTGTGCCCAGTGTAAAAAATATCAAAGGCATTGCTAGTAAAGAACCAACAACTCTTCCGCTATAAGCATAAATCAAATCAACTTTAATGATGTCTTTAAAACTTAGCATTGCATTACTAAAAGCTAAAAAGGATCCCATTAAAACTATACAACTTGGAACCATTGACGGTTCAAGCAAAACTAAAAAACATGCAGGAATTCCAAATCCTATACCAATTGCACTTTGAGTAATTGCTCCAAATATTATTAATATAAAAATTATGAAAAAAAATTCTAATGAAGAAAAATAATTAAGAATATCAAACACAATTATTTTCTAGGATCATCGTGATCAGGATTAAATCTTGTTGGAAGCAATCCAGACTGAAACCATTCAATAAAAGTGTAGATATTAAATACTGGTACTTGAAATTTTTTTCTTACATCTGCAGCAAATGGACTCATATTTGTACATTCCATTACAATTGCTCCAATGTTTGAATGCGTTTTCATTAGTTCCTCTACTGCATCTAGATGATCTTGCCTTGCAAGATCAATATCCATTTCTTTTTCATCATTTAAAATCACTCTTGTAAATTCTTTACCATTTTCGGTACCTATGATTGGAATATCCAGTGGAACATTTGCAGCTTTAAGATGTTTTTCAGTAAGAGAGGGTTTATGGATAGTTAAAATACCAACTTTTTTATTTTTTGGTAAAAGACTTTGTACCATTTGAGTTTGCATTAGTGATGAGGTTGCAACTGGTACATTAACAGCTTCTGCCATTTGTTCTTGAAATAAAGATAAAAATCCACAGTTTGTAGTAATTCCATCAGCACCCATTTTTACTAATTGTTTAGCAGCATCTATGAAACCCTCTAAAATATCTTTACCTTGCTCATACACAGCTGCTTTTGGAGTTGATCCTGGAACAACTCTATAATGAACTGGGACACTCCAAGTTCTGGCGTTAGCTATATCTCCATGGATTCTTGGAAACTGAGTATCTAACATGCAAACACCAACAGTTCCTCCAAATACAGTCTTTCCACCTACTGCAATATTTTTTTGATTATTTCCAAATTTCATGATTGTATTTTATATTTAGTCTTTAATATAACCAAGATATTAAAATGAAAAATTCAACTAAGTCAAATTATTTAAATGGCGCTGAAGCATTAGTTAAACTTTTAGATAAATATGATGTCAGACATATTTTTGGATTATGTGGGGATACCTCTTTACCTTTTTATGACGCTTTACATAGACTAAATCATTCTATCAAACATATTCTTACTAGAGATGAAAGAAGTGCAAGTTACATGGCGGATGGTTATGCAAGAGTTACAGGAAAGGTAGGTATTTGTGAGGGTCCAAGTGGTGGTGGAGCAACTTATATTGTTCCTGGAGTTGTAGAAGCAAATGAGTCATCTATTTCAGTTATTTCATTCACATCTGATGTACCAACAACTTCCTATGGCCACTTTCCACTTACTGAGTTAGATCAAAAAGCTTTATTTAAACCATTAACAAAATGGAATTGTGTTTTAAGTAAACCAAAAAATTTTGCTAAAGATATACGAAGAGCTTTTAAAGAAAGTACTACTGGTAAACCAGGCTCTTGTCATTTAGCTTTACCTTTTGATACTCAAACCGCTGAGGTTTCTGAAAAAGAAATTTGGATTGATAAAAAACATACTCGATTTCCAGCTGAACCAAAGAAACCTAATTTAAATAAATTAAAAAAAATAATAAATGAAATCTCAAAATCAAAAAATCCAATTATAATTTCAGGAGGGGCAATTAAGAATGCATTCGCAGAAAAAGAACTTCAAAATTTAGTAGAGAAATTAAATATTGTTTTTGCAACTTCTGTAACTGGCAAAGGAACATTGTCAGATGATCATCCAAATTCTTTAGGAGTAGTTGGTAGTAATGGTGGTTCTATTTTTACCAGAGAAGTTTTAAATAACTCAGATTTAGTGATATTTTTAGGATGCAGAGCTGGTTCTGTCACAACCGAAAAATGGCAATATCCTGATAAAAAAAAGAAAATTATACATATTGATATTGATCCATCAGTAATAGATGCAAATTATAAATCTCACATCTCACTGATAGCCGAAATTAAGTCTACTTTAATTGAAATGAATAAATTAATTAGATCTCATGATTTTAAGGGAGATTTGATAGTTAAAAATGTTAAGAAAAAAAAGTTTAAAAAATTTATTGAATTATCTGAAGATAATAAATCACCAATTAAACCTGAAAAAATAGTAAGAGAACTTAATAATCAACTACCAAAAGATACTTATGTTGTTGTTGATCCAGGAACTCCTTGTCCATATTTCGCCGCTTATTATAATTTTAAAAAGTCAGGTCGATATTTCATAACTAACAGAGCGCATGGTGCCTTAGGTTATGCTTTACCTGCATCGATTGGTGTTCAAATTGGCAAACCTAATAATAGAGTAATTTCAGTTATGGGCGATGGAAGTTTTGGTTTTGCTGTAGGGGAGCTCGAAACTGCCGTAAGATTAAAACTACCAATAATTTTTATTGTCATTTCTAACAGCGTCTATGGATGGATAAAAGCTGGTCAAAAGACAAGATTTAATAAAAGATATTTCTCCGTTGATTTTAATCGAACAGATCACTGTAAAGTAGCCGATGCATACGGTTTAAAAACTTTTAAAGTTGAAACACCTCAAGAATTAAAATCACAAATATCTGAGGCAATTAATTATAAATCAGGCCCATGTTTGATTGATATAATCACTCAACCATTGCAGGATGCTAATGCACCTGTGAGTGAATGGATAGCTTAATGAATAAAACTGAAATTTCAATTATAGGTGCTGGAATAGTTGGCTTGTCATCAGCGATTAATTTAGTAAAGCGAGGTTCAAAGGTAACTTTGATTGAAAAAGATCTCAAAGGTCAACCGGCCTCTTACGGTAATGCATCTTGGTTATCTAGTCCATCAATCACTCCAGTTTTAATGCCTGGAATGTTTAAAAAAATTCCAAAGATGTGGTTGTCAAAAGATGGACCATTATTTTTAAGATTTCCAGGAGTTTTAAAAATGATCCCTTTTTTAATAAAATATCTTTCTTATACGAAAAAAGAAAAAGTTGAACATATCTCAAAAAATTTAGCTTTTTTACTTAAAGATAGTATTGGTGAACACAGAGAACTTGTAAAAGGATCTAAAGCCGAAAGATGGATTGAAGACTCTCCTTTTTTGTTTATCTACAAAAATAAAACTGACTTTGAAAATGACTCTTATACTTGGTCTCTTAGAAAAAAATATGGCTTTGAATTAATTGAGGTTCAAAAAGAGGAGTTGAATAGAATTTTTCCTGGCCTTTCTCAAGAATATACCTTTGCAATAAAAATTGAAAATCAAGGTTATATTTCAAATAGTCAAAACTATTTAGATGACTTAATTGATTATTATAAAAGTTTAGGAGGCGAAATTATTGAGAATGAAGTTTTAGATATAAACCCAAGTGGGGATAATTTTATAATTAAGTTGAAGAATAGTGATTTATTTACTGAAAAAGTTTTAATTTCTTCAGGAGTTTATTCAGGAGATTTTGTAAAAAAATTCAATGTAAAAGTACCTATTGAGTCTGAAAGAGGTTATCACTTAGAATTATTTGATACTAATATTAGAATTAATCATCCAATAATGAATGGGTATCTAAAATTAGCAATAACACCAAGACCAACTGGCATTCGATTTGCAGGGTTGGTTGAATTCGGAAGTTTAAATTCAAAACCAAATCCAAAAGCTTTTGAACTTTTAATGAGAAATGCACAATCAATGTTTCCTGGAATAACTTTTAAAAGAAAAATGGAATGGAGCGGTCATAGACCATCAACTGTAGATAGTTTACCAGTAATAGGTGCGTCAGAACGATCCAACAATTTATTTTTTGCATATGGTCATCATCACATTGGGTTAACTGCTGGTCCAAAAACTGGTAAAATGATAGCTAAACAGATTTTACGAGATAATGACCAGTTTGATTTAGAAGCTTTTAATCCACACAGGTAAGTAACTTTTTAAGTTGAATTAAATCTTATTTTTATACATGATATATTTTTTAAATAACTTAGGAGATAATAATGAATAAATTATTAAAAATATTATCAGTTATTGCTTTCTCACTTTTTAGTATCGTAAATGTTAATGCCGCTGAAAAATGGGATATGCCAATGGCTTATTCAGCAACAAACTTTCATAGTCAAAATGGAGTAATGTTTGCTGATGCTGTAAGAATAGCAACTGGTGGTGAAGTAGATATTACAGTTCACCCAGGTGGATCATTATTTAAAGGTAATGATATTAAAAAAGCTGTTCAAACTGGTCAAGCACCTATCGGTGAAAGACTTTTATCTGCACACCAAAATGAAAGTTTATTATTTGGAGCAGACTCAATTCCTTTCTTAGCAACATCTTATGAAGCTTCAGATAAGTTATGGAAGCACCTAGAGCCAGCAATCAGAAAAGAATTAGACTCACAAGGTTTAGAACTTTTATATGCAGTGCCGTGGCCAGCACAAGGTCTATACTTTAAAAAAGAAGTTAATTCTATTGCTGACACAAAAGGTGTGAAGTTTAGATCATACAACAACGCAACAGCTAGAATTGCTGAACTTATGGGAATGTTACCAGTTCAAGTAGAAGCTGCTGAATTATCTCAAGCTTTAGCAACTGGTGTTGCAGAGTCTTTCGTGTCATCTGGATCTACTGGATATGATAGAAAAGTTTGGGAACATTTAACTCACTTCTATGAAGTAAATGCTTGGCTGCCAAGAAACTATGTTTTTGTAAACAAAAAAGCTTGGAATAAATTAAGTAAGAAAAACCAAGACATTATAAAAGGTGTTGCAAAAATGGCTGAAGCTGCAGGAACTGCTAGATCAGAACAACTTTCTGGTTGGTATTTAACTCAGTTAGCAGCTAATGGAATGAAAGTTCAAGTTGCGGAAGGTCAATTAAGAACTGATCTTGAGCAAATTGGTAAAACTATGGCTGACGAGTGGATTGCAAATGCAGGTCCTGCTGGTAAAAAAGTTGTAGATTCTTTCAAAGCTGAAAAATAATCAACAATTTATAAGTAAGCCCAATTTCATTGGGCTTACTTAACTAACCAACTTATAATTTATAAAATTAAAATGAGAAATTTTTTAGACAAACTTTATTTAGGTTCAGCATATTTTGCAGCAATAAATTTAATTTTAATTTTATTAATTATATGCACACAAATGATGGCTAGATGGACTGGTTTTACATTTCCAGGAGCAACAGCATACGCAGGTTATGCTATGGCTAATTCTGCTTTTTTTGCCCTTGCTCACACTTTAAATCAAGATGGTCACATAAGAGTGCGAATTTTATTAAATAAACTAGGAGCAAATAAAAAATGGGGAGAGTTATGGTGTTATGGAATAGGATCTTTGCTAGCAGTTCTGTTTTTTTATTATGCTTGTAGAGGTGCTTATTTTTCATACATCTTTAATGATGTATCTCAAGCAGAAGATGCACTACCCATGTGGATCCCGCAAGCCTCTATGGTGTTAGGCACTTTAGTTTTAGCCATTGCTTTTTTAGACAAACTTTATGAATTTATTTTCATTGGTTATTCTGAAACTGAAATTAAAGATGATAAGGCAATAGATTAATGGAAAATTTAATTTTAACAGTAATATTCTTATTTACTTTATTTTTTCTTTTAGGCTCAGGAGTTTGGATAGGTCTTTCTTTAATGGGAGTAGCTTATGTAGGTTTAGAACTATTTACTAATAGACCTGCTGGAGACGCAATGATTACTACAATTTGGAGTAGTGCATCAAGTTGGTCGCTTACAGCTTTACCATTATTTATTTGGATGGGTGAAATTCTTTATCGAACTAGACTGTCAGAAGATTTATTTAAAGGTTTAGCACCGTGGATGAATAATTTACCAGGAAGGCTATTGCACACAAACATAGTTGGTTGCACATTTTTTGCAGCTGTTTCAGGCTCTTCGGCAGCAACTCTTACAACTGTTGGAAAAATGTCAGTTCCTGAATTAAGAAAAAGAAATTATCCAGAAAATTTAACTATTGGAACCTTGGCAGGATCATCAACTTTAGGTTTGATGATACCACCCTCTTTGACTTTAATTGTTTATGGAGTAACGATTAATGAATCAGTAGTACAATTGTTTATGGCAGGAATCCTTCCGGGATTAGTACTTGCACTTCTTTTTATGGGATATGTTGCAGTGTGGGCTACGATTAATAGAAAAAAGATGCCTGAAAAAGATCCTGAAATTGCTTTCATAGATAAAATAAAGAGCTCAAAATTTTTAATTCCAATTTTTTCTCTAATAATTTTTGTGATTGGTTCTATGTACATGGGTTGGGCTACCCCAACAGAAGCAGCAGGATTTGGAGTTATAGGTGGTTTAGTTTTAGCTGCATTGCAAAGATCTTTAACATGGAAAACTTTTTTTGATAGTTTGATTGGTGCTACAAAAACTTCTTGCATGATAGCATTTATCTTAATGGGAGGGGCTTTTTTAACTCTCTCAATGGGCTTTACTGGGTTGCCAAGATCTATAGCAGAGTGGATTGCTAATTTAGGTTTAACAAACCTAGAACTTTTACTTTACTTAATGATTTTTTATATAATTTTAGGTTGTTTCTTAGATGGCATTTCATCAATCGTTTTAACTATGGCAGTAGTTGAGCCAATGATTAGGAATGCAGGAATTGATGTTATATGGTTTGGTATTTATTTAACGGTATTAGTTGAAATGGCACAGATCACACCACCGGTAGGTTTTAATCTATTCGTCTTACAAGGTATGACAAAACATGAAATGATTTTCTTAGCAAAATCTGCGTTACCAATGTTCTTAATGATGGTTGTTATGGTATTTATAATGATTGCATTTCCTGAATTAGCAACTTATTTACCAAGCACAGTAAAAGGCCCTGGGGCAGGTTAATATCATAAATTTTAATGTCTAAAAAAGTTGTTTTTGGGACAAATCAAAACATTGCTATTATAACATTAAATAATCCTAAAAAATTGAATGCTTGGGATTTTGAAATGAGGTCTCAAATAATTTCTTTATTAAAAAAAATTAAAAAAAATAAAAATATAAAGGCATTAATATTTACTGGATATGGTGCTAAAGCTTTTTGCTCTGGACAAGATTTAAAAGAAATTAAAAATTTTAAGAATTCAAAAATAGTTTTTAGTTGGATTAATCAATTTAAAACTTTGTATAAATTAATTAGATCATTAGAAATCCCAACTATTGCTGCCATAAATGGTGTAGCAGCTGGCTCAGGTTTTCAATTAGCATTACTTACTGATATCAGAGTTTCATATTCAAAAGTAAAAATGGGTCAGGTTGAAATTAATTCTGGAATAGTTAGTGTAATTGGACCTTGGATAATAGAGAAAATTTTAGGATTAAATAAAGCAATTGAGCTTTCTTTAAGTGGCAGACTTATTAGTGGAACTGAGGCTTACAAAATTGGTGCAATAAACTATTTGGTTTCTTACAACAGTGTACTTAATAATTCAATTAAAATTGCAAAGGAATTAGCCAATAAACCTTCAAATGCAATGAGGCTTACAAAAAAAAGAATTTGGGAAATGTTCAGTAAAGATTTTGATCAAACATTTAAAAAAGCAATGTTATATCATAAAAAATCTTTTAAACTAGGTGAACCACAATCAGGGTCAAAAAATTTTTTTGAGAAGAAATAGATTAAAGTGAACAAGGTTAGTATTCCTAAAATCACAATATATAATCTGATAAATGATTTAATTAATACAGGTAAAAAAAAAACTGTACTTGAAATTGGAAATAAAAAAATAACTAGAGAAAAACTTTATCAAGATATTTTAAATACCCAAAATTATCTTATAAAATTAAAACTTAATGAAAAAGAGACAGTTGTTTCAATGCTTGAAAATAGCTATGAACAAATAACTTTTTTTTTAGCAGCTTTATGTTTAGGTATTAATTGGGTTCCACTTGGAAAAGATAGAAAAGGTGTTGGTCTTAAATATGTTCTATCAATAACAAAACCTAAATTTATACTTATTAGGAAAGAAAAACTAAATGAAATCCCAAGGGAATATAAGAAGAAAACACTCATTATCAAAAACAACTTGAAAATTAAAAAAACAAAAGATTTTTTTAAAAATATTATTTTTAAAGGTAAAGTTAATACTATTTTATTTACATCAGGCACAACAGGTCCTCCAAAAGGAGTTTTGGTTGGTGATAGGATGCTTATCACATCAGCCTTAGCTACAGGCATAGCTTCAAAAACAACTAATAAAGATAGATTTTTACTCTGGGAGTCATTGCATCATATAGGGGGGATTGAAATTTTAATTTTATGCCTGATGAAAAAAAATATTCTTGTCTTAATTAAGAAATTTTCTGCAAAAAAATTTTGGAAGCAGATTATCAAACATAAAATAACAATAATTCATTACCTTGGAGGCATTCTAGATATTTTAATTAAACAACCAATATCAAGGTATGATAAAAGACATAAGGTCAAACTAGCATTTGGTGCTGGTGCTAGAATTGAAACTTATAAAATATTTGAAGAAAGATTTAACATTCCTTTAGTGGAAGTTTACGGAATGACTGAAGCATCTAGTTTTACTACTATAAATTTTAATAAAAAAATTGGCTCTATTGGAAAAGTACTGCCTTGGTTTAATGTAAAATTAAAAGATAAAAAGAAAAGTATTGGAGAAATAATTATAAGAGCAAAAGAAAAAGGATTGTTAACCGAAGGATACTTTAAAGATAAAAAAGCAACCTCAGAATTGTTTTATAAAAATTATCTATGTACTGGTGACCTTGGAAAATTTGATAATTTTAATAACTTATATTACGTAGGTAGAAAAAAAGATGCTGTGAGAGTTAAAGGAGAAAATATTTCAGCTTGGGAAATAGAAAAAACTCTTAATCAAAATAACAATATTTCTGAAAGTGCTGTGATGGCAACAAAAAGTAAAATTGGAGAAGATGACATTATTGCTCTACTATTAACAAAAAGATTAATCAATCTTAGATTGATAGCAAATTATTTTTTTAAAAAATTTTCAAAAAATTATCAACCAAGATACTGGGGGGTTGTTAAAAAATTTCCAAGAACTCCTACATTTCGTATAGATAAAAAAAACATAAAGATAAATAAAATTAAGTTTTATGATTTTTTTGAAAAAAAAAACGTATCTTTGAAATAATTATAGTTGTCTCAATATCTTTTTTGCAGGAATAGTCTTTTTAATCCATTTTATAGGGATATCTTTTAATCCGTTAAGGGCTGCAAAATACGCACCCACAAAATTTGCTCTAGAACAATTACATCCACCAGCTTTAATTAATTTTATAATAGCTGATTTATAGTTTTTTGAATTCAATATTGCATGAATTGAACCTAAAAATGTACCTGGATAACTACAAGCTTTTCCATATTTCTTTACAGTTTGGATATGAGGTTTCTTAGCATCTCTAATAATTTTTCTAAGATTTAAGACAACATCTTTGAAATATTTGTTAGAATTATTTTTTTTAACAAAAGATCTTACTGGATCTTTTGAACCATCTGCAGCAAGTTTAATTATTTCTAATTTTGCTAAAGCATATTTTTCACTCATTTTAGTATTCGCTATACTTTTTATAACTTTTTTTACATTTGAGATTTTTTGGTTATATAAATAGTAAGGCAGTACTGCACAAAACCCATCAGATTCATTTACTTTTTTCCCTCCAGTAATATTTTTTTTTGCTTTAATATTTTTAATTGTTTCCATGATATTTTGATGGATCCATGGACCAGTCATAGGTTTAGTCCATTTGATTTTTTTATATTTTTTTCTAAGATTTAAATTTTTCCAATATTTTGAACCAGGCCCAAAGTTTTTAATTACGTTTTTTTTAAATATTTTTAAAATTTCAGATTGATTTTTAGCTTCAATTAAAGACTTAAACATTACCTGTCCAACATCGTTATAGCCAGACACATTACCAGTTTTGATATTGTAAAATGGACATCTATTTTTTTTTAGAAAAGTAATATCTTTTTTATTCTTTATATAAGAATTCAATTTTTTTGGATCATAAATCCAATGCAGAGGTCTTGCCGCTGCATCTGCAACAGTTGCACCTAAAAATATATGATAATCAAGACTCATAGATTATTAATACTTTATTTAGTAAAAAGTTTAAATAAATTATGAAAGCAATTAAAAATTGGGACAATAAAACATGGCTGTCATCGAAAGCTTATATTAATTCATTCAATAAATTTTTAATTAAAAATGCTAATCTGAAATCAAATTCAAAGATACTTGATATTGGATGTGGTAGAGGAAAAATTTTAGGAAATTTATCTACTAAGTTAAAATTAGAAAGTAGACCAATTGGTATTGATATAGAAAGTCATAAAGATAAAAATAAAAAAATTTTTTTCAAAAAAACTGATGGAATTAATTTTTTTAAATCAAATAACAAAAGATTTGATTTAATACTAATTAAGCAAACTATTCACTTGTTAAAGATGAGAGAAATTAAAAAACTAATTAAACTTTGTAAAAATAATCTTTTACCTGAAGGACAAATATTTATTTTTGCTCTAGATCCTGCAAGAAATGAAATCCCAACATTTAAAAAGATGCACTTAAAACTTCAACAATCTCTTAGTAAAGATAAGAAAATTATAAATTACATAATCAAGACTAACAAATGCATTAATAAAAAATTTATATATAAAGTTAAGATTAAAAAACAAAAATATTTAAAAATGGTTAAAGATAGATATATTTCAACATTACTTGATTTTAATTTACAAGATATTGAAAAAGGCTGTGAGGAAATAAGGCTAAAGTTTCAAAATGAAATTAAATTTAGAGATAAATTACGATGTATAGTTATAAAAAAATAATTCTAACATTCTTAATTTTTATATATCAAAACATATCTTATGCGTTTGTTAATGAAAAAATTGATTTTGAAAAATTTTCTTTAAATAAATATGAAATTACAATCAAAGAATTTAAAAAATATGCTGTACAAAATAATATAATTACCGAGGCAGAAAAAACAGGTGGTGGATATGAATGGGGTGCTGGCTGGGAAAAAAGAAACAATTGGAATTATCTAACCCCTTATGGAAAAAAACCAGTTTCAGAGTTAGAACCTGCTGTTCATATTAGTCGTTTTGAAGCTGACAAATATTGTAAATATGTAGGTGGACGATTACCAACTTTTAAAGAATGGTCTTTTGGGGCATATACACAAAATTTCGATTCAAATGAATTTAAAAAAGGCAAAACATATAAATACCCAAGTGGTGATGAAGCTAAAAATATGAATTCACAAGGTCTATTAGATTTTAATAAGCATGTTGATGTAACTACTTTGCCTGTTGGAATAAATGGACTGGTTGCAATGGGGGGCAATGTTTGGGAGTGGATAGATGATCAAAGAGGCCAAAATTCTTTAACCGCTGGTGCATCTTGGTGGTATGGAGGATCAAAGACTTCAAAAAGTGGAGCACAATACAAACCATCAGATTTTTATGCAATCTACGTAGGATTTAGATGTGCATTTGATACTAATTAATTATATTTAAGAATGTTCAAAAGGTCCAACAGTGTAGATTTGTTTACAAATAAAGTCATGGATTACATGACTGATGATTATGTTTTAGTTGATAAAGAACAAACTGTTAAAAGCTCAATTGAAAAATTAAGAACAGAAAAAAAATCAACCATTATTGTAGAAGACAATAAAAAAGTAATTGGAATCATTACTGAAAAAGACATCCTAAAAAGAATTGCATTTACATCTAATGATTTAACTAAAGTAAGTGAAGTTATGACAAGTCCTGTAAAATTTGTTTATGAGGATGATCTATTATTTCATGCAGTAGGTAAGATGCGGAAATTAAATTTAAATCACCTTCCTGTTTTTGACATGGGTTTAAAAATATTAGGAATGATAGATATGAATACAGCTCTACAAGCTGAGTTAGGTGATGTTGTTAATCAAATAGATAATATGACTTATGATGAGCAAGACGTGTCAGGATTAATAAAAATTAAACAACAACAAGTAGTTCTGGCTGAAAATATGTTAGATAGAAATGTTTATCCAGGTGATATCTCATATCTTTTGAGTTTTTTAAATAATGTGATTTATCGAAGAGCAATAAGGCTTGCTGAAAAAAGAGTAGCTGAAAAAAACATCATTAAAGATATTCCTGATTTTTCTGTGATTGTTATGGGATCAGGTGGAAGAATGGAAAGTTTTTTACATCCAGATCAAGATAATGGAATTATTTATGAAACCAATGATGAAGATCCAAAAAAATTAGATTTATATTTTGAGGAGCTCGCAAAAGATTTCACTAAAACATTAGATGATTGTGATATTCCTTTCTGTAAAGGTGATCTGATGGCAAGTAATCCGTTATGGAGAAAAAGTTTACCAGAATGGAAAAACCAAGTTAGTCAGTTTTTAGATAATCATACTCCACAAGACATGAGACATATAGATATGCTATATGACTTTAAATCTGTTTATGGAAAATCTGAACTTGCTGATGAATTAAGATTTCATTTAAATGAAAAACTTCATGAAAAAAAATTATTAAAATTTTTATATTTTA
>Ga0181555_1001959_pt1 | contig 17650 bp, 15 predicted proteins | sample 011ome_15_FD_145601 | JGI IMG/M metagenome (GOLD analysis project Ga0181555, IMG submission 145601) | Coastal salt marsh microbial communities from the Groves Creek Marsh, Skidaway Island, Georgia - 011504AT metaG (spades assembly) | ecosystem: Environmental > Aquatic > Marine > Intertidal zone...
CCCTTGAAAAATTAACTAAAAAAAGACAATTGGGAATTTATAACCATAATGGTTTTTGGCATGCTATGGATACTCTTAGAGATAAAAAAATTCTTGAGGAATTGTGGAAAAAAAATAAAGCCCCATGGAAAGTTTGGAGATAGTTTAAATTTGATATTTTAAATCTATAATTTTTTTATTTTTTAGATTATTAGGTATTTTGACATTTGTTAATAAAACTAGATAAGTTGTCTTTAATTTAATTTCCTTTAGTGATTTGCAATATTTAATTTTTAATAATGGGAATTTTTTTTTAAAACTTTCCAACGCTAATTCATCATATACATAAATATTTTTATATTTTTTTTCTATCATTTTTTTTATGTAATAATAACTAGGCGTTTCCCTGATATCATCAGAACCTTTTTTGAATGAAAGACCAACAAATCCTATTTTTGTATTTTTATTTTTTATTTTATTAAGAATATTTCTTAAATTATGTTTTTTTATATCTTGATTTACATTGCTAACTGACTCTAATAATTTTGGTTTTAACTTATTTTTTTTAAAAAAATTAATTATTGCATCTAAATCTTTTGGTAAACAATATCCACCAAATCCAACTCCAGGAAAGACATATTTCGACATATCTGAAGGTCTTCCATACCAACGTTTATCTAGCAATAGAACATCAAACACTTTTTTTATATTTATATTCTGTATTTTGTCTGCAAGCATTGCCATTTCATTTGAGTAGCTTATTAAAGTTGTTAATAGGGTGTTAGACAAATATTTTATCAATTCTGCTTCTTTAAAGTTTGTATAATAAATTGGTCGAGAAAAAGAATTAAAAATTTTATCAACTTCTTTGTAAAAATTATTATCAATCCCAATAACAATTCGGTCAGGAAATAAAAAATCCTTCCAAGCACTTCCCTCTCTTAAAAATTCAGGGCAAAATAAGAGAGATAGAAATTTGTTTTTTTTTAGAAAATTATTAAGTCTATCTGTTGTTCCTGGTGGAATAGTTGACTTGATTATTAAATAAGTTTTTTTTTTGAATTTTATTTTTGATAATTTTTGAATTATTTTTGTTAAATTATTTGTATTACATGAGCCATCTTTGTTTGATGGAGTTCCTACACAAATAAATATTGCATCTAAATTTAAATCTATAAAGTTTTTAAACTTTTCTGAAAAATCTATTCTTTTTCCGTTATATTTTTGAAGATAAGTTTGTAGATATGGTTCATGAAAAGGAATTACTGATTGTTTTAACAGTTCTCTCTTTTCTTTAATAATTTCGTAACAATTTACTTTAAAATTTTTATGAGCAAAACCTATAGCTGTTGTAAGACCTACAAAACCTGTTCCTATGACACCAATTTTCATTTTAAAAAATTATAAAGCAGGTACTTTTCAATACCCTCATTTGTATTTACAATGGGTTCAAATTTTAATTTTTCCTTTGCTTTTGATATATTGGGACACCTTCTATTTGGATTGTTTGTTAAATATTCAGGGTCTTTGGATTCTTTAAAATATATACTGCCATTATAATTTAAATTTTTTTTAGCAATATTCTTAAACTTAAGAGCTAATTTTCTTACACTAATCTCTTCTTTATCATTTCCAACGTTAAAAATTTCAAAGCTTGGATAAACTAAAGCAGCAAAATAAGCAGTAACGGCATCACTTATATAACAATATGATCTTGTTGGTTTACCATTAGAATGGATTATAATATTTTGGTTTTTTAAAATAGAATTAGCTAAATCAGCTGGTAATCTTTTGTCATTAGTATCGAGACCTGGTCCATAATTATTAAATGGTCTCACAATTTTAATGTTAATTTTATAAATTTTTGAATAATAATAACACAATGTTTCACAAAATCTTTTAGACTCATCATAACATGATCTTGGTCCAATACATGAGACATTACCATTAAAATCTTCAGAGGTTGGTATTTTATTTTTAGGAGGATCGCCGTATATTTCACTACTTGAAAAGTAAAGAAGATTAATATTTTTATTTTTAAAAAAATTTAAAATATTTTTTAATCCATCAACATTTGCCTCTATAGTTTTTAAAGGAAATTTTCTATAATAATGTGGAGAAGCAATTGATGCCATATGCATTATATAATTTACATTATAGAAAATTTTTCTATTAAAATTTAAATCACTTATATTTCTATTGATGACAATAATATTTCTGTTTTTTTTTAAAATTTTATTTTTTTTAACAATTGAATTATCTACCAAAATCAGCTTTTTCCATTTCAATTTTTTAGAGTAAAAGGTTAAAAATCTAACAATATATTGCCCAAGAAAACCATTAAAACCAGTGATTAAAATTGTTTTATTTTTAATTTTAGAGCTGTTTCTAAAATTTTTCAAAATATTTTTAAAATCTGAAATTTCTATTTCTTCTTTTATTTTATATGATTTTTTCATTAAAATATTTTAAAACTATTTGAATAATCAATTGAATGTATATATTACAAAAAAATTATATCAAAGAAATGTTTTGTAAAAACTGTAAAAAAAGATTAAATTATATTTTTGCTGAGATGGGTTTTTCTCCTTATGCAAATTCATATTTAAACTTTAATGATCTCAATAAATATGAAGCATATTATCCATTAAGAGTTTTTGTTTGTAGAAAGTGTTTTTTGGTACAAACTCAAGACTTTGCAAATCCAGAAATAATTTTTTCTAAAGATTATGCATATAGCTCAAGTGCTTCTAAAACTTTTTTAGATCATGCTCATCAATATTCTAGAAAAATCATAGATTACTTAAAATTAAATAATAAATCATATGTCGTAGAAATTGCATCAAATGATGGTTATCTACTCAAAAATTTTGTAAAAAAAAAAATCCCTTGTGTTGGAATTGAGCCAGCTTTCAATCTTTCAAAAAAAAGTGAAAAGTTAGGTATAAAAGTAATAAATAATTTTTTTTCATCAAAGTTGGCAAAAAATATGAAGAGAAAAGCCGATTTAATTTGTGCGAATAACGTATATGCTCATGTTCCAGATATTTGTGATTTTACAAAAGGTCTGAAAACCTTACTGAATAAAAATGGAACTGTAACTATAGAGTTTCCACATCTTCTAAAATTAGTTGACGGTCTAAAATTTGATACAATATATCATGAACATTATTCTTATTTATCCCTATCTATTGTTCAAAAAATATTTAAAAAAAATTCTTTAAGAGTTTATCATGTTGAAGAAATTGATACTCATGGTGGAAGTTTGAGAACTTATGGTTGTCATATAAAATCAACAATTAAAGAAAATAAATCAGTTCAAATGATGGTTCAAAAAGAAAATAAAAAAAAATTAAACAAAATAAAAACATATGAGGCGTTTAATGAAAAGATAAAAAAAATGAAATATAATATTTTAGATTTTTTACTTAAAGAAAAAGAAAAAAATAAAAAAATTTATGGTTATGGTGCAGCTGCCAAAGCAAGTACTTTAATTAATTATTGTGGTATCAAAAATGATTTAATTGAAGCCATTTATGATGCGGCACCATCAAAACAAAATAAACTTTTACCAGGAAGTCATATTCCAATTCTTCATCCTAAAAATATTAAAAAAGATAAACCAGATTTATTAATAGTATTTCCTTGGAATTTATCAGATGAAATTATTGAGAATTTCAAATACGTAAAAAAATGGAATTGTAAATTTGTTGTTTTTATTCCAAAAATTAAATATCTAAAATGACAATATTTGTGACAGGTGCCACAGGTTTTATTGGTTATAATTTAATAAAAAAGTTTGAAAAAAAAAAAATTAGAGTATTTGCATTTTATAAAACAGAAAAAAGAATAGATAGAAAAAAGTTTAAGTATGTAAAATTTTTTTCTGTTGATATTTATAAGCAAAAAAATTTTTTTAAGATTTATGGAGTTCCAAAAATTTTAATTCATTTGGCATGGGAGGGTTTGCCAAACTATAATGAAGATTTTCATTTAAAAAAAAATTTCCCAAATGAACTCTTTTTTTTAAAGAGTGCGATTTATAGTGGGGTAAATCAATTAATTATATCAGGAACATGTTATGAATATGGAAAACAGAAAGGGTGTTTAAGAGAAGAAATGAAAACCTTACCAATAACAAATTATGCAAAAGCAAAAGATAGATTGAGAAAAGAATTAGAAAAAATTAAGAAAAGAAAACCTTTTATCTTGCAATGGGTAAGAATATTTTATGTTTTCGGTATGCACCAAAACAGTCAAAGCCTTTTACCAAGCTTTGAAAGAGCCATTAGGAATAGAAAAAAAATTTTTACAATTTCTTCCAAATCTATTTTAAGAGATTTTATTTCAGTCAATAATGTTGCTAATTTCTTTTTACATTTAGCTGACAATGCAACGCTGAATGGAGTAATAAATTGCTGTAGCGGAAAACCTTTATCGGTATTTAAATTTGTTGATAATTACCGAAAAAAAAAAAATTCAAGAATAAAGATACTTGAAAATAAAAATTTAGTTCAAAATTATGAGCCTCTAAAATTTTGGGGATCAACCGTTAAAATGAAGTCAATGTTTTTTAAGATTAACAATTAATCTCTTAATTATGAATAGAATAACATTATAATGAAAAAAAAATCCAAATATAATTCAATATTTAATTTTTTTTTTAAATTTAAATCATCTGTTATTGTTATGTTTGTAAAAATATTAAGTAGAATTATACCAAAAATAAATAGAGAGAAATTAATTAAAATTGGAAAGAAAAAAAATACAATTAATATTGTTGAAAATGAATATAAAGTTTATATTCAGGCACCATATCAAAGTTTAGCAAAAGAAAGATTTAAAAATTCATATGGTAAAAAAAATGTAGATTGTTTTTTTGGTGTTAAAATTAAAGATATAAGATTAATTGGTCCTTATGGGATCCCATTTACAAGAAAAGGACAAATCATACTAGAGCCTATTTCCAAGTCTTGGTTAAATCATGTTCTTGCAATAACAATAATTCAACTTGGATTATTTGGTTTTTTTAAAGAATTTTTATTAGCTATATTTCCTATTTTTGCATCAAAAAAAAATTTTCTTGAAACAGGCGCTTATCTAGTATGTCGTGGTGCAAAAAGTATTATTTTTGAAAATAAGCAGCCCCAACCAGTATTTGGTCACTGGTTGGGTGAACAACTTCCCCAGCTTCGAGGAATAGAAGGGATATTCTCTAAATTTGAAATCTCTTGTCCACTAATAGTAAATAAAAATCCAAAAGATTGGCAAATAGAATCCTTAGAGTTAATGGGTTATAAAAAAGATAATATATATGAATTAACTCAAAATGGATTAAGAGTCGGAGAAATTATAATTTCTTCATTAAGAAATGTTCATTCTAGACATACAGAATTTGACCCAAAAGCTAGAAAATGGGCAGCAAAACGTCTTCAATCAAATTTTGAAAAATTAAACTTTAAAGATAATAATAAAAAAAATATATGCCTGTTTCGTCAGAATGAAAATAGTAGAAGAATTTCCAATTATGAAGATGTAAAAAAAATTATTTTAGAAAATCATTTTCATGAACTAAAAATAGAAAATCAAAGTTTATTTGAAAGTGCAAAAAACTTCTTTTTTGCTAAAAATTATTTATCTATTTATGGAAGCGGGATATTACGTATCATGTTTATGAAGCAACCAAAAAAATTAATTGAAATTTATACTGATAATGTTGCCGACCGTGATATATTTTTTTTATTAGCATCCGAATTTGATATGGAATATGAATGTGTTGCAGCTCAAATTATAGACGGCAATTGTATAAATAATGATTTAAACAAAAAAACAAATATTAAAAAACAATTTATTAATAATGATTGGCATGTGCCCATTGTAGAATTAAAAAAAAGTTTACTAGGAATAAAATAATTATAAAAATGTTAAAAAAAATATTTTTTTTATTATCAAAACAAGAAAAAAAAAAAATTATTTTATTAATTTTTTTATCAATGATTATGGCAGTTTTTGATATTCTTGGGATCTCTTCGATTGCTCCGTTTATAACATTGTTAATTAACCCTGAGTTAATTACAAGTAATGAGTTATTAGTCCAGTTGTATAATTTAAGTTTATCAGTTGGAATTTCTGATCAAAAACAATTTATGTTTTTATTTGGAATTATAGTTTTTTTTCTAATAATTTTTTCATTAATAATGAGGGCAATTACCATATATGCATTAACACTTTTTAGCTTAATGCAGGAATATAATATTGGAAAAAGGTTGGTAGAAGGATATTTGAGACAAAGTTATAGCTGGTTCTTAAATCGAAATAGTTCTGAATTAGGAAAAAGTATATTGTCAGAAGTAAAACAAGTTATTGATTTAGCTTTATTTCCAATGATTAATTTGATTACACATACTATTGTGGCAATAGCGCTTCTTTCAGTATTGGTAATTAATAACCCTCAACTAGCTTTAACCGTAGGTATTGTGTTGTTAGTATTCTATGGAACAATTCTTATTTTGATGAAAAATTTTCTAACACGTAGTGGTAGTCAGCGTCTTCAAGCTAATGAAGCTAGATTTGAAGCTGTATCTGAAGCTTTTGGGGCTGCAAAAGAAGTTAAGTTGGGAGGGTTAGAGCAAGTTTATGTTGATCGTTTTTCTAAACCTGCAAAAATATATTCAAGAAGTCAAGCTTGGGCCACAATTATCGCTACATTACCAAGGTACATTATTGAAGCTATAGCTTTTGGAGGCATGATTCTCTTTATACTAATCTTAATGTCTAAAGGAGGTAGTTTTTTGAGCATAATACCAACCATTGGCCTTTATGCATTCGCTGGTTATCGATTAATGCCAGTTTTACAGCAAGTTTATTCTTCAATTACACGACTTAGATTTTCAAAAATAGCATTAGACACTCTATATAATGATATAAAAAAAATTAAAAGTTTTGAGATTAATAATATTGAAAATTCATATTCAAATATCGAATTAAAAAAATCTATTTGTATAAGTGGGGTTAGCTTTAATTATCCTGGCACTAATAAAAAATCTTTAGATAATGTAAATATTTTTATTAATGCTTACAGTAAGATAGGAATAGTAGGAACTACAGGAAGTGGAAAAACAACAATCGTTGATATTATCCTGGGTTTGCTCAATAGCGAAAATGGAACTTTAAAAGTCGACGATGTTGTAATTAATTCAAAAAATAAAAGATCTTGGCAAAGAAGTTTAGGATATGTGCCACAGCAGATTTACCTTTCTGATGCTAGTATTTCCTCAAATATTGCTTTTGGAATTGACCCTAAAAAAATTGATCTACATCAAATAAAAAATGTTGCAAAGACAGCTAATTTGCATAATTTTATTGTGAAATTGCCTTATGGCTATAATACGATCATTGGAGAAAGAGGCGTCCGTCTTTCAGGTGGTGAAAGACAAAGGATAGGCATTGCAAGAGCACTTTATCATAATCCTAAATTAATAATATTTGATGAGGCAACTAGTGCTTTAGATAATGTTACAGAAAAATCAGTATTAGATGAAATTAATAATTTAAAAAATAAAGTTACAATAATAATGATAGCTCACCGATTAGCAACGGTTAAAAATTGTGACTTAATATTTTTATTAGAAGATGGAAAAATTATATCAAAAGGAACCTACAATGAACTTGTAAGTAAGAGTGAAAAATTTAAAAAAATGATAGAATTAAATTGAGATTAATTAAATAAAAGTAAAAGACTAAAAAACCAAAAAAAATTATTGTTATAGGTAGTTTAGGCTATACATTATCTCACTGTGTTATTTCTTTAATTGATAAAGCAAATATAATTAAAGTATTAAATTACTTCATCAATCAATATTACCATGGTATATAAAAAATAAATATTAGTAAACATATGGATAAAGTTGCAATAATTTCTGGATTTTATGGAACTGATCAAAATATAACTTTTAAAGGTTACAAAAATAAAAATTATAAATCGTTTTTCGTTACAAATAATTTAAAGGCGGCAAGAAAAGCTGAGAACTTTGGATGGAGTATTTGTTTTGATGACAATGCACCTGTAAGTCAAGATAAATATATTTCAACTATGCAAGGAAAAAAACCCAAAGTAGTACCAAATGAGTTAATAGATCTGAGCGAATTTGACTATACTTTGTGGGTTGATGATAAAATAAAAATTTCAGATAATTATTTAATCAAAAGAGAATTACCAAGATTAAAAAAAAATCAGAATAAAGCTAGTCTTAGAACTCATTGGAAAAGTGAGTCTGCAAAAACTGTGTGGAGAGAGTTAGTTTTATCTTTGGAACAGCCAAGATATAAAGAATTTTTTGATAGATATGTTAATTACATAAATCAAAAAGTTTCTGAAGGATTCTCGGATCATGGAATTATGACTGCTTGTGGTGTAATACTGAGAAATAATAAAGATGATCAGGTTAAAAAAATATTTGGCGAATGGTTTGAAGAAATAACCAGATCTGGATTAGCAAATGATCAAGTAAGTTTTTTTTTTATAAGACAAAAATATCATAGAGAAATTAGTGAAATGCTTTTTCCTGTTAATTATACACAATTATTTACACAAAGATTAATTGATTTTAGAAATTATTTAATAAAAAAACATTTTTATTAAAATTTATTCAGATAGACTCAATTTTTAAAAAACCAGTTTTGATTGATTACACTTTACAATATAGAGGATATTACTATTCATGAGATTTTCTGATTAAAACAAATTTTATGGAGATAAAAGGCTTTAGATTTTTAAAAAAAGTTATGGATTTAAAAGACTAATTGTGTTTTTTTTAGATAAGTTTATCCTTAACCTTAATATACCTAAAGAATTAAAGATTGGGTTTATGGTAAATGGAGCTGTTTTTTTAAACCGATATATAATGGAAAGAAGCTATTGAAATACATTGTTTTTTTTAATTAAATAAGAAAATTTTAATGACATAAACTGAATTTGGTAGTTTGGTAGTCGATGTTACTGATGATGTTGCTATAGTTGAAAGGGAACTAAAAAATAAATAATATTTTAATATTAAACAAAGACAATTTGACTATAAATTATATGATTAATTTATAAATTGAAATTATGAAAAAAGCTTTAATTACTGGAGTAACCGGGCAAGACGGAGCGTATCTTGCAGAATTTTTACTTAATAAAGGTTATGAGGTTCATGGAATTAAACGTCGTACATCTCTCATTAATACTGATCGTATCGATCATTTATATGAAGGTCCACAAGAAAAAAATCGTAAATTTATTTTACATCACGGAGATTTAACAGACTCTAGCTCTCTATTGAGGATAATTCAACTAGTTCAACCAGATGAAATTTATAATCTAGCAGCACAAAGTCATGTTGCAGTTTCTTTTGAACAACCTGAGTATACTGCAAATTCAGATGCTTTAGGAACATTAAGAATTTTAGAAGCAATAAGAATTTTAAATTTGATTAAAAAAACTAAATTTTATCAAGCATCGACCTCAGAACTTTATGGAGCTGTTCAACAAATTCCACAATCTGAAACTACACCTTTTTATCCAAGAAGTCCGTATGCGGTATCTAAAATATATGCTTACTGGATTACTGTAAATTACAGAGAAGCTTATGGATTATTTGCCTGTAATGGAATATTATTTAATCATGAATCCCCTTTAAGAGGAGAGACGTTTGTAACAAGAAAAATAACAAGAGCTCTTGCAAGGATAAAATTAGGCTTACAAAAAAATTTATATTTGGGGAATTTGAATTCTAAAAGAGATTGGGGACATGCAAAAGATTATGTTGAGGCTCAATGGTTGATGTTACAACAAAATACTCCTGAAGATTTTGTGATTGCATCAGGAGAACAATATTCAGTGCGAGATTTTATAAATCTTGCTGCAAAAAAACTAGATATGAATATCACTTGGAAAGGTGAGGGAATTAAGGAAGTAGGATTAATAAATAATAAAGAGATCATTAAGATTGATCAAAATTATTTTAGACCTTCCGAAGTAGATAATTTGCTTGGTGACCCATCTAAAGCAAAAAAAATTTTAGGGTGGAAGCCAAAAATAGGCTTTGATCAAATTGTTGAAGAAATGGCTGAAGAAGATTTAAAATTAGCAAGACGTGATAAGTATTTATTTGAAAATTATTCAGTTTCATTAAATAATTAAAACCAATTTTACAATATTAAATGAAAAAACTAAAAATTTATGTTGCAGGTCATAATGGTATGGTAGGATCCGCTATCTGCAGGGTCTTAAGTAAAAAAAATATAAACTTAGTAACAAAAAATAAAAAAGAGCTCGATTTAACTAATCAAAAAGCTGTCAAAGTTTTTTTTGAAAAAGAGAAAATTGATCAAGTTTATGTTGCGGCAGCTAAAGTAGGCGGCATATATGCTAATAACAATTTTCCTGCAGATTTTATTTACGAAAATTTAGCTATAGAAACTAACATTATAAATTCTGCTTTTCTAGGTGGTGTAAAAAAATTACTTTTTCTTGGGTCAAGTTGTATTTATCCAAAATTTACAAAGCAACCAATTAAAGAGGAGTCGTTACTTACTGGATTGCTAGAGCCAACTAACGAACCTTATGCTGTTGCTAAAATTGCTGGCATAAAACTTTGTGAAAGTTTTAACAGACAATATGGAAAAAGTCATAAAATTGATTTTAGATCTCTAATGCCTACAAACTTGTATGGAATTGGTGATAATTATCATCCAACTCTTAGTCACGTTATTCCCGGATTATTCCAAAGATTTTATAATGCTAAAATAAATAAAAAACCAAGTGTTATTGTTTGGGGTACAGGAAATCAAAGAAGAGACTTCTTGAATGTGGATGACTTAGCACTAGCCAGTTACCATATAATGAACTTAAATAAAAAAAAATATCAACAAAATATTAAACCTATGTGCAGTCATATTAATGTTGGTTCAGGATTTGAAATAAAAATAAAAAATTTAGCAGAAATTATAAAGAATATTGTAGGATTTAAGGGTGAAATTAAGTTTGATAAATCAAAGCCTGATGGAATGAAAAGAAAAATACTTGATATAAATCTTATTAATAAGCTTGGCTGGAAAGCAAAATACGATTTAAGAGAAGGACTTAAGAAAACTTATAAACATTTTTTAGAAGAAAAAAAATTAGAAAATAAGAATAATGAAAAAAAAACTTATTAAAATTGGGATAATTGGGCTTGGATATGTGGGTCTACCTCTTGCAAGTGCATTTTCAAAAAAATTTTTTACTGTTGGGTTCGATTTAAACAAAGAGAGAATTAAACAATTAAAATTAGGAGTTGACAAGACTCAAGAGTTATCAAAAAAAGAAATTAATAATGCAAAAAAATTATTTTTTACTAATGATAGAAAATATTTAAATTCAGTTAACTGCTATATTGTAACTGTCCCAACGCCCATTAATAAATCAAGAAAACCTGATTTGAAGCCATTGTTAAATGCGAGTAAAATGATTGGTAAAGCACTCAAAAAAGACGATATTGTAATCTATGAGTCAACCGTATATCCAGGCTGTACGGAAGAAAAATGCGTTCCTATCTTAGAGCAATATTCAAATTTAAAATATAATAAAGATTTTTATTGTGGATATAGCCCAGAGAGAATTAATCCAGGAGATAAAAAAAATAAAATTTTAAATATTAAAAAAGTAACATCAGGATCTAATAAAAAAATAGCCACATTTGTGGATAGTTTGTATAAAGAAATTATAATTGCAGGCACCCATATGGCGCCAAATATTAGAGTTGCTGAAGCATCAAAAGTTATTGAAAACACTCAAAGAGATTTAAACATTGCTTATATGAATGAACTATCAAATATTTTTTATAAATTAAATATTAATTTTAATGATGTGTTAAAAGCAGCAGAAACTAAATGGAATTTTTTACCTTTTCGTCCAGGCTTGGTTGGCGGTCACTGTATAGGTGTAGACCCCTATTATTTAATTCATAAATCAAGTAATTCTGGATATGAACCAAAGGTCATTATGTCTTCAAGGTACTTGAATAATAAAATGGGAGATTATGTTAGTTCAAAATTTATAAAAAAAATGAAAAAGAAATCAATTAAATTGGATAAATCAAGAATTCTAATTATGGGTTTAACATTTAAAGAAAATTGTCCTGATCTACGTAATTCTGGCATATCAAGAGTAATTAAAAATTTAAAAAAAAAAAATTGTATAATTGATTTTTATGATCCTTTGGTAACACAAAAAGAAATAAAAAAAGAATATGGTAAAAAATCAATAACAAAATTAACTAATGAAAAATATGACGGCATAATTATAGCAGTTGCCCATGAATGCTTTAAAAAATTAGATATTAAAAATATAATTAAATTATGTAAAAATAACAAAGTGATTTTTGATTTAAAATCAATTTTTGACAAAAAACATACTGATCTTACATTATAGAAAAAAAATAAAACATTAAATGATAAAAAAAAAAATTCTTATAGTAGCACATCCAGATGACGAAGTTTTATTCTTCAGTTCAATTTTAAAAGATGTTAATAAGATTATAGTCTGCTTTGGACCTTCAAATGATGAGAATGTATCCGAAGGTAGAAAATTATTGCAACAACATTATCCTTTACAAAATATAGAGTGGCTTAATTTAAATGAATCTAATGTTCTTCTTACTTCTAACTGGAACAACCCATGTATTACGAAAGAAGGAGTTGAAGTAAATAAGAATAAAAATCAATATTTAAAAAACTTTGAAAAACTATGCATTATATTAAATGAAAAAATTAAACCATATGAAATTATATATACTCATAACCCATGGGGTGAATATGGACATGAAGAACATGTAACTGTATTTAATACTGTCCTAAGTTTGTTTCCTCAAAATAATAAAAAATTATTTGTTTCTTGCTACGTGAGTGATCTTTCAAAAAAATTATTTTTAAAACGAAAATATCTTTTAGATAATAATTTAGAAATAGGTATAGTGCCTCAAAAACTTTGCGATGATCTAAAAAAATTATATTTAAAATATAATTGTTGGACTTGGAAATCTGCTTACAAATGGCCAAAATCAGAAATTTTTGCTAATATTAAAATTAGTCAATCCTCATGTTTAACAGATGAAAGATTTTTTACTGTTGATCCACCAATTTTGATGTTTTCAGATACTTTTCGTCCAAAATTATTCACAAAATTATTACCAAAAAAAATTATAACTATTATCAAAATAATTTTAAGTAAAGTTAAAATCTAAATGTGCAAAAAACTAAAGAATGGTTTTAACTTGGTTTACAATCAAAAATTATTAAAAAGGGTTATTAAATTTTTAGAGGAGGGATACAAGTGGGACTCAAAAACTAGCATTAACTTATATCGATATTTAAAAAGACAAAAATTTAATATACCGAAGGCAGCGGTATATGCACATAATGGGAATATAACAATTGGCATTTTACTTTTTCACCAGGGATGGAGCAAATTAGAAAAAAAAAATATCATTAATTTTTCTTCGTGGTATGCTGATACTACCTTTCGAGGTATAGAAGCTTTAATATTTGCTAAAAATCTTACATTTTCATTGAATAGATATTTAATTACAAATTACACAGCCAATCCATCTGTGTGTAAAATACTAAAAGTATTAAAATATAGTGATATGAGTGTTAAAAAAGAAACTATTGGATTATCTAAGATGTTTCCATTTGTAAATCTAGGGTCCTTTTTAAATTTTGTAACTTTTAAAATTAAATTAAAAAAACCCAAAGATATTAAAAATAAAAAATCTAGAAATAAGACTAATGATTTGTTTTATAAAATTCATAAGATTAAAAAATTTGGGATTGTTTTTTCAGATCTATCAATTTATTCGTCCAATTATAACTTTAAAGTTTCATTATTTTGGTTATTAATAATGATAATGAGGTTTAAAGTTCTAAGAGTTAATTTTTATTCTAAAAAAGATAATAAACCATCCCTAAACGTTTGGTTAATTAAGAATTCAAATAAAGAAAATTATATTTTACCAACTGGCTCAGAACTTTTAATTTAATAGAAAAATATCAATAATAAAATATTGAGTTTATAAAGATATTTAGATAAAGTATTTTTAAACCATTTAAATATACTTCTAAAAAAATTATGAATTTGAGTAAAAAAGAACTACAAAGTATTTTAATTAAAATTAATCCTAAGATTAAATCTCATTTAAATAAAAAAAAAGTTCATTTAACTAATAATGCATTACTAGATTCGTTAATGATTATTAAATTAATTCATGAAATAGAGGAAAAAACAAAAAAAAAAATTAAAATTAATCAAATTAATAGAAATAGCTTTTCTAATCTTGATAATATTTTAAAATTTCTAAAAAAATAACTAATTAACAATTTGATCTAGAATTATTTTTTATTTTTAAAATTAAAAGTATCAATTTTTAAAACTTATCGAAATATCCTTGTTTGAGGTATTAAAATTCTTTATTCTATTGGATGGTATTTCAATTGTATTACCTTGAGATTTTTTGTTAAGAAATTTTTTTTGTAATTCGTTATAATATTTTGCTGCTGGTTCATTTTTAGAACCTTTTGAGAATTTAATAATCAAACTCTTGTATTTGATATTTTTTGATAAAATTTTCAAAGGATAAAAAATAAAATAATCCTCTAATTTTCTACCCAAGGCTCTACAGCTTATGCATAATTCGTCTAAGTATATAAAATGATTTTTTATAGAAAAAAAAATTACTCCTATATTACCACTATCTGAAAATTTATCTTTCAAAGAAATTGTAAAGACAAATTTGTTTTGATCTTTTATGTATTCTTTAATTTGATTTTTGCTAAATCTTTTATATGTAAATATAAATTGATTTACTTTGTTTGTTAAAGAAAATATTCTATCAAATTCATTATTATTATTTAATCTATACTGAATTTTCATTTTCAACATTGCTAAGTGATTTTTAGTATTGGCATTTTTTAAAATCTTCTCTCTTTTCAACGATGCTTTAAGATCAATTATTCTATTAATATTAATTTTCTTGGAATTTATATTAAAATAATCATCTATATTTGGATAATATCTTAAACAATTTACAAAAGACTCTGAATCGTGTGACCAAAAAACATTAATATCTGGAATTCTTTTCTTAACTTCCAGCACCTCATTAATATTGTTGTCTATAAATAATATATTACCAAAACTGATCTTTAATATTTTTTGAATTTCCATAATATTTTCAGATTTTAGTTCCCAGTTAGCTATTATTGGAAAAAAAAGTCTTCTTTTTAATTTCTTCTTTTTGAAAATTTCTTTTAAATCATTATTATTATTTTTGCTGCATATTGATAACATTGTTCCATTTTTTTGTAATTTTGAATAAATTTTTTCAGCTTTTTTTTGATTTTCGTCTAAATAAATTTTATTTATTCCGTCTTCACCAATTACACCCGTGTAAAGAGTGTCATCTAAATCAAAGATTATAGATTTTATTTTCTGATTATATAAAGATGGAAATACCTTTAAGCCAATTAATTTTGATTGAAGATTTTGCCCAAATAAAGAAGTTTTGGTGCCAAAAAAATTTGATCTTTCTAAATCCCAAATCTTATTATAATTCTTTAATAATTCATCCAGAATATCTAAAAAAATAACTTTTTCATTTTGAAAAATTTTTTTATAATTCTTGTTTATATTGATAATTTTAGAAAATTTAGTTTTTGGAATTAATATAGGCTTTATAAGAACATAATCACAAAATAAACTTAACTCATCAGCTTTTGATTTAATCCAATTAAAAAAATTTGTATTTATTTTGTACTCTGTGTAATCTAACCAAATCACACCTATATCAAATTTTTTGTTTGTTATAGGAAGATTATTGTCATATCCAGAAAAAAAAAATTTAAAATTTAATTTTGATAAATATGAATAGTTATTAATTTTTTCACATAAAGTTTCTACTTGTTCATTTCTTAAAAAAAAGACTTTTTTAAGTTTAGTATCTTTAAATGTTCCAGGAAAATCTAAAAATTTATTTACTGCATCGTTGATGAGCTTAATTTTTTTTATCATTTAATAAATCTGTTAAAATCAATTTATAGGTTTAAAATATTTTATCAAATATTTTTGGATATTTATTTAAATATTGAAAAAAATTGTCTGGAGTTGGATTTAAAAGTGAAATTGATTGTTTTGAGTTTATTGCTGGAAATCTTAAAGATTTATAATTAATATTATACTTCTTGCATGACTTTTTTAATAAATTCTCAGCTAAGAGCTTGACTTTTGAATAATCTGAATCTTTATCTTCATCGATAAATTTTGTAGAGGGATAAAATATACTAATAATTTTAGTTTTGTTGTCTTTTATAATTTTTAGTGGAATTGTGAGAAATATTTTTTTGTATTGAATCATTGTTTTATTATTAATCTTTTTTTCGAAATAAATTTTTGTAGTAGGAAAATAAAATATTTTAATTGGTCCATATTTATTAATAAGATAATTTAATTTTTTTAAATCTTTTAAAACATCTATTTTATAAAATATGCTATCCTTTAATTTTGATTTAATTTTATTTTGATTAAAAGTTACTATTTTTAAAATTTTTTTATTAATTTTAAATAAATTAAAAATATCATTTCCAATACCACTACTACCACCAATAATTAAAATATTTTCTTTAAAAATTTTAATTTTTTGTTTTAAATCTTTTTTTATAATAAATTTATTTTTTTTAACAAAAGGTCTCTCTAAAGTTTCAAATTCAATTTTAAAATTTTTAAATAAAAGAATATTCTTAATTAAAGGAAGTCCTTTATTAATTTTGTAAGAATTTATGACTAATTGTTCATCATTTTTATAAAAATCTTTATTAAAATTTATATTTATTGAGCGTATCAAAGAATTTTTGCCTGGATATTTATTTCCCACATAATTAGATATATATGAAAGAAGGGAATAAATTAAATCGTATCTATTTTTTAAAAAAGTCAATTTTTTTTTAAAATAATAGTTTTTTTTTTTATCTATTTTTAAAAAATAAAAGTTATTTTTGCTGCTAACAGAAATATAGATTCTTTTTTTTTTGTCTTGAATTACATAAAATTTATTATTCTTTTTTTTAATATAGGCATTTTTATTGTATTTAATAAAGTCAACAAAATCAGCAGATATATTAAATTTTTTTTCACTTAAAATTATTTTTTTAAGTTCTCTTTTTTTTAAAATTTTTGATAAAGCAAGTGTTCCATGACAAATTTTTTCACCAAACATTGAATTGTAGCCAGTTAAGTCATCTATATGAATTTTATTTGAATCTCCAGAGATCTTTGAATAATCAATTCCTTCTTTTTCTGTAATTTTAAACATCATAAGTATTTAATAAATCAAATTAGCAAATATAAATATACAAAAAATAATTTTTTAAAATTTTTTTTGTAAACTTATTTTAAACATTTTTTTATTAAAAATCTTTATTTATATAAACATACTGATAAACTTATTCTATCAATAATAAAGATTTAAAAATTATTTTTAAATGTTATTTTTAAATGTTATTTTTAATGATACTTAAAATTTATAAATAAAATATTAATAATGACTTCTAATTACCAATTTACTCATTCAAAAAAAAAAGAATTGATTTTATTATTTTCTGAATT
>Ga0181555_1001961_pt1 | contig 17643 bp, 16 predicted proteins | sample 011ome_15_FD_145601 | JGI IMG/M metagenome (GOLD analysis project Ga0181555, IMG submission 145601) | Coastal salt marsh microbial communities from the Groves Creek Marsh, Skidaway Island, Georgia - 011504AT metaG (spades assembly) | ecosystem: Environmental > Aquatic > Marine > Intertidal zone...
TCAAATAAAATTGTAATCCAAAAAATAATAAATTAAATATTGATGATAAACCGCTGAAAAAAAATAAGCTTTTAAGAGATGATCTAATTAATATTAATTTACTTATGTCCCTACCAATAACGTGTGATTTAAAACCAATTGAAATTAAAAACCATAATGCAATAAAAAGATCATTAACAAAAGTCCATTTAGTAAAAGTGTAAGCTAGCATTATATGCGTAGATAGAAGAATTATAAAAAATTCTCCCATATAATATAAAATTGGAAAATATATTTTAAATCTGTTAGTTGCCATTTCTATTAACAAATATAATATATAATATATTCAATATAGAATGTTTTTTGTACTTCGGGTGGGAATCGAACCCACACTCTCGAAAGAACTGGATTTTGAATCCAGCGCGTCTACCAATTCCGCCACCGAAGCAAGGACGGCAAATTTATAAAAAAATTTATTACACAAAATAAAATCAAGAATGATAAAAAAATTAGTAAATTTGCCCACCATTATTAGAGAAAATGCCAAAAAATAAATTAAAAGCTAAAATCTTTGCCTGTAGACAAAGCCAAGAAATTGGTAAAAACATAGCTAATGCATACGGTGAAGAATTAGGAAATGTAATATTTCATACCTTTAGTGATGGTGAATTTCAACCCTCTTTTGAAGAATCTATTCGTGGAAGTAGGATATTTCTAATTGGATCAACTCAGCCTAGTTCTGAAAACTTAATGGAACTTCTATTAATGATTGATGCTGCAAAAAGAGCTTCAGCTAGACACATTACTGCTGTAATTCCATATTTTGGATGGGCAAGACAAGATAGAAAAGACAAGCCAAGAGTTCCAATAGGAGCAAAAATGATTGCTAAACTTTTAGAAACTGCCGGAGCCACTAGAATTATAACTATGGATCTCCATGCTGATCAAATACAAGGTTTTTTTGAAAAGCCTGTTGATCATTTATATGCTTCAACTATTTTTATACCCTACCTTGAAAATCTAAAATTAGATAATTTAACAATTGCATCTCCTGATATGGGTGGTTCTAAAAGAGCATATGCCTATTCAAAATTTCTCAAAAGTGATGTGGTGATTTGTTACAAGCAAAGAAAAAAAGCAAACATAATCTCACACATGGAACTGATTGGTAATGTTGAAGGCAAAAATGTCGTTTTAGTTGATGACATGGTAGATACTGCAGGGACTTTAACAACAGCTGCTGATCTCATGATGGAAAGAGGAGCAAAATCTGTCAGAGCAATATGCACTCACCCATTACTTTCTGGCAAAGCTTATGAAAGAATTGAGAAATCAAAATTAAAAGAACTCATTATTTCTGATAGTATTCCTGTGAAAAACAAATCAAAGAAAATTAAAGTTTTATCTACAGCTAAACTATTTGCTGAAGTGATGAAAAACGTTCATAATAATAAATCAATAAACCCATTTTTTATAAAATAAATCATGAAATCAATTACAATCAACGGATCTAAAAGAGAACACGTGGGCAAAGTAGCAACTAAAGCCTTGCGTAATGCTGGAAAGGTTCCTTGCGTTATATACGGAGGAGAAAAACCAATACATTTTTCAGCAGAAGAATTAGCTTTTTCAAAACTAGTATATACAGCAGACGCACATACTGTTGTAGTTGTTTTGGAAGATGGAACAAAAATAGATGCAGTTTTACAGGACATTCAATTTCATCCTGTGACTGATAAAATTCTTCACATAGATTTCTTCCAGTTACATGAAGGAAAAGAAATCAGTATGATCATTCCAGTAAAAGTAGTTGGAACTGCTCCTGGTGTAAAAGATCAAGGAGGAAACCTTTCAAGAAATAAAAGGAAACTAACTATTAGAGCTTTACCAAAAAACTTACCAGATTTTTTAACAGCCGATATTTCAAATTTAAAGTTAAACGACTCTATCACGGTAGCCGATCTTTCTGAAGAAACTTTTAAAATTTTACATCCTGATACTCAAGTAGTTTGTCAAGTTAAAATGTCTAGAGCCTCACTTTCTATCGAAGATGAAACAGAAGATGACGATGAAACTGAAGAGGGAGTTGAAGCTGCTGAAGGAACAGCAGAAAATGCACCTTCAACTGACAAGCCTGAAGCAGGTAACAAAGAAGCAAAATCTGAATAATATTAAGTTCGAATTTAGTTTAAGCATCTCATTTAAAATTAATTGAGATGCTTTTTCTATTTTTATCAAAAATGACTTAATTGAGCTGGCTAAATTTTTTTAATTGGAAAAATAAAAATTCTAAAATGAATAAATTTCTAATTGTTGGAATTGGAAATATTGGTAAAGAATACCATGACACAAGGCATAACGTAGGTTTTAAAATATTAGATTATTTCTTAGAAGAATGTAAAGAAACCTATGAAACAAAAAAATACGGTCAAGTTGCTAAATTTAATTTTAGAGGTAAATCAATAATTCTTTTAAAACCCTCCACTTTTGTTAATCTTAGCGGTAAATCAGTAAGGTATTGGCTAAAAAAAGAAAAAGTTGATATTAAAAATTTACTAGTTATTTCAGATGACTTGAACCTAGATTTTGGAACTATTCGAATTAAAAGCAAAGGCTCAGATGGTGGACACAATGGGTTAAAAGACATTTCTCAGATTCTTAATACCTCAACCTATCCCAGATTTAGATTTGGAATTGGTGGAGATTTTAAAAAAGGAAGTCAATCTGATTATGTTCTTTCAAAATGGAATGATAATGAAATTTCAGAATTTATTTCTTTGGAATCAAGTTTTATTGAAATTATAAAATCCTTTATTACTAGTGGAATTGATGTTACAATGAATAAATTCAATGGATAATAAATGAGAAGTTTTAATAGTATTGAAAATTTTAATTCAAATAAATCAACAATTTTAACAATTGGAACTTTTGATGGAGTTCATCTAGGACATCAGAAGATTTTAAAAAAACTTCTTCATGAATCTGGCAATAAAGATTTAGAATCAACTGTATTAACTTTTTTTCCACATCCTCGAACGATTTTAAATCCTTCTAAACCATTAAAACTTATTAACTCGATCAATGAAAGGATTGAACTTTTTAAGAAAAGTAATATTGAAAATTTAATTATACATCCATTTGATAAAAAATTCTCAGAATATCATCCTGAAAAATACGTTTATGAGATCTTAGTTAAACAACTAAATGCAAAAATAATATTGATTGGATACGATCATAAATTTGGGAAAAATCGATCAGCAGATATTAACGATTTAATTGAATTTGGGGAAAAGTATGATTTTGATGTTATAGAAATTAAAGCAGAAGAATTAAACGATATTGCTATCAGTTCAACTAAAATTCGAAATTCAATAAATAACGGAAAGATCAATATTGCAAATACATATTTAGGTTATGACTTCTCTATTTCTGGAATTGTGGTAAAAGGAAACAGTATTGGAAATACTCTTGGATTCCCAACTGCAAATATTAAAGTTAATTTTGAGGATAAATTAATTCCAAAAAATGGAGTTTATTTAGTTTACTCATATATTAACAATAAAAAGATTTTTGGTATGATGAACATTGGTATAAAACCTACAATTAATGAAAATGAAAAATCTATTGAAGTAAATCTATTTGATTTCGATGAAAATTTATATGACAAGGAAATTCGTGTCCATTTAACTGAATTTTTAAGAGATGAGGTTAAATTTGATTCTTTAGAAGAATTAAAAGTTCAACTTGAAAAAGATCAATTAATGTGTAAATCTTTGATTGAAAAAAATTGAATAAAAAATTATTCAATAAACCATTAACTTTACAAAAAAAATATAATGCTATTAGTCTCTGATATAAATAATAATTTAGAAAAGATAAGCTCATCTTTATTAAAAAGAAATATCGATGTAAAAGATAAGCTAATAGAAATTATAGAGTTAGATAATTTAAGAAGATCTACTCAATCAGAACTAGATAATTTATTGGCTGAATCTAATAAACTAGCTAAAGAAATCGGCAATTTATTTAAAAGTGGTGAAGCTGAAAAAGCATCACAATTAAAAGAGAAGGCAAGTTCTTTAAAACCACAAAGCAAACTACTTTCTGATAAACTTTCTGAAATTAATGAAAAACTAAATTCGCTTTTACTAGATATTCCAAACGTCCCAAACGATTTAGTTCCAGCTGGATCAACAGAACAGGATAACTTAGAAATTTTTAAGCATGGAGAAATTCCTGTTTTACACGATAATGCTCTTCCTCACTGGGAAATAGCTTCAAAGTTTAATATTATAGATTTCGATCTTGGAAATAAAATAACTGGAGCTGGTTTTCCTGTTTATAAAAATAAAGGAGCTAAACTGCAAAGAGCTTTAATTAATTACTTTATAGATAAAAATACAGACGCAGGGTATAAAGAGATTCAAGTTCCAATATTAATTAATGAAGATTCTGGAACAGGGACTGGTCAGCTTCCAGACAAAGAGGGTCAAATGTACCATGTGACTGGAGATAATTTATATTTAGCACCAACCGCTGAGGTTCCCGTCACTAACATCTTTAGAAACTCGATAATTAAATCTTCAGACCTTCCTGTCTGCTTAACCAGTTATACTCCATGTTTTAGGAGAGAAGCTGGAAGCTACGGCTCTCATGTTAGAGGGTTAAACAGATTGCATCAGTTTGACAAAGTTGAAATTGTAAGAATTGAAAAAGCTGAAAATTCTTATAATGCTTTAGAACAAATGATAGATCATGTGAAAAGTATTTTAGAAGAACTTGAACTTCCATTTAGAATTTTAAGGTTATGTGGTGGAGATTTGGGCTTTACGTCATCCTTAACTTATGACTTTGAAGTTTATTCTGCTGCTCAAAAAAAATGGCTTGAAGTAAGCTCAGTATCAAACTTTGAAACATTTCAATCCAACAGATTAAAATTGAGAATTGATGATAATGGAAATAAAAGCTTGGCACACACTTTAAATGGTAGTTCTTTGGCACTTCCTAGAATTGTTGCATGTCTTTTAGAAAATTTTCAAACTGAATCTTCAATCAAAATTCCCAAAGTTTTGGTAAACTATACAGGCTTTGAAGAAATCTAACTCTCTTGTAAAACCAAAAAAAAAATTAGGACAACATTTTCTTAAAAGTTCAGATGTTGCAAAAAAAATTGTTGATTGTTTAAATACTAATAATATCTGTTCAATTTTAGAAGTTGGGCCTGGAATGGGCATTCTTACAGAACATATAATTAATTTAAATAAAGAATCTTTTTTTGTAGAAATTGATATAGAATCTATAGTTTTTTTAAAGGAAAAATTCAAAGGAATCGATATAAATATAATCAAAGAAGATTTCTTGAAAATTGATTTAAAAAATTTTAAATCTCCAATTGGAGTCATTGGCAACTTTCCATACAATATATCTTCTCAAATAGTTTTTAAAATAATTGAAAACAGAGATTTGGTAGACAAGTTAGTAGGGATGTTTCAACTTGAAGTCGCCAAAAGAATTTGTGAAAATCCAGGGACTAAAACTTATGGAATACTTTCTGTTTTAGTTCAAGCTTTTTATGAAACAAAATTTGAATTTATGCTTGGGCCCAAGCACTTTAATCCTCCTCCAAAAGTTGACTCGGGAGTAATATCTCTAGAAAGAAAAAAAGAAAAAAGTTTAAACTGTGACGAAAACTTATTTTTTAAAATTGTAAAACTATCTTTTCAACAAAGAAGAAAAACGCTACGAAATAGTTTAAAAAAATTTAATTTAAGTAATAATATAAAAGAAGATGTTATCTTTGATAAGCGTCCTGAAACGTTAAGTGTTAAAGATTTTATTCACCTAACTAATATTATTGCTAATGAAAACATTTCAGCTTAGCGAAAAGTTATTAAACAGAATTGCTGATTTAACTCAAGCAAAAAAAGACACTCAATTAAAAAAGTTAGTTAAGGATATTCATTATGCCGATATGGCTGAAATTATTAATGAATTAAATCAAGATCAGGGCACCTACTTGATTAAACTTTTTGATAGCCAAAAAACATCAGACATACTTGCTGAACTTGACGAAGATGTAAGAGAGAAAATATTAAAAGAACTCTCTGTTAAAGAAATTGCAGATGAAATTGAGGAGTTAGATAGTGACGATGCAGCTGATATTTTAGGTGAACTTTCAGACGAAAGAAAAGAAGAGGTTATTTCAGAAATTTCTGATGATAATTTAGTTGATGATCTTAAAGAACTTCTTTCTTATGAAGAAGATTCAGCTGGGGGATTAATGGCTAAAGAGTTAGTAAAAGCTAACGAAAACTGGTCAGTCACAAAATGTTTAAAAGAAATAAAAAAACAAGGAGAAAATGTCACAAGAGTACATTCAATTTATGTAACAGACGACAAAGAAAAATTAATTGGACGTTTATCATTAAAGGATTTGATTACCTCTCCAAACAAAAAATTAATTAAAGATATTTACATTCCTAAAGTAGACTCTGTTAATGTTAATGAAGATGGTGAAGAAGTTGCAAAAATTATGTCTAAGTACGATTTAGAAGCTATTCCTGTTGTAAATAAAAGAAAACAATTAGTTGGAAGAATTACAATTGATGACATTGTTGATTTAATTAAAGATGAGGCAGAAGAAGATTATTTATTAGCAGCTGGTGTTCAGGGAGATGTTGAAGCAGATGACTCAATATACGAACTAACAAAAGCTAGATTACCATGGTTATTTTTAGGACTAATCGGAGGACTTGGTAGTGTTTTTATTTTGGAGGGTTTTGAAGAAGTTATGAGTCACCCTAGCTATAAAACTTTATTTTTCTTTACTCCACTAATCGCTGCAATGGCAGGTAATGTTGGAGTTCAATCATCAGCAATTATTGTACAGGGACTTGCTAATGATATCGTTAAAGGTAGCTTGATCAGTAGGCTTTTAAAAGAATTAGGGCTGAGTTTGATCAATGGAATAATTTTAGGAGTTTTGACTATAATTTTTGGATTAATTATTGATTTGCCATTAGATCTGAGCATCACAATATCTTTATCAATGTTATGTGTTATAATTGTAGCCGCTTTAATTGGAACTTCAATTCCAATTATATTAGAAAAAAGAGGAATTGATCCAGCAATTGCTACTGGTCCTTTTATAACAACTAGCAATGATATTTTTGGAATTTTTCTATTTTTCTACATCGCTAAAATCATTCTAGGGTTTTAAAAATGCAAATACTTCACTTAGATAGTAATCATCCTCTTTTAGCTGATGAATTAGAAAAAATTGGCTTTAAAAATCACTTTGACCTTGAGTCTTCAAAAAGTGAAGTTGAAAAAAAAATATCAAATTATTTTGGAATAATTATAAGGAGTAGAATTTCTATTGACAAAGTTTTTTTAGACAACTGTGAAAAACTGAAATTTATTGCAAGAATTGGTTCAGGGACTGAAAATATTGATGTTGAACATGCTAAATCGAAAAATATTCATATTATATCTACACCTGAAGGTAATTCAAATGCAGTTGGGGAACATGCTCTTGGAATGTTGTTGAGTTTAACTAACAACATAACATCATCTAACGATGAAATTAAAAATAGAATTTGGGAAAGAGAATCAAATCGCGGATTTGAGCTAAAAGGAAAAACCATTGGCTTAATTGGCTATGGTCACACGGGAAAAAGTTTTGCTAGAAAGTTAATAGGATTAGGAGTCAAAATTATTTATCATGATCTTAAAAATATTGAAAAAGACGATGATACTGTTCAGGTAACACTTGGAGAAATTAAAGAACATTCAGACATAATTAGTCTTCATGTTTCTATGACTGAAGAATCCAAAGGACTTATTAATACAGATTTCATCAATAGTTGTAAAAAACCTTTTTGGCTTATTAATACCTCAAGAGGTAATTGCATCATTACAAAAGATCTTGTTGAGGGTTTAAAAAGTGGAAAAATTCTTGGTGCTGGATTAGATGTGTTGGAATATGAAAAAAAATCATTTGAAAAACTCTCAATTTCAAAAAATGAAAATCTTGATTACTTGGTAAGTTCAAAGAATGTGATTATAACTCCTCACATTGCAGGCTGGACAAAAGAAAGTAAAATTAAACTAGCTGAAGTTGCTGTAAAAAAAATAAAAAAATTAATTAATATTAAATGAAAAACATTCTAATTCTATGCACAGGGAATTCTTGTAGAAGTCAAATTGCACACGGATATTTTAAATTATTTTCTAATAATCGCGCTAATATATTTAGTGCTGGTATAGAAACACACGGGTTAAATAAAAATGCAGTTGAAACTATGAAAAGAGATGGTGTTGATATATCTAATCATACTTCAAACTTAGTTTCAGAATATTTAGACATTGAGTTTGATTACATTATTACAGTTTGTGATCATGCTAATGAAAACTGTCCTTACATTCCATCAAAAAAAGCAGAAAGAATTCATAAAAATTTCACTGACCCATCAAAAATTGTTAATTCGATTGACTCTAATAAAGATTTTGATTTATGCAGAAATCAAATAAAAAAGTTTACACAAAATTTTTACAATAAAAATTTTGGTTAGTCAACTACAAGCTGAAGCGTCTCATTAGTTCTTTGTTCTAACAGTAATCTGTTATTTTTTAAAATTTCTTTAGCAGAGTTTTCATTAAAATGCCTAATTGTAAATAAACTTACATTTTCAGTACATTCAACTTTATAAGTAGCTTTTAGAATAGATAAAAGTTCTTTTAATCTGTAATACTTGTCGTAGACACAGACAGAAAAACTAATTGCTGAATTTTGAATTAAATCAACTTTCATTTTATTTTCATGTAGTATTTGGAAAATATCACTTATGTTGTCTTCAACAATAAATGAAAAGTCTAACGATGATAGCTTTAATAAGCTAAGATTTCTTTTCACAATAAAACATGGTATCTCGGGATCAATTTTAGTTCCTCTTGAAATTACTGTTCCCTTGGATACTGGATCTAAGAATGACTTGACATAAAGAGGAATTTCTTTCTTTTGTAAAGGCTGTAGTGTTTTTGGATGAATTACTGAAGCTCCATAAAAAGCTAATTCAATTGCTTCTGTATATGAAATTTTGTTAAGTAATTGTGGTTTTTTAAAAACTCTTGGATCAGCATTTAAAACTCCTGGAACATCCTTCCAAATTGTTACTGATTCTGCATTTAGACAATAAGCAAATATTGCAGCAGAATAATCCGACCCTTCTCTTCCTAAAGTAGTATTAAAATTATTTTCATCACTTCCAACAAAACCTTGAGTAATATTCAAAATTGAAGTGTTAATATTATTAGAAATAGATTGCTGAGTAGCCTCCCAATTTAGGTTAGCATCTCTGTATTTTGAATCTGTTTTAATTAAAGATCTAGCATCAATCCAGTTTGAATTTATATTAATATAATTTAAATAAGAATTAATAATCTTTGTAGATAAAATTTCTCCAAAACTTACAACTTGGTCGTATACAAAAGAATAGTTAGGTGATTTATTTCTTCTTAGAAATACCTTCAAATTTTCTAAAGTATCTTTGACTTCAGAGAATATTGAATGATTACTTTCCAAAAAAAGTTCGGATAAAATATTATTATGAAAATCATAGATTTGATTTATTGAATAGCTTAACTCTTCCTTATTTTCAAAATAATTTTTTACAACCAGTTCCAATGAATTAGTTGTTTTACCCATAGCTGAGACCACAATAAGTGTTTGATCTTTACCAACCTTTTCTAAAATTTTAACTAGATTTTTAACACCCTCTGCATCTTTTACTGATGCTCCTCCAAATTTAAATATCTTCATTTTTTATTAATAAAATTTTTGATTGCTAATTCATTCATTTGTGCAATCTGCCATTCTCTGGAAACAGTAGCTCCATTACTTTTATAAAAATTAATAGCATCAATATTCCAATCTAAAACAGCCCATTCAATTCTTCTTACTCCTTTTTTACTTGAAAACTTAATGAAATGAGAGAAAAGAGCATATCCAATTCCTTTTCCTCTTTGAGATTTAGTCACAATCAAATCTTCTAAATGCATAGTTGGACCTTTCCAAGTAGAATATCTTGGATAACCCAAACACATTCCAACAATTTGATTATCAACTTCAGCAACAAAACAAGAAAACAAGGATTTATCACCAAAACCATCATTAATCAAATCCTTAGAAGTTATAACAACAGCATTGGGTTCTTTTTCAAAAACAGCAAGCTCTTTAATCAAATTAAGAACCTGATTCATATCCTCTTTTTTTGCTTCTCTAATTTTTATACTCATAATAAAGGGATCACAAATTTAATCTAAAGAGTTAAATATTCAATAAATGACAAAAAGTATAACATTTTTATAGATATTTGTGACAATGAAAAAAGGAGTTAATCCTCCAGATTTATCAAGCTCAAATAAGTCTCTGAAAATTCAGAAACTAGAAAATTTTATTGCCAAAAATCATACTCACTTATTACTTAAAGGTCTTTATGGTTCTTCAAAATCCTTTTTTATAAATCAAATTTTTAAAAATTTTGATCGTAATATTTTTTGGATTTTAGACAACAAAGAAGATGCTGGATATCATTATGGAGATTTAGAAAACTTTTTTAATGAAAAGAAACTCTACTTCTATCCTAGTAGCTATAACAGAGAAAATAATTTTAAAAACACTAATTCTCAAAATATTTTTAGAAGGACTGAATTTATTAGAAATTATCAAAAAAATAAAAATCTTACTGTTACGTACCCTGATGCTTTATTTGAGAAAATAATCATCAATAAAGAGCTGAAAAAAAGAAAAATTAATTTAAAAGTTAACGATTTATTGAATTTAGAAACCTTCAATGAAAAACTTTTTGATTTGAGTTTTGAAAGGGTTGATTTTGTTGTTGAGCCAGGAAATTTTTCTGTAAGGGGAGGGATTGTTGATGTTTTTTCATTTTCTAATGATCTTCCTTATAGAATAGAATTCTTTGATGACGAAATTGAAAGCATAAGATCTTTTGAAATAGAATCACAAATTTCAAATAAGAGTTTTAAATCGATTGAAATTTTAGGGGATGTAGAAAACAAGGAAATTGATTATGAAAGGCAAAATATTTTTGATTTTATTGAAAAAAATTCCTTTATAATATGTGAAAATATTGAGTTGTTAAAGAACTCATTCTCTAAATCTTTTGACAAACTAAATAAAATCGGTTTGAAAAATATTGAAAATATATTCTACAACGGAGATTTATTGTTAAATGATTTAAAAAAATTCAAAATCATAGAGTTAAATAGAATTGATAAAAAAATTCCTGAAATTAAATTTGATATCGGTCAGCAACCTGCATTTAATAAAAAATTTAAACTATTAATTGGAAATATTAGTTCGTTTTACGAAAAAGACTATTCCGTTAAAATTTATTGTAGTAATAAAACACAAATAAAAAGATTTCAAGATATTTTCGAATTAAATAATTTAAGCTTCAATCCAGTATTAATTGACAAAGCAATATATAAAGGATTTATTGATCATGATTCCAAGCAGGTTTGTTATTCCGATCACGAAATATTCGAAAGATACCATAAATTCAATCTTAAAGCTGGATTTAAATCTAATAGGAAAGTAAATTTAAAAGAGTTAAATCAGTTAGAAATTGGTGATTATGTTACTCATATTGATCATGGAATAGGAATTTTTGGAGGTCTTAAAAAGATTGACGTTAATGGGAAAATTCAAGAAGCTATTAAATTAACTTATGGTGAAAGAGACACATTATACGTCAGTATTCATTTAATACATAAAATATCAAAATATAACGGAAAAGACGGAACTAAACCAAGAATATATAAACTTGGTTCTGGAGCATGGGACAAGATTAAATTAAAAGCTAAAAAAAGAGTAAAAGAAGTTGCGTTTAACTTGATTGAGGCTTATGCAAAAAGAAAGATGAAAAAAGGATTTGTATATGGTCCAGATTCATCAATGCAACACGAACTTGAAGCCTCTTTTTTATACGAGGACACCCCTGATCAAATTAAATCAACAACTGATGTTAAGAATGACATGGAAAGTCCACAACCAATGGATAGATTAATTTGTGGAGATGTTGGTTTTGGTAAAACTGAAATAGCAATAAGAGCAGCTTTCAAGGCAATTGATAACAATAAACAAGTTGCTGTTTTGGTTCCAACAACTGTATTAGCATTTCAACATTTTAAAACTTTTTCCAAGAGACTTAAAAATTTTCCTGTTACAATAGATTATTTAAACAGATTTAGAACATCTAAAGAAAAATCAACCATTATTGAAGAATTAAATAATGGAAGAATTGATCTAATTATTGGAACTCACCAAATTGTAAATAACAAAATTAATTTTAAGAACCTAGGTTTACTTATTGTTGATGAAGAACAAAAATTTGGAGTTAGTGTAAAAGAAAAAATACGATCACTAAAACAAAATATTGATGTTTTAACCTTAACAGCCACACCTATTCCAAGAACACTACAATACAGCTTAATGTCTGCTAGAGATTTGTCAATAATAAATTCACCTCCTCAAAACAGATACCCAATAGAAAGTAATGTAATCTCATTTGATGAGAACACGATAAGAGATGCGATAAACTTTGAAATTAACAGAGATGGTCAGGTGTTTTTTGTTCACAACAGAATAGAAAATATTCAAGAAGTTAAGAATATGATTTTGAGATTAATTCCTTCAGCCCATGTTGCTGTTGTTCATGGAAGATTGGAAGGAAAAATTCTTGAAAAAACTATGTTAGAATTTATTAATGGAGAATATGATGTTCTAGTTTCAACAACGATTATTGAAAGTGGTTTAGATGTCCCCAATGCTAATACTATTTTCATTAACAATGCTCATAATTTTGGATTAAGTGATTTACATCAAATGAGAGGGAGAGTTGGTAGAAGTAACAAAAAAGCATTTTGTTATTTTATAACTACTTCCATGTCGTCAATGACTAAAGAGGCAAGAAAACGAATTGAAGCAATAGAAAGGCATACAGAACTAGGATCAGGATTTCATATCGCAATGAAAGATTTAGAAATAAGAGGAGCTGGAGATCTTTTAGGTGCAGAACAAAGCGGATTCATAAACGATATTGGATTTGAAACCTATCAAAAAATATTAAGTGAGGCCGTAGAAGAATTAAAAACTAAAGAATTTAATAAGCTTTTTGAAAATGATAATGATTCGTCCATTAATCTCTCTAATTTTAAAATTGATACAGATCTTGAAATTCTATTTCCAGATAACTACATTAACAATGTAAATATTCGTTTAAATCAATATCAAAGACTTTCAGATATTACATCAATAGATGATTTAAACTTGTTTGAAATTGAGCTTGAAGATAGGTTTGGTAAATTACCATTAAAATCTAAAGAATTATTAAAGTCTGTAAATCTTAAATTTTTAGCAATTGAGAATGGCTTTGAAAAAATAATTTTGAAAAATGATAAGATGATTTGTCAATTCATAAGCGATAAAAACAACATATTTTACAAAGGACAAAAATTTAAAAAAATCTTAAATGGCATTCATACAAATAACAAAATATGTCAATTAAAGGAAAAAAAATCCAGGGAAGGAGATAGACTTTTACTTGTTTTTCAAAATGTAAATAGTGTTGAAGGTGCTATTGAATGCTTAAAGATTTTTTAAGTCTTTTATCACTTTAAATGCTTTATCTACTTGATCTTCATTAACAAGGATTGTAAATTCATTTGAAGTTGAAATCACTTCATAAATATTGATTCCTTCCCAAGAAAGTCTTTGAAAAACGAAGTAGTAAACTCCAGGTATTGAAACATTTTCAGAGGGTAATTTTATTGAAATTGACGATAAATTTTCTTGTTTTGAAAGTAAAATTTCATTTTTTAGGACATCTTCAACTAAAGAAATTAAATTTCCACTTACAACTATATTACATTCATTAACTCCCCTAGAAGAAGTATAAAAATCATCATTGTTGTCAACTTTTGCTAGTAGTTTAGCTTGATTGCTTAACAAAGTGTCTGAGACTTTAAAATTATAATCAACTAAAGAAGATCTTACTGTAATATCTCCTATATCTTTTATGATTTTAACAATTTTAAAAGTTGTTCTAAATTCAAGCTCATTTGAAAGTCTTTTTAAAGCCATTACAATGGCACCATATTTCACTTCTTTTTTTAATGAAACTTCTATATCAGATTTTATAATTCTAGAAAGTGAAGTCAAATTAATTATTCCTTGTGAAAGAGCTGAAATTAAAAATGGTTTGGATTTAATATAATCTTCAACAGCTGATGATATTGTTCTCATAATGATACAAATATACACTTGATTTTAAATTGTTACAAATAAAACAAAAGCTTATATATATAACATAAGTAATTTATCGTCTTCTCTAGTTCTGTTAGAATAAATGAGTATTTTTGTTAAAATTCAAAAAATTGGGAAGAAAAAGATATACCGTTACTGCAGCATTACCTTACGCAAACGGACCCATACATATAGGTCATCTTGCCGGCGCTTATGTTCCTGCTGATATATTTTCAAGATATTTAAGACTATGCAATCATGATGTAGCTTTTATTTGCGGAAGTGATGAACATGGAGCTGCTATTCCAATAAGAGCAAAAAAAGATGGTATTTCTCCTAAAGAAGTAATCGATAAATATCACTTACTAATTAAAAAGTCTTTCTTCGAATTTGGTATTTCATTTGATAATTATTCAAGAACATCATCAAAAATACATCACCAAACAGCTCAAGAATTTTTTAAAGATTTAAATTCAAAAAATATTTTTCTTGAAAAAGAATCTGAACAACTTTACGATGAAGCTGAAAATCAATTTTTAGCGGATAGATATGTTGAAGGAGAATGTCCAAAATGTGGTTTTAAAGAAGCATACGGAGATCAATGTGAAAGTTGTGGGTCGAGCTTGAACCCAACCGAACTTATCAATCCTAAATCAAAACTTAGTGGAAATAAACCTGTGTTTAAAAAAACTAAACATTGGTTTTTGCCATTAAATAATTTTGAATCTTTTTTGAAAAAATGGTTTCTCGTTGAAAATAAAGACAAGTGGAAAACCAATGTGTTTGGTCAGGTGAAATCATGGATCAATGAAGGTTTAAAGCCAAGAGCGATTACTCGAGATTTAGATTGGGGAATTCCTGTACCATTAGATGATGCTGACAACAAGGTCTTGTATGTTTGGTTTGACGCCCCAATTGGATATATTTCTGCAACAAAGGAGTGGGCTATATCAAAAAATAAAAATTGGGAGCCCTATTGGAAAGATGACAAAACTCAATTAATACATTTTATAGGAAAAGATAACATCGTATTTCATTGCATAATTTTTCCTTCGATTTTAAAAGCTACAAACGAGTATATTCTTCCAGAAAATGTTCCTGCAAACGAATTTTTAAATTTAGAGGGAAGAAAAATTTCGACTTCAAAAAACTGGGCCATATGGCTTCATGAATATTTAGTCGATTTTCCTGACATGCAAGATCCCTTGAGATATACCTTAACCTCAAATGCACCCGAAAACAAAGACAACGATTTTACTTGGAAAGATTTTCAAGCAAAAAACAATAATGAACTGGTTGCCATTTTTGGAAATTTTGTGAATAGAGTTGTTGTGTTAACTCACAAATATTATGACGGAAATAGCCCTGAGTTATCTGAAATTAATGACTCTGATAAAGAAATTTTAAGAGATATATATTCGTTTCCAAAAATTATTGGAGATTTAATTGAAAACTACAAATTTAGAGATGCAGTAAATACTGTAATTGATCTAGCAAGAACTGGAAATAAATATTTAGCCGACGAAGAGCCGTGGAAGCTAATTAAAACAGAGGGATTAGAAAGAGTTAAGACAATAATGAATATCTCTTTACAAATTTGTGCAATACTGGGTCTAGTATGTGAACCTTTTATGCCCTCTACGTCTGAAAAATTGAAAAGTATTTTAAATTTAGGGACTAATTCTTGGAATGATGTTTCTTTAGAAAATCCCATAAATCTTAAAAAGATTAATAAGGCTCAACTCATTTTTAGAAAAATTGAGGATGAAGAGATAGAAAGACAACTTCAAAAACTAAATGAAGGAAAATAAAATTGGTGTACTTGGATGTGGATGGCTTGGTTATCCTTTGGCTAAAGACCTAATTAAACAAGGATTTAAAGTTAAAGGTTCAACAACTAATAAAGAAAAAATTAAGTCTCTAGAAAAAGAAAACATAGAGCCATATTTAATAGAAATTGGAGAAAATAAAAATGCAAAATCTCTAGATTCATTTTTAGAAAAATTAGATATCCTTATTTTAAATATTCCTCCAAAACTGAGATCCAATATTAAATCTAACTACTTTGAAAAAATAAGATTCATTAAGAACTCAAAATACTTTGACAAGATAAAATACATTGTCTTTGTTAGTAGTACATCTGTTTACGGATCAAAACAAGGAAAAATAAACTCTAAAACTGAACCTATTCCAGATTCAAAAAGCGGGAAAGAAATTTTAAAAACTGAAAAATTATTTCAAGAAAAAAATAATACTATTGTAAGGTTTGGCGGTTTAATAGGAAATAAAAGAAATCCATTAAAATATTTACAGAAAAAAGACGAAATATTAAATCCTCAGGCACCAATAAATTATATTCACTTAAACGATTGCATTGGAATAATTAATTCTATTATTGAAAAAAATATGTGGGGAAAAACATTTATGGGAGTTTCGCCATATCACCCTTCCAAAAGAGAATACTATGATAGATTATGTAATGAAAAAAACCTTAATAAATTAAATTTTTCAAGTAAAGAAACTATAGTCAATAAAGAAATAAATGATGAAAATATTTCAGAGATTCTGAAATATAACTTTAAAAACCCAAAGTTTTAATTCAAATCTAAATTTTCACTTTCAGATTTAGATAATATCACATTTATAGTATTGTTTAATGCATTGTAAGAGATAATAATATCTCTCAAATGTAACTTAAAAGTATCGTAATTTTCAGTGAAAATATTTTCAGTACTAATTTTTAAGATATCTGTTTTTAAAACTCTGAATCTTCCTATCACTTGAGGAAAATCAAGCTTACCAGGCAACTGCTTATCGTTAATTTTAATAATATCATTTTTAAGTGCAGTTAGATTATAATTTAATTGACGAGGATCTGAAAGTTTAATGTTTTTAACTGAGTTAATTAAAGACAAATTATCCCATTTTTCATACACATCTGAGAAATTTTCGTCTAATTCTATAATTGAAGGGAGGCTATCTCTAACAAAGCTATTTAATTTTTTAAAGTCAATTTCAATAGATTGATTATATTCTTTTTGATTAGTGTCACAACTTGACAAAATAAATATAAAACATAAAATTTTATAAAATTTCATAAATAAGTAAAGGTCTAAATTACTTAAATTAATTAGATCTTACTGTGTCTTAAATGAATAGACTATAGAATAACTAGCATTTGTTCCGTCCGATGTTTTAACTCTCCAGTAATACGTCGTGGCAGCCTCAAGCTCAACATCCACCGATTCGTCTGATAAATTACTAAGCGAAGTGCTTGGTGTTTGTTTACCATCAACCGTGTCAACGTATAGCGTGTATGTTAGCGTATCGTTAGC
>Ga0181555_1001969_pt1 | contig 17612 bp, 20 predicted proteins | sample 011ome_15_FD_145601 | JGI IMG/M metagenome (GOLD analysis project Ga0181555, IMG submission 145601) | Coastal salt marsh microbial communities from the Groves Creek Marsh, Skidaway Island, Georgia - 011504AT metaG (spades assembly) | ecosystem: Environmental > Aquatic > Marine > Intertidal zone...
GAAGCCAAGGAACAGCCATGTCTGCATTGACTCGGCAAATTGATGCGCGGTCAAGGCCGGAATGTTGGTGGTGCCAGCATCAATATACATCGCCAGCATACAAACCAGCATCAGCACCGAACCAAGAAGCGTATATAAGAAGAATTTGAACGCGGCATAAACGCGGCGTGCCCCGCCCCAGATACCAATGATCAGGAACATCGGGATCAGAACCGCCTCGAAAAACAGATAGAACATCAACATGTCGAGCGAGACAAACATGCCGACCATCATGGTTTCCAGCACCAAAAACGCGATCATATATTCACGAACACGATGCGTAATGGCACGCCAGCTTGCCAAAATCGACAAGGGTGTCAAAAGCGTGCTTAGCAAAACAAACGGCATTGAAATACCGTCAACACCCATATGATAGCCAATGCCAGTCCCCGCAAGCCAAACGGCTTTTTCTTCGAATTGATAGCCGGTTACGCTGCTATCAAACCCGATCAGCAATGTTAATGAGACCAAAAAGGTGAAACCCGAAACCCACATCGCAACAAAACGCGAATTCTGCGCCAACGCCTTTTCATCGCCCTTGATCAACAACAAGAACAACACACCAGCCAACGGCAGGAAGGTGACAATAGATAAGATAGGCCAATTATCAATCATCGCCTAAGCCCCTTTAAAGCGTAAATAGTACCAGCTCACCAGCACGACAACGCCAATCAACATGGCAAAAGCGTAATGGAACACAAAGCCGGTTTGCACCCGCGAACACATTCCCGACAGGCGGTAAATGAATGCCGACATGCCATCAGGACCAAAGCCGTCAATCGTGTCACGATCACCGCGCTGCCATAAATAGGCACCAAACCGCACCGCAGGGCGAACAAAGATCGCGTCATACAGCTCGTCAAAATACCATTTATTGTAAAACAGCAAATAGACCGGACGGAAGATCGCCGCAATCCGCGCTGGCATCGAAGTCCAGTAAGCATAAAACAGAACCGCAAGCGCAACCCCGCTTGATGCTAGAACAATTGGCAAAAGCTTGACCCAAGATGGCACATGATGCGCATCTTCCATTGCCGTATTTGTTGGCAGAATGAAAATTGACGCGCCCCAGAATTGTTTCATGTCATGGCCGACAAATAATTCATAGCCAAGCCAACCGGCAAACACCGCACCAATCGCCAAAACCAGCAATGGCAGTGTCATTACCTTTGGTGATTCATGAACATGCGACATCACTTGCGCACTGGCACGCGGCGCACCATGAAACGCCATAATCAGCAAACGCCAGCTATAGAAAGCCGTCAAAAAGGCGGCAAGACAGCCAAGCCAAAATGCCATGCTGCCAACCCCGCTTTGCTCGGCATAGGCGGCTTCGAGGATCATGTCTTTTGAATAGTAACCGGCAAAGAACGGAAAGCCAGCCAGCGCCAATGAGCCAATCCACATCATCGCATATGTAACCGGCACTTTTTTCCAGATCCCGCCCATATTGCGAAGGTCCTGCTCATCTGACAGAGCATGAATAACCGAACCCGCGCCAAGAAACAGCAACGCCTTGAAAAACGCATGTGTTGTTAGATGGAACATCGCTGCCGGATAGGCCGAAACGCCAGCCGCAAAAAACATATAACCAAGCTGCGAGCAGGTTGAATAGGCAATGACACGTTTGATATCAAATTGAGTCATGCCAACCGTTGCCGCAAAAATAGCGGTCAAGGCACCGATCACGGTGATCACATCCAGCGCAAATGACGCATATTCCAGCATTGGCGAAAGACGGCAGATCATAAAGACGCCAGCCGTCACCATCGTTGCCGCATGAATCAGCGCCGAAACCGGTGTTGGCCCCTCCATCGCATCGGGAAGCCATGTATGCAGGCCAAGCTGGGCTGATTTGCCCATCGCGCCGATAAATAACAAAATACCAGCAACTTCAAGCGCTGGAAGGCGATAGCCAAGGAAATTGATATCGGTTGCGGCAATCACGCTCGATTGCGCAAAAATCACGTCAAACTGAACCGAACCAAACAGCGCATAAACTGCCAGAATGCCAAGCGCAAACCCAAAGTCACCAACACGGTTCACAACAAAGGCTTTCATTGCCGCGCTATGGGCAGAGTCTTTTTTGTACCAAAAACCGATCAGCAAATAAGAGGCAACACCAACACCTTCCCAGCCAAAGAACATCTGCACAAGATTATCAGCCGTTACCAGCATCAGCATGGCAAAGGTAAATAGGCTGAGATACGCCATAAAGCGTGCCCGCGCATTATCATGCGACATATAGCCAATCGAATAAATATGCACCATTGAGGAAACGCCGGTCACAACGATCAGCATGACCGCGGTGAGCGTGTCAAACCGTAGGCTCCAATTGGCAACAAAGCTGCCAGATGAAATCCACCGCGCCAAATTGACCGTTTCCGGCTGCCCACCAATCGCGACATTCGCAAAAGCGATAATCGAAAACAGCAAAGACAGCAAAAGGCCTGAAACCGTGACGATTTCGGCTGCGCGATCGCGATTGCTAAGGCTTAGCAAACCTGCAATCACGGCCCCTAGCAGGGGAAGGAAAACGATGAGCGAATACATGAACTGCCCTACCCCTTCAAAATATTCACATCTTCAACCGCGATAGAACCACGGTTGCGGAAAAACACGACCAGAATCGCAAGGCCAATCGCCGCTTCGGCCGCGGCAACAGTTAAAATGAACAGCGAGAAAATCTGGCCTTCGAGGTTGCCACTATAGGCCGAGAAAGCGACCATATTGATATTGACCGCCAACAGCATCAATTCGATTGACATCAAAATGGTGATCACGTTTTTCCTGTTTAGAAAAATACCGAAAATACCAAGCGCAAACAGCATGGCTGATACAGCCAGATAATGATTTAGCGTTAATTCCAACATTGCGCCGACCCCCTATTTATCATCAACACTGCCAGCGGCAGCATCGTCTTTGGCTTTGGTCTTACCCGATGGCATTTTGACAATTTCCATTACATCTTCGCGGCGGCGGCTGTTCTGGTCGGCAATCGACTGCCGCCGAACCCCAACCCGTTTGCGCATGGTCAATGAAATTGCGCCAATCATCGCCACCAGCAGGATCAGGCCTGAAATCTGGAACAAAAAGGCATATTTTGTATAAAGCACGCCGCCAAGCTGGGTGGTGTTGGGAATTTCAGAGGCAACGGGCAGGCTGGCCTTTGAAAAGGCATCGCCATACATTGCTGCAACCAACTCAAAAACCAAAATACCGCCAACAATCAACCCAAGGGGAAGATATTTTTGAAAACCAGCGCGCATTTCAGCAAAATTGATATCCAGCATCATCACGACAAACAGGAATAAAACCGCCACCGCACCGACATAAACAACAACAAGCAGCATCGCCAAAAATTCGGCGCCAATCAGCACAAACATGCCTGCCGCATTAAAGAAGGCGAGGATTAAAAACAACACTGAATAAACAGGGTTGCGCGACACCACTACCATAAAGCCACTGGCAAGCATCACCCCAGCAAACAGGTAAAAGAACAAAGCTTCAATCATTGTATGGCTGTCTTTCTTTTGTCATCGATGCGCCGTTTCGTTCCGCCTAACGCCATTTCGCGTCTGCAGCAAGGTTACGGGCAATTTCGGTTTCCCAACGGTCGCCATTCGCCAAAAGCTTGTCTTTATCGTAATACAGCTCTTCGCGGGTTTCGGTGGCAAATTCAAAATTCGGGCCTTCGACAATCGCATCGACCGGACAGGCTTCCTGACAAAAGCCGCAATAGATACATTTGGTCATGTCGATATCATAACGTGTGGTACGCCGGCTGCCATCATCACGGGGTTCGGCTTCAATGGTGATGGCCTGCGCCGGGCAAACCGCTTCGCATAGCTTGCAGGCGATACAGCGCTCCTCGCCATTCGGATAGCGGCGCAACGCGTGCTCACCACGGAAACGCGGTGACAGGCTGCCTTTTTCATAAGGGTAATTGATCGTGACCTTTGGCTTGAAGAAATATTTCAAGGTCAAGAACATGCCCTTGCCAAGCTCAAGAAGCAAAAACGAGCGAACTGCATTTACCAAAGCGGACATTCGTATTTCTCCTTAACCCAAAGCCACAGATGGCAGACGATCAGTCACCAACAGGAAACCGGCCGTCAACACAACATAGATCAGCGAGAATGGTAAAAAGATCTTCCATCCAAGACGCATAAGCTGGTCATAGCGGTAACGCGGCGTTGTTGCCCGCACCCACAAGAACACAAACAATACCAGCATGATCTTGATGATAAACCAAAGCGGGCCGGGAATAATATTCAGCGGCCAGATATCAAATGGTGGCAACCATCCACCAAGGAACAAAACAACAGTCATGCTGCTCATCAGGATCATATTTGCATATTCACCAAGGAAGAACAGCGCAAATGACATTGATGAATATTCGACAAAATAACCTGCAACCAATTCAGATTCGCCTTCCGGCAAATCAAATGGCGCACGGTTGGTTTCGGCAAGTGTCGAGATAAAGAACACAATAAACATTGGCAATAATGGCAAGGCAAACCACATGCCGCGCTGCGCCTCGACAATCGCGCTCAAATTCAATGATCCGGCGCATAAAAGAACATTGATGATGACCAGCCCCATCGAGACTTCATACGACACCATCTGTGCGGCTGACCGCAAAGCGCCCAAAAACGCATATTTGGAATTACTGGCCCATCCCGCCATGATCACGCCGTAAACGCCAAGCGATGAAATGGCAAACAGGTATAAAATACCAACATTGATATCCGCAATCACCAAATCTTCGCCAAAAGGAATCACCGCCCATGCGACCAAAGATAGAATAAAGGTCAACATCGGCGCGATCATAAAGACCACTTTATTGGCACCTGCAGGCATGATGGTTTCTTTTGCCATCAGCTTTAGCGCATCGGCAAAAGGCTGAAACAGACCAAATGGGCCAACCACATTCGGCCCTTTGCGAAGCTGCATAAAGCCAATAACGCGGCGTTCGGCAAGCGTAAGATAGGCAACAGCAATCAATAGCGGCCCAATAACAACCATGATCTTGGCAACAATCCAGCCAAGTTCCAAAATCCAGTCTTGTGTCAAAAATTCAATCATGGCCGTTACTCCGCTGCAACTGCGGCACCGTGATCACCGCTGCTGGCGCGGACACATTCCGCCATTGTTTCTGACGCACGGCTAATCGCGCAGGTCATGTAGAAATTATCAAATGCCTGTCCAACCGGCTCGGCTGACAATTTCGCCCGTCCACCAAATGAAGCCCATTTCGCCGGCGCAATTTCATCAGCATCGGCAAAATGCGGATGATCGGTGCATAAGGCTTCGCGCAATTCGGTAAGCGTATCAAATCCGATTGATTTTCCAACAGCGCCCGAAACAGCACGGATGATGGTCCAATCTTCACGCGCATCACCCGGCGGGAACGCGGCGCGGGTTGCATATTGAACACGGCCTTCGGTATTGACATAAATGCCGTCTTTTTCGGTATAGGCCGCCCCCGGAAGCACCAGATCGGCATGATGGGCACCAGCATCACCATGATGCCCCTGATACACAACAAAACTAGATGCAAATGGCTCAAAATCAATTTCATCAGCGCCAAGCAACCATAAAAGGTCAAGCTTGCCAGCCTTGGCCGCCTTGCCCATCGCCGCAATATCCATGCCGCCGCGCGCCGGTACAAAGCCAAGATCAAGACCGCCAACACGCGCTGCGGCGTTATGCAAAACGTTAAAGCCGTTCCATTGCTTTGTGACAACGCCATAGCTTTCGGCAATTTGACGTGCCTTGCCAAGCATCGCCGCGCCATCAGCACGCGCCAAAGCTCCCATGCCAATGATGATCATTGGCCGTTTGGCTTTTTTCAATTTGGCGGCAAATTTATGGCTTCCATCGGCAAGCGCATCCAGAATTGCCGGATCTTGACCAAGGAAATCAGCATCATAAGTCAAATCGACCTTTGGCCCAACAACCGCGACCGGCATCCGGCTTGACAGCCAGTTGCGGCGGATACGCGCATTCAGAACGGCCGCTTCAATGCGGGGATTGCTGCCAATAATCAACAGAGCGTCAGCATCATCAATGCCAGCGATTGTCGAATTGAACAAATAGCCAGCGCGGTTCCCGCCAATTTTGGCACCATCTTGACGGCAATCAAGATTTGGACTGCCAAGGCGTGTCATCAGGCTTTTCAGCGCATAAAGTGATTCAGCATCGGCCTGATTACCGGCAATCGCACCAATCGCATTTGGTTTGGCCTTGCGAAGCGCGGTTGCAAGGCTTTTCAATGCCTCACCCCAGCTTACCGGATGCAACCTGCCATCACGGCCACGCGCAAAGGGCTTGTCAAGACGTTGCCGACGAAGACCATCAATGGCATAGCGGGTTTTATCGGAAATCCATTCTTCATTGATATCTTCGTTCAGCCGCGGCAATACCCGCATGACCTGCGCGCCGCGCGCATCAACCCGGATATTGCTGCCAAGCGCATCCATCACATCAATGGTTTCGACCTTGTTTAATTCCCACGGCCGCGCCGCAAAGGCATAAGGGCGTGATGTCAAAGCGCCAACCGGACAAAGATCAATGACATTGGCCGATAATTCAGATGCCAGTGTCTTTTCAAGATAGGTGGTGATTTCCATCGACTCGCCGCGGCCAATCGCGCCAAGTTCGGGCACACCAGCGACCTCGGTCGCAAAACGGACACAGCGTGTGCAATGGATACAGCGGGTCATCACTGTGCTGATCAATGGCCCCATATGTTTATTATCAACAGCGCGTTTATTCTCAGAAAAGCGTGATCCATCAAGGCCATAGCCCATTGCCTGATCCTGCAAATCACATTCGCCGCCCTGATCACAGATCGGGCAATCCAGCGGGTGATTGATCAAAAGAAACTCCATCACCCCTTCACGCGCCTTTTTCACCCGATCGGTATCGGTGCGGATAACCATGCCGTCACCGGCAGGCATGGCGCAGGACGCAATCGGCTTTGGTGCGCGTTCCATATCGACAAGACACATCCGGCAATTGCCGGCGATCGACAAACGGTCGTGATAGCAAAAGCGCGGGATTTCAACACCGGCCGCCTCGCACGCATGAAGCACGGTTGACCCGTCTTCAACTTCCACTTCAACATCATTTACCGTCAGTTTTGGCATGGTGCTGTCCGTTTCCTATTCTGCCGCATTCACAGCATCAACCGCATGGCGCGCTGCAATCCGTCGTTCGATTTCGGGCCGAAAATGTTTGATAAGCCCCTGAATTGGCCATGCCGCAGCATCACCAAGCGCACAAATTGTATGACCTTCGATTTGGCGCGTTACCTGTTCAAGCGTGTCAATTTCATGGCTTTCCGCCTCACCGCGAACAAGCCGTTCCATCATCCGCCACATCCAGCCAGTGCCTTCACGGCATGGCGTGCATTGGCCGCAAGATTCATGCTTGTAGAAATAAGATAGCCGCGAAATCGCCTTAACCACATCGGTGCTTTTATCCATCACGATGATGCCAGCAGTGCCAAGCCCTGTTCCGGCGTTGCGAAGCGCGTCAAAATCCATGGTGATATCGGCGCATACATCTTTTGGCATCAACGGTGTTGATGACCCTCCCGGAATGACCGCAAGCAGATTATCCCAGCCACCGCGAACCCCGCCAGCATGTTTTTCCAGCAATTCACGAAGCGGAATGCCCATTTCTTCTTCGACATTACACGGGTTATTCACATGACCCGAAATGCAGAATAATTTTGTGCCTGTGTTATTTTCTTTGCCAAGACCGGCAAACCAATCGGCACCACGACGCAAAATAGTTGGGGCAACAGCAATCGATTCAACATTATTCACCGTTGTCGGACAGCCATAAAGACCAACACCGGCTGGGAATGGCGGTTTTAGCCGTGGCTGTCCTTTCCGGCCTTCCAATGATTCCAAAAGCGCGGTTTCTTCGCCGCAGATATAAGCCCCTGCACCGCGATGCAGATAAATATCAAATGCCCAGCCTGATTTTGCCGCATCTTTGCCAAGCAGGCCAGCGTCATAAGCCTCGTCAATCGCGGCTTGAAGGCGGCGAGCCTCATTCACAAATTCGCCGCGGATATAGATATAGGCCGCATGTGCCCGCATCGCAAAACCGGCAACAACACACCCTTCGAGCAATTTATGCGGCTCATGACGGATGATATCACGATCCTTGCATGTGCCTGGCTCGGACTCATCGGCATTCACCACCAGATAATGCGGACGGTCTTTGACCTCTTTTGGCATGAATGACCATTTCAGCCCTGTCGGAAATCCAGCGCCACCGCGCCCGCGAAGGCCCGATGCCTTCATTCGCTCAACAATCTCATCATGGCCAAGCGCCAACAGCTTGGCGGTTTTATCCCAGTCGCCGCGTGCCTTTGCGCCCTTTAGACCAGCGTCACCCCAACCATAGATATTGGTAAAAATACGGTCTGCATCATTAAGCATTGGCCTGACTCCGCTTTTTGGTTGCGCCAGTTGCCGCCTTGCCCGGTTTTCCGGCTGCCAGCGTTGTTGCACCGGTTGTCGGCTCGGATCCAGATCGGCCAAGAACCGATCCAACCGCCAATGGCGCATCCGCCTCAAGCGAGACAAGAAGCGCGCCAGTGGATTGATAGTCAAGATCTTCGTAGAAATCGTCATTCACTTGCAGGATTGGCGCGTTCACGCACGCCCCAAGACATTCAACCTCAAGAAGCGAGAACCGCCCACAAGCCGAGGTTTGCCCTGATGAAATTTGATAACGGTCTTTGATGGCTCGCATCATTTCATCTGATCCGCGCAACCAACAAGGCGTTGTTGTGCAGGCCTGCAGGAAATATTTTCCAACCGGCTTTAGATTGAACATGGTGTAGAAAGTTGCCACTTCAAGAACGCGAATCTCTGCCATATCCAGCTTGGTTGCAATCAGTTCAATCGCCTTCATTGGAATCCAATTTTCATGCTGGCGTTGCGCCAGATCAAGAAGCGGCATCACCGCACTGGCCTGACGACCTTTTGGATATTTTGCAATAATCCGCTTGATTTCAGCTTCATTTTCCTTGGAAAAGGCAAAGCTGTCAGGCTGATCACTGGCAATGCGGTCTTCAATACTCATCGGTCAATCTCACCAAAAACAATATCAAGCGATCCAATAATCGCCACTGAATCGGCCAGCATATGACCGCGCGACAAATGATCTACCGCTGCCATGAAATAAAACCCCGGCGCGCGGATTTTGCACCGATAGGGCTTATTTGTGCCATCCGACACCAAAAACACGCCAAATTCACCCTTTGGCGCTTCAACAGCGGTATAGCTTTCGCCCTCAGGAACATGGAACCCTTCGGTATAAAGCTTGAAATGATGAATTAAGGCTTCCATCGATTGTTTCATCTCACCACGTTGTGGCGGCGTGACCTTATGATCGGGTGCCATTACCGGCCCGCCTGGCATATTGGCAATCGCCTGCTCGATGATACGCAGTGACTGGCGCATTTCCTCGACACGAATCAAATAGCGCGCATAGCAATCACCGGTTTTGCCGATGGGAATGTCGAAATCCATTTCATCATAGGCATCATAGGGCTGATTTTTACGCAAATCCCACGCCACGCCCGATCCGCGAAGACAAGGGCCGGTCATGCCAAGCGACAAGGCGTCTTCTTCACTGATGACGCCAATATCAACCGTACGCTGTTTAAAGATGCGGTTTTCGCTGAGCAGGGTTTCCATATCCTGAATGAAGGCCGGAAATGTTTTGGTCCAGTTATTGATGTCGCGAAGCAAATCATCGGGCAAATCCTGATGCACACCACCCGGGCGGAAATAGGCAGCGTGAAGCCGCGCCCCGCATGCGCGCTCGTAAAACCCCATCAAATGTTCGCGTTCTTCAAAGCCCCACAAAAGCGGCGTCATCGCCCCAACATCAATGGCAAAGGTGGTCAGATTCAAAAGATGATTCAAAATCCGGCCAATTTCGCAATAAAGAACACGGATATATTGCGCCCGCTTTGGCACTTTGATGCCAAGCGCCTTTTCAACCGCCAACGCCCAGGCATGTTCCTGGTTCATTGGCGACACATAATCCAGACGATCAAAATAGGGCAAAGCCTGAAGATAGGTTTTGTGCTCGATCAGCTTTTCCGTACCGCGATGCAAAAGGCCGATATGCGGATCGGCGCGCTCGATCACTTCGCCATCCATTTCAAGCACAAGCCGCAAAACGCCATGCGCCGCTGGATGCTGCGGGCCAAAATTCATCGTAATCGGTTTGATTTGCATCTCTGCCATGTTTGTCTCTTTACGCCCTATTTTGCCGTTTTGTCGGGATCAGCTTTGGCAGCATTGCCACCAAGCTCGTTATGCATCCCTTCCCACGGGCTAAGGAAATCAAAATCGCGGAATTCTTGAACCAGATGCACCGGCTCGTTAATGACGCGGCGCTGCGTATCATCATAACGAACCTCGACATGGCCGGTCAGCGGGAAATCCTTGCGAAGCGGATGCCCCTCAAAACCATAATCGGTCAAAAGGCGGCGCAGATCAGGATGGCCGGAAAAGAAAATGCCGAACATGTCCCAAACTTCGCGTTCAGCCCAATTCGCCGCCATGAACACGCCGGTTACTGACGGAACAGTCTGGCCTTCACTCACGGTCGCAACAATGCGAAGCCGCATGTTATTGCTCATCGACAGCATTTGATAAACAACATCAAACCGGTCTTTGCGTTCGGGATAATCAACCGCTGTCAAATCAATAAGCTGGGTAAAGGCGGCCTGCCGGTCATCGCGCACCAACAACAATAATTGCGCCACATTGCCAGCACTCACCTGCAATTCAATTTCACCATGGACAATGCCCGATGACAGTACAATTCCCTGCCCGATTTCGCGCAAATGATCGGCCATTATCTGCAAAGGCGACTCGCTGGCGCTGCCAGCTTCGTCAATCAGGTCACTTTCATTCATTGCAGCGCCCTCTCAAGGCTAGCTAACATAAGGAAACGGCAGGTTGTTGGTCTAGCTGCGGGCAATCGTCGCGGTACGACGGATTTTCTTCTGCAACTGCAAAAGACCATAAATCAACGCTTCGGCCGTTGGTGGACAACCCGGCACATAAACATCAACAGGAACAATGCGATCACATCCGCGAACAACAGCATAGGAATAATGATAATAGCCGCCACCATTGGCACATGACCCCATCGACAGAACCCAACGCGGCTCTGGCATCTGGTCATAAACACGGCGCAAAGCCGGTGCCATCTTATTGGTTAGGGTACCAGCAACAATCATCACATCTGACTGACGCGGGCTCGGCCGGAACAGCATGCCATAGCGGTCCATGTCATACCGGCTGGCGGCTGAATGCATCATTTCAACAGCGCAACAAGCCAAACCAAAGGTCATTGGCCATAGCGAGCCTGATCGCGCCCAATTGAACAATTTATCAGCCTTGGCGATGACAAAACCGCGATTGGTGATTTCGTCACCAACAGCGCGCAAAATTGCGTCCTGATCGGCGCCCGGTGGTATTGGCGCTGCCAATGATGGATCCATCACTCCCATTCCAGCGCTCCCTTTTTCCATTCATAAATAAAGCCGATGGTCAAAACGGCAAGAAACAGCATCATTGACCAGAAACCGAACAACCCAATGCCACCAAGCGCAACTGCCCAAGGGAATAGAAATGCCACCTCAAGGTCGAAAATAATAAACAGAATGGCGACAAGATAAAACCGAACGTCAAATTGACGGCGCGAATCATCAAACGCGTCAAATCCACATTCATAGGCGGTCATTTTTTCGCTATCAGGTCGCTGATTGCCAAACACAAATGCGGTCAGCACAAAGGCAAGAGACAGCCCAATCGCAATGGCAAAAAAGACCGCAATTGGCAGATATTCACCGAGAAACAAATCCAATGGGGGCTCCTGAATAGCAGGTCGGAAACATACCTCAATTGGAATAATTCAGCGACGCCCTAATTGCAAGCTACAAAGCGGAAAAATATCGGATAAATGCCAAAATTATGGGAATCACAAAACTTGGCTGGACACAGGTCTTGTGATGGATGGTTGCATCTCACATTGAGGATTGCCTAGATTACTTTTAACCATTTTGGCAGGCCACGCCAAAAGACTAACTTTTATCTGATCGCCAAAAAGGATCGAGTGATGAACCAACAAGCCCCGCACAGCCAAATTCCGGACATGCCTTCCCTGCTTGGTTGGGGCGGTCTTATTCCCTTTGGGCTTGCCGCGCTTGGCACGCATAGCGGCGTTGACGCGCTGGTGCTTTATGGATTTATCGGCGGCACCACCTATGGTGCGATTATCCTCAGCTTTCTTGGCGCGGTTCATTGGGGATTGGCAATGCAGGACGATCGCAGCCCCTATTGGTATGTCTGGTCGATCACACCGGCACTTATGGGGTTTGCCAGCCTGTTGATTTTTGATGCCAATCTGCGGCTTCTTGCCTTGATGCCGTTATTTGCCCTGACCTGGTCGGTGGATCGCCAAGCCGCCAATCGCGGGCTTATTCCCGCTTGGTATATGCGGCTTCGCACCATTTTGACCATCGGCGCGGTGACCAGCCTAGCGGCGATGTTACTTGCCTAGATAATCACTCATCTAGCGGGCGCGGATCATGATGATATTGCCAGCCACGACAAGCCCTAATCCGGCAATACCAAGCAAGGTCCAATGGTAATTTTCAAATCCGGTTGAAATCAGCAGGGCAAACACCGGAAATACCACAGTCGCATAGCCGGCACGGCTGGCACCAATCTTGCCAATCAGCATCAAATAACAACTAAATGTCAGAACTGACGAAATAATCGTCAACCACATCAGCGAGCCAACATAAAGCGGGGTTCGCTCGATCATAAATTCATAGCCCATGACAAATGACACCAGCCCAAGATAGCAGGCCCCATAGGTCATGCCCCAAGCCGTTGACGCAAAAACCGGAATGCCGCGACGCTGGCTGGCGGCCGAAACCATATTGCCACTGCAAAAAAACAATGTGCCAACAAGGCAAAGTAACAGGCTTGGCAATGCTGTTTCGGATAGCTGTAATTCAGGCCAATATAACAGCGCAACCCCGCTGATCCCAACAAAGGCAGCAAGCAGGTGCCGTATTGGTGGACGCTGACGTCCAAGCGCTGCCCCCATAAGAACATTGACTAATGAAGCCGTTGAAAAAACCACCGCCAAAAGCCCTGACGCCACCCCGTTGGCAGCGTGATAAAATAGCGTAAAATTACCTGAGAAAATAAACAGGCCAAGCGCGGCAAACCGCCAATGAACCCGCCAATCAAACCGCAGTGACTGGCCAGACATAACCGCCAAAAGCGCCATCATCGGCGCTGCCATCAAAAACCGCCAGAATAAAGAGATTTCGGGCGCGACAACCCCAAGCTGCCATTTTAACGGCAGCCAGCTTGTTGACCAGCCAAACACCACACCAGCATAAAGCAGCATGTCAAACGGCGCCATATCGCCTCCTTACGGGCAGGCTCGAAACGCTAGGCCGACACCCAGTCCTTGGGATCGATATCAAGATAGGCCTCGACCGCAGCGGTGGCGATCACAGATTTGGTATTATGAACATTATCAACAACATCTAGGCCGCCCTTGACGACTTGGACTGTCGCATTTCCGCGCGGAAGCTTGGCGGCAACAATCGCTTGGTCAACCTTTTCAGGATTCTGCACGGCGATGGTTACACGCACATCCATATCGGCATGATCAAACCCAAGAGACCGGAACAGAATCAAAGAACTATGGTGAAGCGCGTCATCAACAGCCCGACACGCCGCCTTTGTATAATCTTCACCATAAAGATCATTGCCGGTACCCATTTCAAGAATGATACGTTTCATCATGCGGCTCCTGCAGGCTCAAGATCGAGATAAACCACCACCGCCGCATTGGCGATAACGGTAACGCCGCCATCAGGCTTAGGCACGTCAAGACCGCCATGAACAGCACGAACCGCCCCCTGCCCATAAGGCAAGATGGCGGCAACCTTGTCAGTATCCACCTTTTCCGGCTGCTGGACGCCAATTTCCACTTCGATAATCATTGCCGAACGATCAAGGCCAAAGGCATCAGCAATTGATAAAGAATTATGCCAAAGCGCGTCTTCAACCGCGCGGCATGCCGCCCGCGTGTAATCTTGCTGGCGAAGCGAACTGCCCATGCCAAGCTCCATCACCATCCGTTTTTTTGCCATGATCAAAACACCTTCATGCGTCAAAGGAAATGCGGCCAACCGCATCAATTACCAGCAGAGTTATAATCATTTGTTTTGGCAAAACCAACCCAAACAAACGCGCGCCCCAATCAGATAAGCCCAAGCGCCGTTTGCACTTCGGCTGTCCAGCCAACAAAACTATTGTCACCACTTTCAATGACCGGCCGTTTGATCAAAGTTGGGTTCGCCCCAAGCAACGCCAGAACAGGCTGTTGGCGCGCCTGTTCGTCAAGCCCGCGCCATGTTGTTGATTTACGATTCACCAGAACCGCATCACCATGTTCATCAAGCCATTTCTGCAATTGCTCAGCCGCAACGGGCATTGCCCGAAGATCAATAAATTCAACTGATTGTCCAGCAGATTGCAACGCTTTTAGCGCCTTTTTGCAACTATCACAATTTTTCAGCCCATAAAGTTTCACAATCTATCTCCTGTTTGGTCAAAGCCGAGCTTACCGCCCCATATCAGCCCTGCCAAGCGCGGTTTTGATGATGTCTAAACGGGCATAGCCCCAGAAATAGCCCAAGTCACAACAGCGCTTGCCACGCATGATCAAAACGCGCAGATTCAATGACTGACTGTCTTGAGTCAGTCCCTGTTCTAAATGAATCAATGACCTAAATCATTGGTGGGCTGGATAAAATGATTTTGGGCACCGTCACAATCCACGCCGCGCTTTTTGGAGACAGCTTTGCTTCGCCGTTTCATCTATGCCAACCATGAACGCCAACTCAACCGAACCTATCGCAACCGGCTTGCCAATCGCGGCAACACCGCCCAAGGCGTTTTCTGGCGTTCACAAACAAGCCAGATTGCGCGTTTTGACGCTTTGCTATCGCTTGTGCATCAAATTGCACCACAAAAGCCGGTCACAATTGCCGATATTGGCTGTGGATATGGTGCCATGCTGGCATTTATCAACAAGACGCCAGCCTATGCCCAAACGATCTATCATGGGGTTGATATCAATCGGGCAATGATCGCCGCCTGCCACCAAACATTTCCTGCCGAAAATGCGCTTTTCACAATCGGCAATACGCCGCCAAAATTGGTGGATTTTTGTGTGTTTTCCGGCACATTCAACCTAACCCATAGTGATGATCCTGACCTATGGATGGATTATATCTTTGCCTGTCTTGACCGTTGTATGGCACGGGCGCGTTATGGGCTGGTGCTTAATCTTTTATGTGCGCCAAAGGCCAAGATCGAAAGCCAGATTTTCTATGCAGATCGTACAGCCTTTATCCGCCGTGCCGAAGCCGCGATTGGCCCAACCCACGCACAATCAACAAAATATGTTTCAGGTGACGTCAGTTTTGTGATCACTCGAAAAACCTGATCAGGAATGTCAGAATTCGATGGCCATACCGTCATGCCCAACCGAACAGCGCCCGTCAAAGCTGCGGCCGGCTTCTGCCTGCCAATCGGCATCACTGCAAATATCGCGCTCAGGGGGAATCAGGTGATTTAACACCAGATGCCCAACATTGGCCGAAGCGGCAATTTGCCCTGCCTGTTCAACAAAGCTATGCGCTGCAAGAAGGTGGTTTTTAAGCCGGTCATCGCCAGTTTTGGTTTTTGCCAGCACATGATCAAGCCCTTTTGCCAGCATCGCCTCATGCACCAGAATATCACTATTCTTGGCAAAGCCGGCCAAAGACGGCAAATAACGTGTATCGCCGGAAAATGTTATTGATTTACCACCGGCATCAAAACGTAAAGCATAGGAATCAACAACCGGCGGGTGATCATTACGCATCGCCGATACGGTTAGGCCATTATCATCGACAAGCCGAATTGGATTGGACGTTTTCGCATCAATGATATTGATCTGCGCCATTGCGGCAAATGGCACGCGCCCTTCATCGGCCATTCGGATGGTGATATCAAACCGCATCATCTCGCAAAATTGGCGCCAGATGGCGGCAATTTCAGGCGGGCCAAACACCGACACGGGCCGATCAAGACCAGCCGTCCATGCGGTATGCAGCAACGCGCCAAATTCAAGAACATGATCCGAATGGCAATGGGTGATGAAAATATCGGTCAGGCCGGTCAATGGATAGCCGGCTTTCACCATGCTGGCGGTAACGCCAAGGCCGCAATCAATGATGATCGACCGTCCGGCAATTGCCAAATGCGACGATGTTGGCAAAAAAGACGCACCTTCGCCACGAAGTGACGGGCCGCCCTTAGTGCCAAGTAAAACCAGCTTTGCCACTTTTCCTGCTTTGTCCCTATTGCCAAGCACCCGGCTTCACAATCATCAATGTTACCGTAAACCAGCGATAAGCAGTGTTGCAGCAGATTGAGCAAATTGCCAATGGATTGATTGAGGCTGACCCGACCAGCAGCAGAAACAAAGCTCTCAGCGAACCGTCAGATGGGACTCACAGGCTGCAAATACATCTTTTGACAAAGCCCGTGATTTAGCTGCCAACATTGGGGGCTATCTTGTTGACGCTTGAAATAAACGAAGCTGTACGGCAAATTTTGCCATTCACCGCGATAAATGATGTTTTGAAAAGAAATGGCGGGAGTGACGGGACTCGAACCCGCGGCCTCCGGCGTGACAGGCCGGCGCTCTAACCAACTGAGCTACACCCCCTTAAAACAAGGGCTTATTGTCATGCGTTTGTAGCATGGTTTTTCCATCGGACAACCCTAAAAATGCGTTTCATCAGGCAAGAATTCAAAAAAATTGATCCACCTTTGCTATTGCGTCAAACTGGCTTGACGGCAAAGCAGCCTAGATAGCGCCCAGCACCAACCAGCGCCTTTTGCACCTCATATATGTTTTGGGGAAATATGCGGGAATGGTGGGTGGTGAGGGGTTCGAACCCCCGACCTACTCGGTGTAAACCGTCGTTTAACCATTCCGTTATCGCAGTGTTGTAATCTATTCAGTCCCCTACAAAAGAAGACGATGAGAATTTACACTGCGGAGTCGGTGGTTGCAAGTGTATTACACCAGTTATTGCACCAGGATTGCACCAAAGTATGACCTGCGTATACTCGACCCCCTATACTTAAATAATAGGGGCTAGTGCGAATGAGCTTAGAAACAGGCGAAAGGCCAATAGAATGGTTTTTAGGACAACATCCAAAGGTAAAAGCAAAAGCGATTGAGCTAATGAAACCTAAAAACGAAAAAAAGGCCAGAGGATAAACCTCCAGCCCATAGCTGGATTAGTTAAATGGTATAACGGGTCATTCGTAATGATTAGTTGGGGGTTCGATTCCCTCATCCAGCACCATAAAATAATGGAGTATCTCGATGCTTAAGATGACGTTATTTGCAGTTAGCTTTTTGCTTGC
>Ga0181555_1001970_pt1 | contig 17611 bp, 9 predicted proteins | sample 011ome_15_FD_145601 | JGI IMG/M metagenome (GOLD analysis project Ga0181555, IMG submission 145601) | Coastal salt marsh microbial communities from the Groves Creek Marsh, Skidaway Island, Georgia - 011504AT metaG (spades assembly) | ecosystem: Environmental > Aquatic > Marine > Intertidal zone >...
GAATACATGAAAAAAAAATCAAATAACAATAAATTCAAAGATCACGGTCTAAATGTCCCGGAACATTATTTTGAATCCGTAGAAGCTCGAATATTTCAACAATTGCAATCCGAGTCCAATTCAGAATTTTCAAAAGGAAAAGTCAAGTTCCTTTGGTGGCCCTATATTGCCGCAGCCGCTAGTTTAATGCTTGTTTGGCATGTATATCAACTCAATGAGTCTTCAAGTGTAAATGTAGCCTCAGACATGGCTGTGGAACTCATTGTAGAGGAACTCAACCCCTATACTCTTGTTTCATTAAATGAAACTGAACTCCTGGCTACTCTCGATCAAGAAGATTATGAATTCCTTTATAATGAGGCCATTGAATGGGATGAATGGGAAGAGGAAGCTCTAGAACAGGCCTATTTATTCACAGAATTTCAATTAATGAATTAAAACCATAACAAATGAAAAGCAAACATTTTATTTTTCTGACTTTAAGTATTTTAAGTACCACATTTATTTTTGGCCAAGGCCCAGATCGAGGTGAAATGCAAGGGGAACAATTAATGGCCCTAAAAACAGGAATCATTACCCAAGCATTATCACTAAGTCCTGAACAAGCACAAAGTTTTTGGCCAATCTACAATCAATTTAATGATCAAATTACGGAATCACGACGAGAATTGGGTGAGATTTTGAAGGATGCAAAACCTCAAGATGTCGATAAGTGGACTGATGAAAAGGTTGAGGCAACATTGAGGCTTTTAGCCGAGCACAAAGAAAATGAACAAAGATTAATCAACCAAATGCAAGAGGCGTTACGCAAGGTAATCAGCCCAAAACAACTCCTTAAACTTCATTTGAGTGAAGAACGCTTTAAACACAGGATTATCGAAAGAATCAAAAAAAGAGGACGTGGCCAAAGATCAGAGAGACCGGATAGACCAGAGAGACAATAAAGGATCAGTTAGTCTTGAATAAACTAAGACTAATTAAACCCCAGGCTAATTAAACCTTAGACGCACAAACTTGCCGGCCCCACCGCCATAAGCTATGGTGTCATTTGAAAATCTCAAGGTATAAAGGGGTATATCCGACAGCTGGGTCCAAGAATCGCCGCGATCATAACTTATGGATATGCCCTTTGATCCTCCCGCCACTAAAGTTTGCCCTTTGGATTCGGGAACAAATCGAACACAAGAGCGGTATCCTGGACCCTCAGCGGGCGCTAATAATTCCCAATTCAGGCCTCCATCAATAGACAGTGCCTTATTGTTCTCATTGTTCTCTTGATCAGCCCAATCACCACCATAAATTATGGCGGTGTCTGAGTCATAACTGGCTACTGAAAATATTCCTTGCATAGCGTCGCCCTGAATAATTGGAGTTTGGACTACAGACCAAGTTTTTCCTTTGTCGCTCGTTTTAAAAATTCTTGCCGCTGCTCCACCCGTGCCGATTAATGCCTGTTCACCCTCAATAGCTATGGAACCATTACTGGCCGCAAAAAGGGCTTCCCCTTCAATAACCGGGGGAAGGTCAGCACAACTGAGCTTTTGCCAACTTTTTCCGGCATCTCTTGTAATGAGCACAGAAAGGCACCCCTCTATGGGATCCCCCACTGCGATACCTTCATTGGCATTCCAAAAACCAATCGCATCGTAAAAAACTCCGGGAGCATCTTCTGTATAAACTAAATCCGCAGCTGTGATTTGTCGGCCATCAAAAGTTAAGCGATACAATAATGCCGGACGATCGATGGTGAGGGCAAACGCGTGTGATCCATTATGGGCAATCGATCGAAAATGCAAAAGACTATCTTGATGACGCAACACGACTTGTGCCATATCTTGGCCGTTATACACCCCTACCCGACCTTTATTTGCCGCAAACCAGACCTCATTTTCACTGACTACTTCTACCGCGCGTATACTGAGCTCTTCGTCAAATAACAGCGTCACTTCTACCCGCTCAAAATATCGAGGCTGATCGCATGACATGAAGAAAATGGAGAATATTAGAAACAATATGGTTTTAACACACGATAGTATTTTCATCTTAAATGAATTTATTTTCAATTTTATAAGCCTTGATGGTCATGACCTTAATTCTGGGCAAAAAACGAATGGATCATAAAGTTAATTAATGAAATAAAGAATAGTACCTTTGACCCCCAATAATTCAATATATGCGATTGCATCGAAACTTGGTTTTTGCCACCATAGATAGTTTACACGGTATTTTTAATGAACAAAAAGCTGCTGACAAGGTATTGCGCGGCACTTTAAAAAGAGACAAACGTTGGGGCTCAAGAGATCGCAGTTTTATCGCAGAGACCACTTACGACATTGTCCGATGGAAGCGATTATATCAAGAAATTGCCGAAGTAAAAGAACCTTTTGATCGTGATAATTTATTCAGACTTTTTGTGGTTTGGGCTACGCTGCGCGGAATAAAATTGCCTGATTGGCCTCAATTTGAAGGGGTGCCTACCAGAAAAATAAAAGGTCGTTTTGATACCCTTTCCAAAGTACGCGTGCTCAGAGAATCAATTCCAGACTGGTTGGATGAGGTCGGCCTTGAAGCCTTTGGCAAAGAACAGTGGTCTGCTGAATTAAAGGCATTAAATCAACAAGCTGAGGTGGTCTTACGTTGCAATACCCTTAAGGGAACACGCAAAGATTTGGCCAGTTCTTTAGCGGCCAATGGAATAGAAACAGAAGCGGCCAAGCAAACCCCTGAAGGTTTAGTTCTCAAACAAAGGAATAATGTCTTTACTACCGAAGAATTTCAAGCAGGACTTTTTGAGGTCCAAGACCTTAACTCACAACGCGTGGGGCATTGGGTCAAACCAAAGCCAGGCATGCGCGTCATAGACGCTTGTGCCGGTGCAGGCGGCAAGTCCCTTCATATGGCGGCACTCATGGAGAATAAAGGACAAATTATTGCTTTAGATATTTTTCCAAAGAAGTTAGAAGAACTCAAACGTCGGGCCAGAAGAAGTGGGGCACACAATATTGAAACGCGATTCATTGAATCGCGCAAAACCATTAAAAAGTTATACCAAAAGGCAGACGCCGTGTTGATTGATGCTCCTTGTACAGGAATTGGTGTTTTAAAGCGAAATCCGGATGCCAAATGGAAACTCACTCCAGAGTTTTTGACGGAAATAACACAGGTTCAAAAGGAAATTTTAAACGACTATTCATCGATGGTCAAACCTGGTGGCACCTTAGTTTACGCCACCTGTTCCATTTTACCCCAAGAAAATTTACTGCAAATACAGGCTTTTCTAAAAAGTGAAGAAGGAGAAGATTTTTCTCTAGAAGCCCAAGAATCCTTACTCCCGAGTGTTACAGGATACGATGGGTTTTTTATGGCCCGTTTGAAAAGAAAATAAAAGCAGCCCCAAGATTGCGGCTGCTTTTATTTTTTGGGCCAATGAATAAATAAGTTTAGCCCGTCATTTTATTCTATAATTAACGCACAATCAACTTAGCCGATTGATACGTTTTTAATTCAGGCCCTGATAACTTCACGATATACACCCCTGAAGCCGCTTGCGCCATGTCTAATTTGATTTGATACAAATCAGGACCTGACTTTGCCAAGGTTTTAAATTTCAACTGTTGACCAAGCACGTTGTACAACGCAAAGTATAATGGGCCTTGATATTGGGTGCGCAATTCGATATCAAATTGATCATTATCTGAATCTCGGACCAATAATTCTGCCGCAGAAAACACGTAGTCATTACTGTCCAGACCTCCGATATTTGCCGTATAGTCCTCTGTTTCCCCATATGTGGTTTCCTCACAGGCATTCTCTGGGACCTCAGCTTGCCAATTGGTTTTGGCACGCATTAAGTGTGTCCCAGGATTAGCCCCTGCGGGAATGGTTAACGCCATGGTTTCTGTGTAAGACCCCCCAGCTTGACCTGGTGCCACCACATAATTATTGACTACTTTTTCATCTGCAGTGAAGTTAAAGTCATCGTTAAAATCAATCCAGACAGTCACGTATTGATCGCCATATCCCGTAGTAACTGTTAAATCGTAAACCGCATCTTGATCAAAGTTAGCCACTTGAGCTGTAAAATCTCCATACCCTTCACAACCCGAAGGATTATTGATTTCATTGACGGCAAACAATTGGAATCCATCACCAAAAGAGCAATTTAAGTTAGGCTGGCAAAGCAAATTAGTCACCGTTGTACTCACACTATCATTAGTTGAGTCCTGATCGCCACTTAGCGCGGTAGAAACCGTTATTTCATAAGGTCCTAAAGCCGTCAGATCAAGTTGTTGTGTAAAGCTAAAATTCACGCTTTGCTCACTATCCAAAGTCCCTGTAAAAGTCTCTGTTACCGGAGCGCCACTATTGACCGTGTAGGTCACGTCAAAATTGGTTTGTGTCAATGCGCCAAAATTTTCTAAGGTCACTGTCAAAGTCTCAAAACCGAGACCTGACCCAGAGCTCGGTGCTGTAATCTCAGCCACACCAACATCGTTGGCCAAAAGATGACGCACCTGTTTGATGTAATCATCGTTGGCTGAAAACTCATCTCCTGTGAGATTGGTTTTGGCCTCCAAAATATAAGTCTGCCCCGAGGTTGATAAATCCACCGTTTGGTTAAATGTAAAAGGCAAGGCTTCATTAGAGTTCAATGTACCTGTGAATGTTTCTGTCGCCATTAAATTACCGTCCAGATAGAGTTCGACTGGAAAATTACTTTGGGCACTAAGTCCAAAGTTGCGAATAGAGACCTCAACGGTCTCATTTGCCGTTAACAATCCATTATTTGGCTGACTGATATTACTTACTCCAATATCGGCGTTAAAACCACTGGACAAGGTAAATGCAGCAACACGTGAACGCCAAGCATTATTTGCCGTAAAATATTCTGCAGTGTGCCAGAAGGTGAAGTTATCAGGATCCATAGTCAAATGAGAATAATCTCCAAAACGATTGGAAAATGTCTGCACGCCAATTCCTTCGACGATTGACGCCTCAGCTACAGTCATCTGTCCGAGTGGATCTCCATCATATCGACCTGTATATTTTATTCCTGCAGGCAGTGTGGCACTAGCAATATTAAAGCCCATACCAATATTACCCGCAGCATCCATTGCAGCACTACCCATAAAACGACTGTGCCCATCAGCAGGCGCATAGGTTCCCTCTTGGTATAAAGACCAAGGGCCAGTTCCTGAATTGCGTAATTCGACCCAGCGAATCCCTGAAGTATCGTTCCCGTCTACATCTACGTTGAAGGTAATGACCCAAGAATTATGACCGCCGAAGCTGCGATAGTTTGCAGCATAAGAAATAATTCCCCCAATCATATCTATTTTTTGATTGGTCCCAGGTTGTGCCACATCACCGGTCCCAAACGGCGCAAATACCGAATCAAAAGGATCTGTAGGAATTTCAAAAGGCTGCGAAATACTAGAGTTCGACGGATTATTCCAGTCCATGCTAATCTCCCAAACTTTTAAATGGTCATTGGCAATTCCTCCACCCCATCCATCGTCTTGGAGATAGACAATATAACCCGGCGCTCCTGGAGGAAAATCAACACCAGTTAGGTTTGCTGGCTCAGGGCTAAAAACAGTATTGTTGTTATTGACCACACCAGGCAGATTAAAACCAACAATGGCAGGATTCGGGTCCCCAGCGATCATTGCCGCACGGTCCATAACATATGTTGTATTGCCTGAAAATTTATTGGCGGTTACATAATAACCATCATGCCACACGCTGTAATGCGGGTAATCTGGAAAGGCATCCAAATTAAACTGGTAAACATTATATGCTCCAGTTGGATCAGGCGAATCCGATACTCCGACCAAAAAAGAATTTCCGGTACCAAATTCACTAACAAAATAACGATCAGCCAGATGATCATATAGAATAATTGGGTCTCCTGAATTACTCGGTGAGCCTAAAAATGTTCCGAGCATTGTTGGGCCCGCCAAAGTATTTCCCTGTTTGTCAAAAATCTTGATCGCCACATTAACCGCATTGAGGTAGTGGTTTGGGCCTGCCGCACCTGAAGGATCTGGAGGGGTAAAACCGCCCCCTTCGTTATTGTTTAACCCATCAAAATTCTCTTCAATCGGCATTCTAGCGATTCCTCCAAAATCACGCTGGCGTAAAGGGTCTATACCATCTTGCGGATAAGCCTGTTGATTGACTTTTTCATTTGCCCGAAGATTGTTTTCGATTATCGTAATCTCATTGATGCGGTACTCTTGAGGAGTAACTGTGGGGAAATCTCGCAGAGGCATTGTTTTTCGAACGAATTGACCATAGGCCACCGAGGAGGCCCGCTCAATGTTTTGTGCTTCTACTTGAACTAAGCTCAAGCCAAGTACTATTGCAATAAATAAACGTAAATTCATGATTGTTAATTAAAAATATTGGTAAAGATAAAAACTTGAATAAAGAATTGTTGAAATTAAGGGTTAAGGTTATGAACAACATGGGTAAAATCAGTTTATATCTCTTAAGGCAGGCACCACTAAAATTACCTAAATTTGTTGCTTTAATTACGTCTTCATGATTTTCTTTTTTGGCCACTCAGAGCAGACCATTTTTGCAGTTTCATCATCGCAAACACTAGACGCCTCAACTACCGAAAAACTGACCTGGTTATTTGGTGATTTTCCTAAAATCCCTGCAGAACTAATCCATGGTAAATTTGTTGGACCACGCGCTGCGATGGTCACTCCATGGAGCACCAATGCCGTTGAAATAACCCAAAATATGGGAATTAAAGGCATCGAGCGCATTGAGCAATATTGGCCCCTGCAACAAGAAGAAAAAATTGACCCCATGCTTTCTCAAGTATTTGATGGGTTGACTCAAAATATCTTTAAACTTGAAATTACCCCTGAAGCAATTAAGGAGATTACCGATATTGCGGCCTACAACATCAGTGAAGGTCTTGCCCTGAGTGATGAAGAGGTGCTCTACTTAGATGATTTATCAAAAAAACTTGAGCGTCCATTAACTGATAGTGAAGTCTTTGGGTTTTCTCAAGTAAACAGCGAGCATTGTCGTCATAAGATTTTTAATGGAACCTTTATAATTGATGGCGAAACCCAGGAGGAATCGCTTTTTTCATTAATTAAAAAAACATCAAAAACACATCCCAACGGCATTGTCTCTGCTTATAAAGACAATGTCGCCTTTATCTCTGGTCCAAAAGTGACTCAATTTGCCCCTGCCCGTGCGGACCAAGCTGATTTTTTTGGTAAAAAACCCTTTGACAGCATTATTTCTCTTAAAGCAGAGACGCATAATTTCCCAACTACAGTAGAGCCGTTTAATGGCGCCGCTACCGGGAGTGGTGGAGAGATTCGCGATCGTCTCGCAGGGGGTAAAGGATCCATCCCTTTAGCAGGAACTGCCGTCTATATGACCGCTTATTCGAGAGCACAAGAAAATCGCCCCTGGGAACGAAATATTAGCCCAAGGCCTTGGTTATACCAAACACCCCTTGATATTTTGATTAAGGCAAGTAATGGGGCCTCTGACTTTGGTAATAAATTTGGACAACCCCTTATTAGTGGATCAATTTTGACTTTTGAGCACCAAGAACAAGAAGAGATTTTAGGCTTTGATAAAGTCATCATGCTCGCCGGTGGGATTGGTTACGGCAAACAGCAATTAGCCCAAAAGGACAAACCACAAGCTGGAGACCGAATTGTGGTCATGGGCGGAGATAATTACCGCATTGGAATGGGCGGTGCTGCGGTTTCAAGTGCTGATACAGGAGCATTTAGCAGTGGCATTGAACTCAATGCTATTCAACGATCAAATCCTGAAATGCAAAAAAGAACAGCCAATGCCATACGTGCCTTGGTTGAGAGTGATCAAAACCCTATTGTTTCTATTCACGATCATGGCGCTGGAGGGCATTTAAACTGTCTGAGTGAACTCATTGAAGAAACAGGTGGACAGATCAATCTAGACAAACTTCCTGTGGGTGATCCTACCCTATCGGCCAAAGAAATTATTGGCAACGAATCTCAAGAGCGCATGGGTCTGGTTATTGCACCAAAAAACTTACCGCTGCTTCAAAAAATTGCCCAGCGCGAACGGGCCCCGCTTTACGACGTAGGTGAAGTCACCAACGATCATAAATTTGTCATTAAAAGTGAACAAACCGGTGCACTTCCAATGAACTTTGACCTGGACGATATGTTTGGTAGTTCGCCCAAGACGGTGCTTACTGACCAGACTCAAACGGTCTCATTTAGCGCGATTCAAGGGAGTGATCTTGAAATACACAGCGACTTAACTGCAGTGCTCAGTCTTGAGGCTGTTGGGTGCAAGGATTGGCTAACCAATAAAGTAGACCGATGTGTCGGTGGTCTTGTGGCCAAACAGCAATGTACGGGTGCCTTGCAATTGCCACTAAATAATTGCGGTATTATGGCCCTAGATTTTGAAGGGACGCACGGGATCGCTACTTCGGTGGGACACAGCCCCGTGGCAGCCTTAATCGATCCTGTAGCAGGATCACGTAACGCTGTCGCAGAAGCACTAACGAACATTATATGGGCTCCGCTTTCACAGGGTCTAAAAAGTGTGTCTCTATCGGCCAATTGGATGTGGCCTGCAAACAATGCCGGTGAAAATGCGCGACTTTACAAAGCCGTAAAAGGCATCAGTGATTTTACGCTGGATTTGGGCATTAACATACCTACCGGAAAAGATTCGCTCTCGATGAAGCAAAAATATCCAAATCGAGACGTTAAGTCTCCAGGGACCGTTATTGTCTCGGCCGCTGGACATTGTAACAACATTAGTGCTGTAGTTGAACCAAACTTTAAACCGGGTGCAGGTTCCGTGTTTTATATAAACTTAAGCGGTATGGAACCTTGCTTGGGTGGTTCTTCATGGGCACAAACAAAAAATAAAATTGGGGATAAAGCGCCCGACGTTCGGGATGCGCAATATTTAGCCCGCGCCTTTGATGCCGTACAAGAATTAATTGGTCTTGAGTTAATCGTTGCGGGACACGATGTTGGCTCGGGTGGTTTGATTACTACATTACTTGAGATGTGCTTTAGCGGGGTCAATATTGGGGCTCAATTCGATATGGATGCCCTTACCCAAGAGAACGACTTGAGTACATTTCTTTTTGCTGAAAATATCGGAATCGTCATCCAAGTTAAGCAAGAGCAAAAAGCACTTTCTTTGCTTGAAACAAGTGGAATTCAAGCCGTTAATCTCGGCTCAGTGTTCACCGGAGAAAACCTTGAATTAAATTATCGCGGTCAAAAGATCAGTTTCGATATCGCACATTACAGAGACATTTGGTTTCACACGTCTTACCTCATGGACCAGCAACAAACGGTGGCTCCTTTGGCTCAAAAGCGTTTTGAAAATTTCAAAAATCAACCACTTGTCTTTAATTTTCCCGTTGAGTTTAATGGAAAACTGCCCGAATCGGCCCAATGGTCTTCGGATAAACGCCAAATAACGGCGGCCATTATCCGGGAAAAAGGAAGTAATAGTGAGCGTGAAATGGCTCATGCCCTTTATCTAGCAGGATTTAAGGTCAAAGACATACATATGACGGACCTTATTTCGGGCCGAGAAACACTCGAAGATGTTCAATTTATCGGCGCCGTAGGCGGATTTTCTAATTCTGATGTTTTAGGTTCTGCAAAAGGTTGGGCCGGTGCCTTCCGTTATAACGAAAAAGCAAAACAAGCTTTGGATAACTTTTTCCAAAGAGAAGACACGCTTTCTGTGGGTATTTGTAACGGATGTCAGTTGTTTTTGGAACTTGATTTGATCAATCCGGAACATGATCAATTGGCCAAAATGCGTCATAACCGGTCTAAAAAACACGAAAGCAACTTTACCAGTGTTACGATTCAGCCAAACAAAAGTGTCATGCTCTCTAGCCTTGAAGGCACTACCCTAGGGGTTTGGATTTCACATGGGGAAGGGCGCTTTGATCTACCCATGACCGAAGATCAATACGATATCGTAGCTAAATACGGTTATAATGAATATCCCGCAAATCCAAATGGCAGTGATTATAATACGGCCATGATGTGTGACCCTACTGGACGTCATTTGGTGACTATGCCTCACATTGAGCGCTCAATATTTCAATGGAACTGGGCGAACTATCCAGAGCAGCGGGCAGATGAAGTTTCCCCATGGTTAGAGGCCTTTGTCAACGCAAGAACATGGCTTGAAAAAAGATAAGATTGAAGCCCTATCGCTTTGTTGATGGTCTTCACAAAATTATTTCCTATTTTGCAGAGACAATTAACGAAGGAGAGATATGATTCAGCCGACCAGACTTTTTGACTTTGCTTATTACCAAAAAGAGCGCTATAATTTAACCACTGCTTTTGCAGACAAACGCAATGGTGCTTGGACCTCTATATCTAGTGAAGAATTCCTAGACCGAGGTAATGCAATAAGCCGCGGACTATTGCGTCTTGGAATTAAATCAAACGATAAAATTGCGCTTATCTCCACGACAAACCGCAGTGAATGGAATATTTGTGATTTTGGTGCATTACAAATTGGAGCTCAAGATGTTCCTATTTACCCGACGAGCTCTAAAGAAGATTATCAATATATTCTTCATCACAGTGAGTCAGTGATTTGTTTTGTTTCATGTGCTGATGTTTATGCTAAAATTGCTCAGATAAAGGACCAGGTACCCTCATTAAAACACGTTTACAGTTTTGATCAATTGAGTGATTGTGCACACTGGAGCGAAGTTTTAGAACTCGGGGCAGACCAAAGCAATCAGCAAGACGTTGAAGTTCGTAAAAATGACGTTCAAGAAGATGATCTAGCCACGATAATCTACACCTCTGGAACAACCGGAAAACCAAAAGGGGTTATGCTCAGTCATCAAAACATTTCGGCAAATATTCGCCGAAGTGCTGATCGGTTGCCTATTGAAATGGGTAAGTCGAAGGCCTTGAGCTTTTTGCCTATTTGTCATATCTATGAGCGCATGCTCTCGTACATGTATCAATACTGTGGTGTCGAGGTTTATTTTGCCGAATCCCTGGAAACCATTAGTGAAAATCTTCAAGAAATTCACCCAGATGTGATGACTGCGGTACCGAGACTTTTAGAAAAAGTCTACGATAAAATATATGCTAAAGGTGCAGCGCTTACTGGGATCAAAAAAGCTTTGTTTTTCTGGGCGGTTAATTTAGGTTTAGTTTACGAGCCTTATGGCCAAAATGGCTGGTGGTATGAATTCCAACTTAAAATAGCACGGGCCTTAATTTTCAAGAAATGGCAAGAAGCCCTCGGGGGAAAACTTCGTGCGGTTGCTTCGGGTAGCGCAGCATTACAGCCCCGTCTCGCACGGGTTTTCAATGCCGCCGATATTCCAATTATGGAAGGTTATGGACTGACCGAAACTTCGCCCGTAGTCTCAGTAAACGATTTTCGTGAAGGGAATTTTAGAATCGGGACGGTAGGTAAACCCATCGCCGATACTGAAATTAAAATTGCCGAGGACGGCGAAATACTGGTAAAGGGACCCCAAATTATGATGGGCTACTATAAAGATCCTGAACTCACTGCCGAAGTAATTAAAAACGGTTATTTCCATACAGGTGATATCGGTGAGGTTGATAAAGATGGTTTCGTGCGCATTACTGACCGCAAAAAAGAGATGTTTAAAACCAGTGGGGGAAAGTACATTGCTCCTCAAGTTTTAGAAAATGCTTTAAAACAATCTCGTTTTATTGAGCAATTGATGGTTATCGGAGAAAATCAAAAGATGCCGGCTGCATTAATTCAGCCCAATTGGGAGTTTATAGCTGAATGGGGCAAAAATAAAGGATTGAGTTTACCCACTGATCTTAGTGCCCTGAGCCAGCATCCTAAGGTAATCGCGCGGATTCAAAAGGAAATCGACTTGTTTAACACAAAGTTCGGAAAGTGGGAACAGATCAAAAAATTCGAACTGACTCCAGAAGTTTGGAGCATTGAGATGGGACTTCTAACCCCGACCATGAAAATGAAACGCAAAGTAATCAAAGCGCATTATCAATCCTTGATTGAAAAAATCTACGCTGAATAAATAAAGTCCCCTGTCTGTAAGATTGGGGTTTTTTTTTGTTAATTTTATTATGCATGCATAGTAAATTGATTACCTTTAAGACATGAAACACAAAACCATCGACCATATCCTTCGCAGTGTTTGGATGGCCGTATCCAAAATGTATCAAGAGGAGGCATTAAAGCTTGACAGTACCATGGCTACCGGGTTTACACTCATTAGTATTGACCCTGAACAAGGGTCTCCTTCTACGGCATTGGGCCCTAAAATGGGGATGGAAGCTACCAGCTTGTCCAGAATACTAAAATCGATGGAGGAACGCGGTCTTATCACCCGTAAACCTCACCCTGAAGATGGACGAAGTGTTCTGATATGTCTGACCGAATTTGGCCAAGAAATGAGAGAATATTCTAAAGATATTGTGCTCGGATTTGATCAAATGGTTCGTCAGAAAATTAGTGAGGCCGATTTAAAAATTTTCTCAAAAGTTGCTGAATCAATAATGGATTTAGCACAAAACAATAATTCATTCAGTCGCAATAAAACATTTTAATATGTCAAAAAGAACAATAAAAAAGGTGGCCGTAATAGGCTCTGGTATTATGGGTAGCGGTATTGCCTGTCATTTGGCAAATATTGGACTCGAAGTACTTTTATTGGACATAAGCCCCAATGCCTTAAACGATGTTGAAAAGGCCAAGGGATTGACTTTAGAGCATCCACTAGTAAAAAATAGAATTGTCAAAAGTTCTTTTGAGAATGCAAAAAAATCTAAACCGAGCCCCCTTTACCACTCGAACTTTGCACAACGGGTTTCTCTGGGCAATCTCGATAGTGATCTCCCAAAAATAAAAGAAGCCGATTGGATTATTGAGGTGGTCGTCGAACGACTCGATATAAAACAGCAAGTTTTTGAATGCATCGAAAAATACAGAACACCTGGCACATTGATTAGCAGCAACACCTCTGGGATTCCTATTGCGGATATGGCCCAAGGGCGCAGCGAAGATTTTCAAAAGCACTTTTGTGGAACGCATTTTTTCAATCCCCCGCGTTATCTCAAATTACTCGAAATAATTCCGGGACCAAAAACAGATCCAGAGATTCTAAATTTTCTTGCCCATTACGGGGACAAATTCTTGGGAAAAACCACAATTGTCACTAAGGATACTCCGGCATTTATAGGCAATCGTATTGGAATATTCGGGATTCAAAGTTTATTTCATCAGGTTCAAAGCATGGGTTTGAGTGTTGAAGAAATTGACAAGCTCACAGGCCCGGTTATCGGTCGACCAAAGAGCGCCACGTTCCGAACCGTTGACGTCGTGGGGCTGGACACCCTGGCGCACGTGGCTGATGGCATTCATAAGAAATGTCCACAAGATGAAGCCCACGACCTATTTAAACCTGTTTCTTTTGTCGAGACCATGTTAAAAAACAATTGGCTGGGGAGCAAGTCAGGACAAGGTTTTTACAAAAAAGTAACGGATAAAGACGGCAAAAAGGAAATACATGCCCTTAATCTGAACACCTTAGAATACGCGCCTGTAAAAAAAGTAAAATTTGACACCCTCGAAAAAACAAAGTCCATAGATCATGTTGCTGATCGCTTTCCAGTGCTTATCTCGGGCAATGACAAAGCCAGTGCTTTTTACAGAGCAAACTTTGGCGCTATGTTTCATTATGTTTCCCAACGTATCCCCGAAATTTCGGACGAGCTCTTTGCTATAGATTTAGCCATGAAGGCAGGGTTTGGCTGGATGCATGGTCCTTTTGAGATTTGGGATTTTATTGGACTCAAACAAGGAATTCAGCTCATCGAGGATTTAGGGCTAAAACCATCCGATTGGATTTTAGAAATGGCCCAAAACCAAAGTAGTTTTTACACCACCGAAGACAGTAAAAGGCTTTATTACAACCAAAATCACAAGGATTACCGACATATCCCTGGCCAAGAAGCCCTTATTGTTCTGGATCAAATGGATTCGGAAAAAATTGTTTTCCAAAACTCCGGAGTTGTGGTTCACGACTTAGGAGATGGCATTTTGAATTGTGCCTTTAGAAGTAAAATGAACAGTATAGGCGGTGATGTTTTGGCTGGCCTAAATACAGCGCTAGACCTGGCAGAAAAGAGCTATGCAGGATTGGTTATTGGTAATCAGGGGGGTAATTTTTCTGTCGGGGCCAATATTGGAATGATTTTTATGATGGCCGTAGAACAGGAGTACGACGAACTCAATGCCGCGATCAAATATTTTCAAGACACCGTCATGCGTCTGCGCTATTCGAGTATCCCCACAGTAGTCGCCTCGCATGGGTTGACTTTAGGCGGAGGATGCGAACTCACCCTTCACGCAGATCGCGTAGTGGCCGCTGCAGAAAGCTATATCGGTCTAGTAGAATTTGGTGTAGGCGTTATTCCTGGTGGTGGCGGAAGTAAAGAATTGACCTTACGCGCTTCAGATGGATATAGAAAAAATGATGTCGAGCTCAATCGACTTCAAGAATATTTCTTGACCATTGGTATGGCCAAAGTCGCTACCTCTGCCCACGAAGCTTATGATTTGGACTTTTTACAGTCTGGGAAAGATATCGTAGTAGTGAACAAAGACCGTCAAATAGCAGTGGCCAAGCAAACGGCACTGATGATGGCCGAACTTGGCTACACCCAACCCAAACAGCGCACCGATATTAAAGTACTTGGTCAGCAAGCACTAGGAATGTTTTTGGTGGGCACCGATGCCATGCAAGCCGGGCACTTTATCTCTGAACACGACAAAAAAATAGCCAATAAACTGGCCTATGTTATGGCTGGGGGTGATTTATCTGAACCGACTTTGGTGAGTGAACAATACCTTCTTGATTTGGAAAGGGAAGCCTTTCTGAGTCTTTGTGGGGAGCGCAAAACCCTTGAACGTTTACAGCAAATGATCCGCACTGGAAAGCCTCTGAGGAATTAAAAATTATAAAAAATCAAAAAATTGGGTATCCCCGTTTTATATTGATTCTTAAACTATTAAACTATGACCACAGCCTATATTGTAAAAGCTTATCGCACTGCTGTAGGAAAAGCACCTAAAGGTTTATTTCGTTTCAAACGCCCTGATGAATTAGCCGCCGAAACAATCGCGTATCTCATGAGTCAAGTCCCCCAATTGGACAAAAATCGGATCGATGATGTCATGGTGGGTAATGCCATGCCAGAAGCCGAACAAGGCCTAAATATGGCGCGTTTAGTTTCATTAATGGGATTAAAAACCGATCAAGTTCCTGGAGTAACGGTCAATCGTTATTGCGCCTCTGGACTGGAAACAATAGCCATGGCGAGTGCAAAAATTCAAAGCGGAATGGCCGATTGTATCTTAGCAGGCGGGGCAGAATCCATGAGCTATATTCCTATGGGAGGCTACAAACCCACCCCTGATTATGGCGTTGTAGCTCAGGGACATGAAGACTATTACTGGGGCATGGGACTAACCGCTGAGGCAGTCGCCAAAGAATACAAGGTATCTCGCGAGGCTCAAGATGAATTTGCTTTTAATTCCCATCAAAAGGCTTTAGCGGCACAGTCAACTGATCGTTTTGCCGCTCAAATCGTCCCGATCACGGTCAAACAAACCTATCTAGACCAAAATGGAAAACGCAAAACAAAAGAATATACGGTGAACAAAGATGAAGGTCCGAGAGCAGATACCTCAATCCAAGCGCTACAAAAATTGCGGCCGGTTTTTGCCCAAGATGGATCAGTAACGGCCGGAAATGCATCACAAATGAGTGACGGCGCTGCTTTTGTTTTAATTATGAGTGAACAAATGGTTAAAGAGCTCAACCTTAAGCCTATCGCAAGACTGGTCAGTTACGCTACCGTTGGGGTCGCTCCTCGAATCATGGGAATTGGTCCGGTAGAAGCCATTCCAAAAGCTTTAAAAATGGCTGGGCTCAAACAAAATGACCTATCCCTTGTTGAACTCAACGAAGCTTTTGCGTCTCAGTCACTAGCGGTAATTAATACATTAGAGCTGGACCCCGAACATGTCAATGTCAACGGCGGCGCTATTGCCCTAGGCCACCCTCTGGGGTGCACGGGCACAAAACTTTCGGTTCAATTATTTGACGAATTAAGACAAAGAGAAGCCACTGGGGCCTACGGTATGGTTACCATGTGCGTGGGCACTGGCCAAGGTGCCGCAGGAATATTTGAATACCTCGGATAATATGAATGATAAAAAGTATATCAATTAAAAATACTCCCCAATGAGCAATACCACAACGACCTCTGAAAACCTTCTGCGCGGCGGCCAATTTCTGATCAAAGAAACCTTACCCCACCAGGTGTTTACCCCTGAAGATTTTAGTCAAGAACAACGGATGATGATTGAATCCGTAAAAGAGTTTGTAGACCGAGAAATTTGGCCACACAAAGCGCGTTTTGAACAAAAAGACTATGCGCTGACCTTGGAGGTCATGAAAAAAATTGGAGATCTAGGGCTACTTGGTGTAGCCGTTCCAGAGGCCTATGGTGGGCTCGGAATGGGCTTTGTAACTACGATGCTTGTATGCGATTATATCAGTGGTTCGACGGGTTCTATTGCGACAGCTTTTGGGGCTCATACCGGGATCGGCACCATGCCCATAACCCTTTATGGAACCGAAGAACAGAAACAAAAATATGTGCCCAAATTGGCTACGGGAGAATGGTTTGGCGCTTATTGCCTCACTGAACCGGGAGCGGGAAGTGATGCCAACAGCGGAAAAACTCAGGCCGTACTAAGTGAAGACGGCAGTCATTATTTGATCAGTGGTCAAAAAATGTGGATTTCAAATGCAGGCTTCTGCAGCTTGTTTATTGTTTTTGCTCGAATCGAGGACGATAAAAATATTACGGCATTTTTAGTTGAAAACAACCCGGAAAATGGGATTAGTCTTGGAGAAGAAGAGCATAAACTCGGCATACACTCCTCCTCTACCCGACAAGTATTTTTTAATAAAACTAAAGTTGCTGCAGATCATATGCTCGGGGCGCGTGGCGAAGGGTTTAAAATCGCCATGAATGCCTTAAATGTGGGACGTATAAAGTTAGCCGGGGCTTGTCTAGACGCACAAAGACGGATAATTTCAAATGCCGTTAATTATGCCAACCAGCGCATACAATTTAAAAAACCTATTGCCCAATTTGGCGCCATTAAATTTAAAATCGCCGAGATGGCTTCAGCGGCTTTTGTTGATGAAAGTGCCACTTATCGTGCTTCAAAAAATATTGAAGATCGCATTGCTTTGCGCGTTGCGGCGGGAAATTCACACCAAGAGGCAGAGCTTAAAGGCGTAGAAGAGTATGCTATAGAGTGTTCCATTCTCAAAGTGGCTGTGTCTGAAAGCGCACAACGCTGTGCCGATGAAGGGATTCAAATCTACGGGGGTATGGGCTTTAGTGCTGACACCCCAATGGAGGCAGCTTGGCGTGACGCCCGAATTACACGAATCTACGAGGGGACCAATGAAATCAATCGTATGTTGTGCGTGGGGATGCTGATTAAAAAAGCCATGAAAGGTCATGTA
>Ga0181555_1001974_pt1 | contig 17603 bp, 18 predicted proteins | sample 011ome_15_FD_145601 | JGI IMG/M metagenome (GOLD analysis project Ga0181555, IMG submission 145601) | Coastal salt marsh microbial communities from the Groves Creek Marsh, Skidaway Island, Georgia - 011504AT metaG (spades assembly) | ecosystem: Environmental > Aquatic > Marine > Intertidal zone...
CGGGTCTCGCCCTGTACTCCAGCACAGCCATTCCAAGCCTTACCGGAAAGCTGCTCGTCGGCGGACTCAAAGCTAAAAAGGTGGTCGCGGTTGACGTATCCGGTGATAAACCCGTTTTGACCGAGCCGTTCCCCGAGCTTGAAGCGCGTGTACGTGATGTAAGAGCCCTAAGTGATGGCTCTGTAGCGGTCATCGATGAAGCCGGCGGCAAGGTCATTCGCGTCAGCCAGGGGGCTGGATAAGCCCGGTAGAAGTAGCGTCCTTTAGGTAGCGATACGCTCCAGCTTCCTCGCCCGCTCATCGACCTGCAACCTCCCAACCGGCGCCCACTTACGGCGGACGCCTGGCGACGGTGACAAATAGAACAGGTCCCCGTTGTTACCTGTGAAGGTCAATGGGACGCCACTGCTTCTAGCGATATCAGCATTCGCTTGCAGGTGACGCTTTTCGCCGTGGACGGGAATGCTTAGTCGAGGCTTCAAGGTTTCATAAAGCTCCCTTAGCTCGTCCTGACAGGGGTGACCCGACGCATGAAGCGTTGTCACAACATCATCCGCATGGGTCACGCTCACACCTCGATCCTTCAGACCTTCGATCAGGCGGTGAACAGACTCCTCGTTACCGGGAATCGTTTTAGATGAGAAAATTACGGTATCGCCCTCGCCCAGCGAGAGGTGTGGATGTGTATCCATCATCAGCCTATGGAGCGCTGCGCCGACCTCACCTTGAGTACCCGTCGCGACAGCAAGCACCTCATTCTCTGGTAAATAACCTAGGTGCTCCGCATCGATGATTGGCACCTGTGGCTCGAATACACCAGAGTGCTTAGCTGACCGCACCATGATATCGAGCGATCGCCCAAGCAGACCGACACGACGCTCCGAGACATGAGCCGCGCGGAATATGCTTTGAACACGGGCCACGTTGCTGGCGAAGCAGGCGACCACAACGCGGCCCTTTAATGAAGTAACAAGTTTTACCAACGCATCTCCCACCTCACCTTCTGTCGGGGATCTCCCTGGTGTGGTTGCGTTCGTTGAATCACAAATGACAGCGTCAATTCCTTTTGCCGCAAGCGCTGTCCAGGTGTCCGGTGACCAAGGCGTTCCAATCACGGGTCGTGCGTCTATTTTCCAGTCAGCCGTGTGCAGGATGCGCGTGCCCTGAGACTCCAGCAACAGCGCGCAGGTCTCGGGAGTCGAATGGGTGATTGGCAGCCAGGTAACGTCGAATGAACCAATGGTGTGAGTTTCACCCGGTAAAACCTCAATCAATGGCTCGGGCGGAGGCGCGCCTCTCCAGGCTGCTTTCTTTCTGAGAACGGCTGCAGCGAAGGGCGTCGCATAGACGGGACACCGAAGCTCTTGCCATAAATAGGGAATGGCACCGAAGTGATCCTCGTGCGCATGCGTCACCACCAAGCCGTCTAACTGATCACGTTGGCTTGATATAAAGCTTGGGTCCGGCATCTGAATAGACGGCCTGCCACGGTGGTCCTCATTGGCTTGTTCGAATGTGATGCCACAGTCCACCATTAGCCACCGGCCCTGTGATGAAAAGAGGTTCAAATTCATACCGATCTCGCCGCAGCCACCCAGTGGCAGGAAAGATATTGGTGACGGGTCTGTGCTCAAAACAGCTGCCTGCGGGCTATACGACTACCAACTATAGCCAACTCTCAAGTTATACGACTGATCGATGGCTTTTTTCCCCGCCGCAGCCGCGCCGTCATAATCAACGGTAAACTCCGCGGCCGCCTCGAGACCAAAAAAGAACGGAAAGCCGAAGCCGATGGTGGTGTCGAGGATGACACTGTTGTCATCGCTGACATTCAAAATGCCGACATGGGTCAGGTAAACCTTCGAATCCCCGCCGAGAATTTCGCTCTCTCCCGTGACGTTCCAGTTGGCACCCAAGTACTCGGTGTCTTGCGCATTGAAAAAATCGGTATCGACCCAGACAAATCCAAGTTCTCCGTCGAGCTTGCCCCAAGCCCCATCGAATAATTTGCGCCCGTAGTAAGGACCGAGATAACTCCGCATGCGAATATCGGCAAATTTATCCGCCTCCACAGACGCGTTGATACCCAGATAGTGATTCGTCCAATCCTCGAGGTAATAGTCGTACTTGGTCACCACCTGCCAATTGTCGGCAGAGGGCTCACGCGAACGAACTATTTCGTTGGTGCCTCCATTACCTTCCGTCTGAACGGAGACAACAGAGGTATCCTGCTCCACACGAGCCCGCACTGTGATTCGATCGCGGGTACTGTCAAACTGCGTGTTGACCGCAACATCGAGTTGATCGGAGTCCGTATTACCTCGGGCAAAGGTAAATGCAGCCGATGCAAGACCCTCCCAGGCATAACCCTGCCCCATCTCCCAGGGCTCAGGATTGAGTTTGTCCACGTCGACCAGTTTAATTATTTCACCGTCCGACAGAGCCAGGATGCCAGAGGTGACCATCATCGGTGCCGTTTCTACGCGACGGCCATCTTTCAGCAACAGTGTTGAAATCTCCCGATCGTCTGCAGACGCCTGAATATCCTTGATTAACGCCGTATCAATTTTCAAATCGCGGCTAAAGCTTGTGGATAGCGTAATCTGATCGCCTCGGTAATCCACAATATCGGCGACGATGGAGGAGCCATCGTGCAGCACAATGCGCGCATTGGTGAGCGCATTTGTGCTCGGTGACATCAACAGAGCAGTAAGAAATAAACCGAAGAAAAAGGTCATTTTTAACAGCCGATCAAGAGATCGATCTGCGTATCGCGGTACAATAATCATTTGGCGGATCTGCATAAGAGTCATCGAGAAGCCGAGTCACTCTCTACGCTAAAACCTAACGAGGAGCGCCCAGCATGCCGGAAAGCCATAAGGATACCAGTTGCGATTTATTTGTCATTGGTGCCGGCTCAGGCGGTGTCAGAGCCTCGCGAGTTGCCGCCAGCCTGGGTGCAAAAGTCATCGTAGCGGAAGGGCTTTATTTGGGCGGCACCTGCGTCAATGTCGGCTGTGTTCCGAAAAAGCTTTATGTGTATGGCAGCGAATTCGGGAAGGCCTTCAAAGATGCCGCCGGTTTTGGTTGGCATGTCGGTGAAACTGCATTTGACTGGGCGACACTTAGAGATAACAAGTCCCTTGAAATAAGTCGACTAAACAGTATTTATGAGCGCCTGCTGGATGGCTCAGGGGCCACGACACTGGACGGCATGGCACACTTAATTGATGCGCATACCGTCGAGGTCAACGGGACTCAGTACCATGCCGAGAAAATCCTATTAGCAACCGGCTCGTGGCCAACGAAACCCGACTTTCAGGGCAATGAACACGCCATTACCTCTAATGAAGTGTTTGACTTGGACTCATTCCCCGAGCGCCTTTTGGTGATAGGTGGTGGCTATATCGCTACTGAATTCGCGGGCATTTTTAACGGGCTAGGATCACAGGTCACACAACTCTACCGAGGCGATCTGTTTATGCGCGGATTCGACGGTGATATCCGAGCCTTTGCTGCTGAAGAGATTCGCAAGACAGGCGTAGACCTTCGCTTCAATACCAATATCGAATCGCTGATCCCAATCAACGATGGCTACGAGGCGACTCTGACCGATGGCAGTACGTTGGTCGTTGATACGGTACTGTGCGCGACTGGCCGCCACCCCAATATTGAAGGCCTGGGCCTGGAGCACACCAAGGTCACGTTGGACAGCCGCGGATACGTTAAAGCAAACGCGCTATTTCAAACCGAGGAGCCCAGTGTGTTTGCCTTGGGTGATATGACGGGTGGTCCTCAGCTCACACCAGTGGCGATAGCCCAAGCGATGGCCTTTGCTCACACCCAGTTTGGGAATAATCCAAAAGCCATGGACTACGAATTCATCCCTACCGCCGTGTTCTGTCAACCGAACATTGGCACGGTTGGGCTGACCGAAGAAGCAGCGCGAGACTTGGGACTCGAGCTTCAGATATTCAAATCAGACTTCAAACCCATGAAACACACATTAAGTGGGCGAGACGAGCGTACCTTGATGAAACTGATTGTCGATAAATCGACAGATCGAGTCATAGGCTTGCATATGGTGGGTCCTGACGCGGGCGAGATTTGCCAAGGTATGGCCGTCGCCATGAAAGCAGGCGCCACCAAGGCGCACTTCGACAGCACAATCGGGATTCACCCCACGGCTGCAGAAGAGTTCGTCACCATGAGGACCCCCAGCTAGTCATGGAGTTGGTCTGGTGGGAAATCGTCATCCTCATTGTCGCAGGGTTTGGTGCTGGCCTGGTTAACGTCATGGCGGGTGGTGGATCAATCCTAACGGTACCTATCATGATGTTTTTGGGCATGCCGGGACCGGTTGCCAATGGCACCAACCGTATCACCATCGTTGCGCATAATGCCTCCGCCATTGTCACCTACCTGCGTCATGGCGTACCCCACGCCAAGCTCTGCGTTACGCTAACTTTAGTAGCCATCCCGCCGGCGCTACTCGGTGCCTGGCTAAGCACCAAACTCAACAATGAGCAGTTCGAAGGCCTGTTAGCCATCGTCATGGTGGCTGTCTTGATATTGATGCAGGCCCCTCAGGGTAAAAAACAGAGTGATGCTGAAAACGCACCTAAAAACCTTCGCCTCGGCCACGTGTTAATGGCAGTCGCGGGCTTTTGGGGTGGCTTCATTCAAATAGGCATGGGCTTTGTCGTCTTGCCTATCATGCACAGAGTGATGGGCCTTAGCCTAGTGGATACCAATATCCTCAAAGTCTTCATCATCTTCACCTACACGCTACTGGCCGTATTCGTCTTTGCGGCGACAAGTGAAGTCATGTGGTTGGTGGGTGCCATCGCCGCCATCGGTAACATTGCGGGAGGCATGGTCGGCGCCCGATTAACGCTCTCACACGGCGAACACCTGATTCGGCGTGTACTCACGGTTGCGATTGTGGCAATGATCATAAAGCTGTTGTTTTTCTAGTAAACAGCATCGCGAGCCCCGAGCAAGGCGTCAGCGCTGCTGATGGGCCTGCCTAACTGGCACACGCCTAGACACATTAAAACAGGCTGTTTTGCTAGCTCTTTGTAGCTCAGATCGTCCCGAGTCGAGCGGGCAGGTCGCGGCCCTGAAGCCCTGCAAACAAATTCTCCAGAGCGAGCTCAAACATAGCGCGTCGTGTGCGCTCAGTGGCACTGCCAACGTGTGGCAGTAACACGCAGCCCGGTAGCTCACGCAGTTCGCTATCCAGGGGCAACGGCTCCTCGGTATAAACATCCAGGCCCGCCCTTAGGCGGCCCGACTTAATCTCATTAATGAGCGCTGTCTCGTCAACGAGCGCACCTCGGGCGGTATTGATAAGGATTGCCCCATCCTTCATCAAGGCCAGCTCTTTACGTCCAAGTATGCCCGCCGTTTCAGGTGTCAGTGCGGTGTGCAGCGAGACAATGTCAGCGGTTGAAAGCAGTGTGTCGCGATCGACCAACTCGACGCCCTGAAGCGGTCGCCTTGTTCGATTCGAGGCAATCACTCGACAACCGAAGCCTTTCAGTCGAGCGGCTACCGCTTGCCCAATGGGACCCAGCCCAATGAGGCCAACTGTTGCAGCACTGAGATCACTCCCCAGAAGTAGATTCGGCTTCCAACCCTCGCTCCAAGCACCGGAACGGATCAATGCATCACCTTCCGCAACTCGTCGTCCGACACCCAGCATTAATGCAAGAGTAAGTTCGGCCGTGCTGTCGGTAAGCACGCCCGGCGTGTGTCCGATAATGACACCTCGCTCTGCTGCGGCATCGACGTCGATGTGATCGACACCGACTGAGACAGTGGAAATAATTTTCAGTCGCGATGCTCGCTCGAGCACCCCCCTGCCAATCGGACATGTCAGCGTCGTTAAAATAGCATCAGCATCAGTGACCCAGTCGGTCAGCGTCGAACTCGGTATGGCATCTTCGCTGTCCCAGCACCGAAGCTCGGCATGCTCAGATATCGTCTGCCGTGCTACCTCTGGAATTGGGAAAGTAACGACAACTTTCATCTTAGCTCAGCTCCAGTCGATTGAATTTTCTCGCGCCCGTAAATGACCAGAAGACCAAAAACAGGACCATCAGTGCGCTGCCCAACCACGCGGTGCTGAAATCTCGCGAGTTTAGAAGCCCTGCAGCAAACAAAGGCCCAACGATCCGCCCCATGGAGGAGGCAGAAGCCGTCATCCCCATCATTCGCCCACGATGGCTAGGCTCCACAATTTCAGACGCAATCGCATTGAGGAGCGGCAGACAGACGGTGGAACCGGAAAAGGCAAGGAATATCATTGCGGGCATCCAAACCGTGGTGTCGGCAGTAGCAACGACAAACAATGAAACCGCAAAGGTCACGGAGCCAACGCGCAACACGTTAATGTGGCCGAATACTTTAGTCAGCGCCGCAAGCAGTCCGCCTTGCAAGGTAATCATTGCAACACCGACAGCACCAAAGAAATAGCCCACGTCCTGTGGGCCCCATGTGAATGCATCGGCCACCCACAGAGGAAAGAGATAGATAATAGAGCTAACCGAGCACGTGTGGGTCACGTATTGCATTATCAGCAGTTTGTTTTGCCGCGGCCCCAGCACTGACACAGGCACCGCACCCTCTTCTGTCCCGGATCGCGATGAAGAGGGTTTTACCATACTGGCGGGTAACATCGTCTGGGCGCAGATGGCCGCCATCAGCGACATCACCGCCGCTGTATAAAAGGGCAGTGCAAAACTTTCCGAATCTCCAGTCAATAGGCCGCCAAGAACAGGCCCTGCAATAAGCCCAAGTCCAAACGCCGTACCTACCAAACCCATTGCCTTGGCCCGTCGCTCTGGCGGACTCAAGTCCGCCATCAACGCCGTGGCCACGGGAAGGCTTCCTGCGGCTAGACCCGATAGCGCACGACCGAGATAAACCTGCCAAAGCGTCTCGGCCAGGGCCGTCACAACATAAGCGAAACAGCTACACAGCAGTGCCAACACAAGTGCCTGGCGACGTCCAGACTTATCAGAAAGTCTCCCCCAGGCAGGCGACACCAACGCCGCGCCCAAGGCATAGGTGATCATAATAAAAGCAATATCCGTTGAATCACCGCCCAGGCTGGGAGCCATGAAGGGTAGCAGGGGAATCACTAGGCCAAAGCCGACCAGGTCGATGACGATAACCAGAAAGACCAGCCAAATAAGGGGACTGTGTCGCGAGGATGTGCTGGCAGACATTAACTCTCGGTCCAGCGGTGCGTATCCGGTGCGTCGAGTCCGAACAAATCCAAGGCTCTTCCCACGCTGTGATTCACAATATCATCCAAGCTCTTGGGGTTTGCATAAAACGCAGGAAGTGGCGGCGCTATAACGGCGCCCATTTCGGTCGCGGCTACCATGTTATTCAAATGTCCGAGGTGAAATGGCGTTTCTCTCACCATAAGCACGAGCCGGCGGCGCTCTTTCAGGGCGACGTCAGCGGCACGCGTGAGAAGTGATGAAGTAACGCCGGAAGTGATTTCGCCGAGTGTCCTAATGGAACAAGGTGCGATTAACATGCCCAGACTTTTAAATGACCCGCTAGCAATTGACGCACCAACATCGCGAACCGAGTGGACCTCGGATGCCAGGGCCTTCACCTCCTTGGCCGACTGATCTAGTTCATAGTGAATCGTAAGCTCTGCCGATTTTGACATCACGAGATGCGTTTCAATATCGAGTGCTCTCAGCATCTCGAGAGCCCTGACGCCGTACACGACACCGGATGCTCCACTGATTCCAACTACGATTCGCTGCATGTTGATCCCACTTATTTCAGAGCCTTAGCCTACACAAGCGCGGCACCGCCAGTCGCCTATAATCAACGATTTCTCAGCGATGCTCCGAGTAAAAACCTCGACAGGGTATACCGGTGAGGTCATTTCGTCATATCCTTGGCGATAAGTGAGACTTAAGTGTTCAAAACAGACGTGACGTTACGGCTTCTGATATCGACCTTAATCGCCGCCTCTTTGGTGGTGGGCTCGGTTGCGCACGCGTCAACACACGAGGTGCTGCCCGAAGCGGGCCACGAACTCGTCGAGTGTCATGGCTGTAGTGTCGTATTAGCGACGAATAAAACACTCAATACCCACTTTTATCTTCGCGTTACAGCAGTCGTCCGCGAGACCCCGCCCAGCTTGGGGCTTGCCACACCATTTAATCACTATTCCTCAAGAGCTCCACCCAGCAACTGAATTCACTTTTTTCTGATTCTTTTTGCTAACTAATTCTCTCTTGAGGAGCTAATTTATGGCACGTTATGCCTTACCTGTGGTTGCGCTTATCGCCGCACCACTCGCATTTTCACAAGAGTCGACGCTCGAAGAGATCGTTGTCACATCAGCATTTACCCACCAAGTTCAGGGACAAAATGAAAGTTCTGTTATCGTCATTCCGGGCGATGAGATCACAGAAAATTTAACGCAGTCCTTGGGCGAGCACTTGAGTACAACACCCGGCGTTTCGTCAAATAACTTTGGACCCGCCGTGGGGCAGCCCATTATTCGTGGCATGGGCGGTAATCGAGTCAAAGTCCTCCAAAATAACCTGGTTGTGAGAGACGTCTCAGGCATTGGACCAGACCACCCCGTAGACCTTGACCTGAGCAACGTAGAGCAAATCGAAGTTGTTCGTGGCGCGGCCGCACTATTGCACAGCAATGGCGCGAGCGGCGGCATCATCAACATCGTGGACAATACGATTGCAAAAACTGATATCGAAGAAGCTGTCACCTACTTATCCGCTGAACAACAGACTGGCAACGAAGGAGAGGGCTTCAACGCGGGACTGAAGCGCAACATCGGCGGTTTCAACATCAACTACAGCTTCAGTGGTTTCGATGCACAAGACTATGAAATACCCGCGGGCGCCGTGCTTCACGATGACCACGAGGAAGGTCATGACGACCACGATGAAGACCATGACGAAGGGCACGAAGATCACGACGAGGACATGGGTACACTTGCGAACTCAGACTTCGAAACAAAAACCCATCGATTTGGTATTTCAAAGACCGGAGAGTGGGGCTATCTAGGCGCTTCCTATCAAGACATTAGCAACACCTATGGTATTCCTTTTCATGGAGAGCATGGACATGAGGAGGAGGGTCACGACGACGACCATGATGACGAGCATGAAGGTGAAGACCACGATGACCACGAGGGTGAAGAGCATCATGACGAACACGAGGGCGAACGAATCGTGTCTCAAACAGACTCGACCGTTCTCAGTCTCGCAGGTCAGTTAAACCTAAATAACGACCTGGTAAGCAACATTCAATTCAGTGTCCGTGATACTGACTACGAGCTACTAGAGTCACATGCCGAGGGTGAGCATGAAGGTCACGACGACGAAGAGCATGAAGGCGAACACGAGGAGCATTCGGAGGGTCCAACGCTGTTCTCCAATGACGCCACAGAAGTGCAGGTGGTTCTGAATCTAGGTTCCGACGAACAACCACGCCGAGTCGTTTTCAACCAGGTGTCTGAAAAAGTCTCTGTTCTTGGTGAAGAAGCATTCATGGAACCGGTTAAGTCCACCGAGACAACAATTGGTGCCTTTGCTGGCTTCCACGTAGCAGAGTTCGATATCGATGTTGGCGTTCGGTGGGATGACGTTGAGCGAAAAGGGACTATTCGTGAAATGCATCATGAAGAAGATCACGATGAGGACCATGAGGGCGAAGAAGACCATGAGGGCGAGGAGCACCACGACGAGCATGAAGGCTTTGAGCTAGAGCCCTTCACCTTCAGTGATCAGTCTGTCAGTGGTGTGGTCACGATTGGTAGAGAGTTAACTGATTCTCTATCAGCTTCATTGAACATGGGACTTGTCACACGAACACCGTCCGCGATGGAACTCTTCATGAATGGAGAGCACCTCGCCGTTGCAAGATATGAGGTTGGAGATGCCAATCTCGACGCAGAGGAAACCCAAAATCTTGATTTCAACCTGCGCTATGACGACCAAACTTGGTTCGCTAATGCATCAATCTTCCGAAACAACGTTGATAACTATATCTATCTGCGTGATGAGACAGAAGGAGAGCATGAGGAACATGAAGAAGGTGGTGAGGAGCATGATGAAGAGCACCATGATCACGGTGACTTAATGCTCGCTGAATACATGCAGCAGGACGCAACCTTCAACGGTTACGAACTTGAGATTGGTCGACGTTTCGAGGTCGCAGGCGGTCAACTTGAGGTGCGCCTGCAACGCGACCAGGTCAAGGCTGATTTCTCAGGAGGCGGAAATGTCCCCAGAGTCACGCCTTCAAGAAGTGTCTTTGCTATGGACTACAGCCGAGGACCCTCGCGAGCGATGGTAGAAATCCAAGACGTGGATCGTCAAAACTTGATCAGTAGTTTTGAAACACCGACTTCCAGCTATAGGTTGGTTAACGCCCGTCTATCCCACAACATTGATTTGGGTGACGGCGCGGTACTTACGGTCAGTGCCTTTGGACGTAACCTGACTGACGAGGTTGCTCGGAGTCACACATCGTTCGTTAAAGATGAAGTGCCACTCGCCGGTCGTAATATCGGTATCAAGGCGAGCCTGTCGTTCTAATCAAAGCTCGGTGTAGCAACACCGAAACTACAGAGGGCTGGCGTTATGTCAGCCCTTTTTTTTTGAAACCTTAGGTTAGCTAGCCGCCCTTAACTGCTCCAGCATCTCACCCATCTGCTTCCAAACAGCGTTCACTGCTTTGAGTGGTCGAACCATGACTTTGAATTCGATTATCTGATCACCATCAAAAGTGATGATGTCCACGCCGTTCACAAAAATTCCATCCACCTTCACTGTAAACTCAAGGACGGCATGATTGTCCTGTACTACCTCTCGCACGTACTGAAAGTCCTCGGACAGTGCTTTGTTAGCCGCGCGTAAATAGGCATAAGTGATTTCGCGGCCTTCCTGCGGGGTGTGAACGACCGGCGATAGGAAAACACACTCGGGATGAAGCAAGTCGTAAAGCGCTTCCATATCCCCCTCTTTCATTACATGGTGCCACCGCTCTAATCCGTTCATAAAAGCTCCTTGTTGTTTTTTTCTTGTTAGCGTTAGTCGACGAAGCGCGTCAACTACTTATGGTTGCGATAGCGATGCGTCGAAGTCACGCTGTGCCTTCACTCTAATCTCATAGGCCGCTTGGCCACGCAGTCGCTCTGACGAGCGCATCCGCAAATCGCGGCGACGCCGCTGAGCGGCAGCCACCTGCTCGGCGAAGAACGAGGTCTGATACTCCCCCGCCAAAAGCGCGTCAATTAAGGCGATATCAATGCCAAGACGGTACGCAATCCGACTGGGCCTGATGCGATTCGCATGAAATTCCGCAACCAAGCGAATCTGCTTTGCTTCGCTAAGATCGCAGTCACGTGAATAACCCAGAGGCGGATTAGGTGCCCGATTGCTGTTTTGTTGGTCCGCCACCACAACATCCCATCAGTAGTTAGCACCCACGACTCATCGTGAGAACATGACTGGTTTAAATATCAACTTGAGCAAAATACAGGGTTTGCTGTAAAAACCCTAGTCAGTTCTGGATCGTTTTGGGGGAAACGCACATGGGCAGCATAAAGATGCCGTATCCGGCGATTATTGCGCATCGCGGGGCCTGTGGTTACCTGCCGGAACACACCTTACCCGCCGTGGAGCTCGCTCACGAGCTCGATGCAGATTATGTAGAGCAGGATGTGGTTCTTACCTCGGACGGTGTGCCGTTGGTACTCCACGACGTAACACTCGAACTAACCACCAATGTAGCCACTGTCTTTCCAAACAGGCACCGAGGCGATGGCCTCTTTTATGCCATTGATTTCACGCTCGAGGAGATTAAAACGCTGCGTGCCCACGAAAGAACAGACTCGCAAGGTAACCCGGTGTTTCCGGGACGCTATTCGGGCGATGGAATGGAATTTACCGTACCCACTTTGGCGGAAGAGATTCAGACCGTTGATCGATTGAACCGGGCGTCCAACAAACGGACAGGGGTTTACATCGAACTGAAACGCCCAGAGTTTCACGAGCTCGAAGGCGCGGACATTTACCAGGCGGTACTCGACGTCTTGGCACAATGTAATCGACTCGAAGAGAATGCCGAGACAGTCATTCAGTGCTTTGATCCGGAGACGTTAAAACGTTTCGCTCGGGACGGTATTTTCAAAGGACCTCTCGTACAGCTTGTTCTCACCGAAAACATGGATAACTGGCGGGGTGACTTCGAAGCAATGCATACAGCGTCCGGGCTCACAGAAGTCGCAGGCTATGCTCATGGAATAGGTCCTGACGTAAATCTTCTTGAAGATCCACTGGGACGGCCCTCTGAAATGGTCATGGCGGCGAAAAAGCTTGGTCTTTTTTTGCATCCCTACACGTTACGAGCAGATTCGGAATCGATACCCGGTGTAAACTTTGAGGCATTACATAAAAAACTATTCGTAGATCTTGAAGTTGACGGTGCGTTTACTGATTTTGCTGATCAGACGCGCGAACTACTCAAACAAATGGGGAAAATTTCGTAGTGTCAAAAAACGCAACCCGCGTGCACCGAAGAACAAAAATTGTCGCCACAGTTGGGCCTGGGAGCGACAGCGAAGACATGATTGGGCGCCTGATTGCTGCGGGCGTGGATGTTTTTCGACTGAATTTCAGTCATGGGGCTGTCGAGCACCATCAGCTTATTGCTGAGCGCATCCGACGACAGGCGAGACATCACGATCGCTACGTGGGCGTTCTTGCAGACCTGCAGGGCCCTAAGATTCGTATCGCCAGCTTCGATCAGGGCAGTGTTGCACTGACAGCGGGTGACTCCTTTCGTTTGAGCCTCGCGGTACATCCTGAGAAGGGCAACTCATCGGCGGTAGGTATTGAGTACCGAGACCTTCCGAACAGCGTTGAAGTCGACGACGTCCTCCTCCTCGATGATGGAAAAATGCAACTACGTGTAGACAGCGTCTCCGAATCAGATATCGACTGTACGGTTCTGATCGGGGGAAAACTGAGCTCGCGCAAGGGTGTAAACAAGCTTGGCGGTGGCATTGCGGCACCGGCATTAACGGACAAGGATAAAGCTGACATTCAGGCGATGGAGTCGATTAAACCAGACTTCGTGGCTATCTCATTTGTCGCAGCAGTTCATGACATTGAAGAGGCTAGAGGGCTTCTTAGACAGGCGAAGGTTGACGCAGCCATTATCGCGAAGATAGAGCGAGCAGAGGTCGTAGCTGATAGACATCTGCTCGATAGCATCATTGATGCCTGCGAGGGTGTGATGGTTGCACGCGGCGATCTCGGTATTGAGGTGGGTGATGCTGAGCTGATCGGCATTCAAAAGGATCTGATCTCCCGGACACGTAAGCGGGATCGAATGGTCATCACCGCGACGCAGATGATGGAGTCAATGATCAGCAACTCCATGCCAACACGCGCGGAGGTGTTTGATGTTGCGAATGCCGTTCTCGATGGTACGGACGCGGTCATGCTGTCGGCGGAAACGGCGGTGGGTTCTTATCCCGTGGAAGTAGTGAGAGCGATGGCGAACGCGGCGGTTGGCGCAGAGAGCCACCCAGTCGCAAGAACCTCGCGATATCGCCAGGATCGCGAATTTAGAGCACCTCAGGAGACCATTGCCCTTTCCGCTATGTATGGGGCCAATCACTTCCCGGGGGTTCGCGGTATCGCCACTCATACGGAGACTGGGGCAACACCCACGCTCATGTCACGATTGAGCTCCGGTCTCCCCATTTTTGCCCTGAGTCGCAACCCTGAGACTTTGCAGCGCCTCGCATTATGTCGCGGCGTCATCCCGTTGTATTTCGACATTACAGCGTTTGATACCAGAGACATTGACGCGCGAACGATGGAGTTTTTAAGTGATGCTGGATTTGTCACGAAGGGCGACCACATCTTGATGACCATGGGTACGTTGATCGGAAAAGCAGGTGCGACAAACTCTATAAAGCTGTTATCTATAGGCTGAAACTTCGGTTTCGCCCAGCAAAATGTAACATCGCCACAAAAGGTTCATTAGACGTTATGCCCGACAAAGCATATAGTGTGCCCACGCGTGGTGATACGTTGACGTCGCAGTTGCTTCTTTTGCGTTCTCTTTGCGAATTTGTGTGTAAGCACAGTTACATTTTTAAACGATAGGTAAAACAGTATGTCTACAGTTACAGGTACCGTTAAATGGTTCAACGAAACCAAAGGTTTCGGTTTCATTGAGCAAGAAGGCGGACCCGACGTGTTCGTACACTTTAGTGCTATTCAGGGCGATGGCTTCAAAACCCTCGCGGATGGGCAAAAAGTGGAATTCACAGTCACAGCTGGCCAGAAAGGACCACAAGCAGAGAACGTAGTTCCTGTGTAATTTTTTTCCCACCAAAAAAAGGCCGCTTTATGCGGCCTTTTCTTTTTGGGTACTTTAACTAGCCCATTTCCTTGGCAATCTCTTCCAGTCGCTTTTCTTCACTGGAAATATACTTTAGCCACTGGTCAGCATAGGACCGCGCACGCTTATCTTTTCTCGCCTCACGGAAGGCGCGTCGCGCCGCATTAAAGTCACCGAGATTGAAATGGGCCATACCGAGCGCCAAACGGGCTTGATCCGGGCGCTTCACACCCCCTCTGTCCAGGCCTCGATTCAATGCCTCAACCGCCTCTTTGTTTTTATCAACATCGAGATAGACATTGCCCAGGCGTGCATAAAGCTCACCCTTTTCAGATTTAGACGCCGCAGCCTCCAGCATCGGCAGACTCTTAGTCACCTCTTGCGCCTGACGCCATGCCACACCAGCGAGCTCGTAATTCTTTGATTCCTTTTCAACGACGTCATCGGCGAGACCTTTCTCCATCGCTCGCGCCGCCGGGTAAGGGACCTCAGCCTGCAGATAAAGCTGAGAAATCAGTACGATATCCTGACTGCGATCAAGCAGGTTTTGCTCGTAGGTTGCCTCGAGTAGGGCCAGCTGACGCGCCTCATCTTTCTCTTCACCGTACAAATGGGATGCCTGGACCCAGTACTGTTTCTTGGGGTAGTACATGATCAGGATTTCGAGAATATTGAGCGCCTCGCGGAAATTATCTCGATCAAAGTGAATAAAGCGTGCGAGGTTATACCACTGCTCTTTTGGCAACTTACCCGCAGCTTCCTCTCGACAATGGCGATCTGAATGTTCGCCAAGCTCTTGTCGTAGTCTTTGAGCTGAAAATACCCGTTTGCCAGCAACACATAGGCGTTGGTGCTGGGAGTCTCCGTTACCGACATCCACTTGTTGAGTGTGTCGATTCCTTTTTGCCAATTTTCTTGCAGAAAATAGAGCTGAGCCACCGTGTACAGTGTGTTGATCTCAAGGGCCAATGGAATATCCGGACGTTGATCAATCACTTTCTGGTAGTAGTTTAGCGCGCCGTTGTAATCTTCCACCGCATAGCGGAGGTAAGCATACGTATTGTACACGTTTGCCAACTCATAACGGTTCAACTTGCTCTTTTTGCTGGTCGCATCCAGCATGTCGTCGAGCACCGCCTCAGCTTCGGTGTACTGCTTTGCTTCTGCAAATACCTGAGCTTCCGCGAGCTTTTCATAAATGTTGTTACGCAACGCGGGCGTCTTTCGCGTCTCGCGCTCCTTCTTGGGCGCGTCTTGCGCATGAGCCACCTTCACGAAGCCAGCATCAAACGCTTGGTCTGAAACCAGAAGAACAGCCAACGAAAGACTTGCCGCGCACCCGCAGACAACTAACCGACGGAAGAATTTAGCTACCAAAGGCATTATCGGCGACCTCCCTCTAGCTCGTAGGTAAACTTGTTCTGTACCCCAGCCACTTCAATGGCTTCGCCATCTACCACGCGTGGCTTGTACTTAAATTTAAGCGCTGCCTTTAGAGAAGCGCGCTCGAAAATCCCCTTGGGCGAGCAGTCCGTCTCGTTTTCCACGTAGGGATCGCGAATCGCTCCGGTTGTCGTTACTGTGTACGTCACAATGCAGTAACCCGTAATCCCTCTTGTCTGCGCACGTCGAGGATAGATCGGTGCCACCTTAACGATCGGCAGGTATTCGCCGTCACCCGATGACAGTCCCGATGCATTGATGCTGACGTTAACAGCAACTGTCGGTGCCATATTAGCCGTACTCATATCGAGGTCCGTATCGAAGTCGAGCGGCTCCATATCGGGCGGTGGCTCATCAGGATCTTCCACCTTCTCAGGGAGTACTTCTTTCAAGTTGGTCTCGATCACCTTATCCGGAACGACGATATCTGCGATCTTTCTGGTCTTGATATCTTCCTGCTCGAATTGGGTGTCAATAAGGCTCTGCATTAAATAAAACAGTCCGAGAGCGATAGGAACTGCTGCCGCTGCTCCAACAATTGATCGTAACATCGCTGGCATTTTACTACTCATCTAACGTGGAAACGCATGGAGGGGCGGTGAAGGTTGTTCGCAGAGAATCAAATAGCTCCTCTACAACATAGCCAGGGCTATCATAATCCGCCTGGATCACGATATTCGCTCGAGGCGCTTCATCCTTTGCCGCTTTTGCAAGAAAGTTGGCGCGCTCAAGTTTTATTTGGTTCTTGTTGTAATGAATCTTTCCCTGGTCATCTACCGCGAAAATAATAGTCCCATTGGGGCAAGCCTCGGTAGTGGACGCCCCTGGCTTTTCGATGTCTACGCCGGGCTCCTTTACAAAAGAAGAAGTCACAATGAAAAAAATCAGCATGATGAAAACAACATCAAGCATAGGTGTTAGATCAATTTGGCTTTCGTCCTGCTTCGAAGCAGCGGAGGCGCCAGCCTGGTCTCGTAAACTCATTCTCTAACCCTTGTCAGTTGCCCAACTAACATTATATTGACCCGCCTCTCTGGCCGCGTCTGCAACATCTGCAACCACACCAGTCGTAGCGCCCTTAGCAACCTTTATCGTGACCGGCGCTTCTGGGTCTTCGGCGAGTAATCGTTGAATATTTGCTCGGACAGCGCGCACATCAACACGGCGGTTCTCCATCCACAACTGATTGTCCGAAGAAATTTCGACAACAATACTGATCGAGTCGTTAGGATCTTGCGGCTGATTATCATCGGGACGATTGATCTCGATTCCAGCTTCCTTCAAGAAAGATGCAACGACGATGAAGAAAATGAGCATGATGAAGACGACATCCAACATAGGTGTTAAGTCTATTTCGGCGCCTTCTTCCTCTCGCTGTTTCGCTATTTTTCTCACTTAATTTCCCTCGAAAGCTGCTTAGTGATCAGACGTCAACTGATCTTCTAGCAACTGCTGCTCACGCAACGCCATTCGCTGTAACTGCGTATTAGCAAACAGACCTGATAACGCCGCCACCATGCCAGCCATGGTGGGGATCGTTGAACGCTCAACCCCTCCCGCCATTGACTTTGCATCGCCACCACCGGTGACCGCCATCACGTTAAAAACCTCAATCATCCCGGTTACCGTACCCAACAGCCCTAGCAAGGGACAAAGAGCAACGCACGTAGCGATCAGGCTCATGTTGTCGTTGATGTAGTTTCTGCTCTCAGAAAGTAGCTTCACGCGAA